>MDTC01024130.1_pt1 | contig 38157 bp, 36 predicted proteins | sample 811181 | NCBI WGS metagenome assembly MDTC01 (sample SAMN05326644, study PRJNA326480) | marine metagenome | isolation source: seawater | place: Pacific Ocean: North | collected 2011
AAATGGTACGCAATTAAAAAGGTCAAAGAATGGGGCTTGAAGCGCTATGACTTTGGGGGCTTGGTGGCGGGGGGCGTTTCTACTTTTAAGCAACACTGGTCAGCTGACGTTACGGTGTTTGCGGGCACGTTTGATAAACCCCTCTCACCCCTTTACACTCTGTGGTCACATACGCTTCCGTTTGCAAAAAAGACACTTCAAAAGATACGACGTAAGAAATAACTTAAAATAAGCTTAAGAAGTATGCCAGGCCGTTTGGGTCATAGATAAACTTGGCTGCACCTCTAGTGACAGAGGGGAAATTGGCTGCATACGCTCAGCATAGAAACAGCCAAGGGTGGCTATCATGGCGCCGTTGTCGGTGCAAAGTTGCATAGGCGCATATTCAATGGGCAAGGGAAGGCGTTCTTGCAGTTGTGTACGGAGTTCTTGGTTGGCAGCAACACCCCCGGCAATAACTACCGAAGCGGGGGAGTAGTCGTGAAATGCCTTTTCGGCCTTATCTACAAGTGTTTCAATTGCTGTGTGCTGGAAACTAGCTGCAAAGTTTGCGCGCTGAACGTCATTTAAACGCGCTGAGAGCTCGAAGGAGGGGAAAGATGTGTCGACACCCACTTCGTGCTGAACGGCCCTTAAAACGGCTGTCTTAAGGCCAGAGAAGCTAAAATCGTAGGCTCCCTGAAGCTTTGCTTTGGGAAGTTGGTAGGCTTTGGGGTCTCCTTTTGTAGCCGCCTCGGCAATGGACGGGCCGCCAGGGTAGGGAAGGCCAAGGATTTTCGCGACTTTATCGAATGCTTCGCCTACGGCATCGTCTTGTGTTTGTCCTAATAGGGTGTAGTCGCCATGATCTTTGAATAAAACGAGCTGTGAATGGCCGCCGCTGGCGATAAGGGCGAGCATGGGGAACTTTGGCTGTTCTTTAGGAAGTGAGAGGGAAAGGTGTTCTGCTTGTTTGGTAATGAAGTTCGCGTAGACGTGTGCTTCGACATGGTGAATAGGGTAGAGGGGGATGTTTTTCTGTAAGGCAATAGTGCGGGCGCTTAGGGTGCCAATAAGGAGTGACCCTAAAAGGCCTGGCGCATAGGTGACGGCAATACCATCGATATCTTTCCAAGTAAGACGGGCATCTGTAAGGGCTTGGTCGATAACGGCGTTTACTACTTCAATGTGACTACGAGCCGCGACCTCTGGAACGACACCACCATAGACTTTATGGATATCAATTTGAGTGCGTACGACATTAGAAAGAAGCGTGTCGCCATCTTCAACAATGGCGGCGGCTGTTTCATCGCAACTACTTTCGATTCCCAAGATTCTCATCTGTTATATTGTAGCACGCCGTTGTGGTTTATACGTTTATTCTTGTGTTTTGCTGAGAGAATACTTAAAATTATCAGTAAACCCTAAGCTAACTATAAGAATTGGAGGCTATATGGGGTGGGTTAAAAAAGTGGTTGCGATGAGCGGTGCTGCGCTTTGCGTGGCTGTACTAGGGGTAGGGTATGTATTTGCTGTAGGTACAGATGAAGAAAGTGCATCATGGATGGACGGCCCCGTCTCCGTGCTAAGTTCCACTAGTACTCGCGCCTCTTGGTATCCCGCTATGCCGTGTACGGGCAAGGAGGGGCTTATTGCTATCGCTGGGGTTGGTTTGTCGCAGCAGGCATGCGTATATGGCGAGAGCGGGTATATGCAAATGGCGCGGTATATTTCACCGCAATCTCAAATAGCCTACGCTATAAAGCATCCATTTGAGGCACAGTACCACGAAGTGCGGGGGCTCTGCGTTGGCCGGGCGCTGTGCGCATATAACCCTCACAGTGACATGCTTATTACCCAATATTTTCAACCAGTACATCGCTATGGGGCTGCGGTGTATAGTCATTTTTCCGACCACATTAGTAGACACTTCGATTTAACGTCAATGACGCACTACTATGAGCACACCCCCAACGCAGAACCGCAACCTATAGAGCTTGGTGACACACTACCGACTGTTGGGGCGCTTGCTTTCTCTAGTAATGGCAAATGGGCGGTGTTTGAAATTAATTCATACGGGTTTGCAAGATTAAACACGGAGACAATGGAGCTGCGTCGTATTGCCTGGCCTGGGCGTGTGTATGGGCACGGAAACGACCCCTTGTTTGAAGTTGCTATTTCAAACGACGGAAGATATGTAGCTGCATCCGAACGCAATGCTGGGCTTAGCATCTACGAGGTTACTGATGGTTGTGGTCTTGTTCCTTCTCAGGGTACCAATACGGGTGTTGATATGGGTTCAGGGGCGGTATGCTCAGTGGTACATCCTAATTTATGGGAAATGTTTGAGGGGTTTGGTAGTGCATACATGCCTCAGTTCAGTCCGGATGGGTTACATCTTACCATCTCACTTAGAATGGATAATAATACAACACAAAGGATACTCTTAGGAGCGGCCGGAGCGCCACACCAGGCAATACCGTATATCGCCCTCGGAGATTCGTTTACTAGTGGCGAGGGTGAGACTAACGATGTTTTTTATAAGCCACTCACAAACAGTGGGGTACATACATGCCATACAAGTATGCGCTCTTATCCCTATCTACTTGCGGGGTATTGGGGAGTTTCTTCAGAATCGGTAGCATGTTCGGGTGCACGTACACTTGATGTTATTGGCGCTGCACAGTATACCGGTCAGGGAGAGCGCATAGGTGATTTATCGGCGCATGAGTCACATGCCCTTCGTGAGTCTGCACTTCATACCTACATCCCTGGTGTTATACGCCAGGTGGAGTTTATCTCTCGCTATACACCACAGGTTGTGACATTGGGCATAGGTGGAAATGATGTCGGTATGATAGATAAACTTAAAGCCTGTGTTGCTTTATCGACGTGCGAATGGGCGCGCGATCCGGAAAAGCGACTTGCCGCAGGGAGGGAGGTACAACGGCTTTATACTACGCTACGGTCTACAGTGGCGGCAATCAAACAAGCCTCTCCTGCCACCGCTATAGTTCTCGTGGGGTATCCAAGGGTAATTAATGAAGTCTCTAGTGCTGTTTGTTCTATTGCCACGGGGATGATGTTTGATGTTGCTGAGCGGAAATTTATGGATGAGACCATCTTGTTACTCAACACAGTTGTGCGTCAGGCTGCGCTAGCTGAGGGTGTTTACTATGGCAATATAGAGGACAGCTTTATGGGGCACCGCCTCTGTGACGGTTCTTCTGTGTCTGCGATGAATGAAGTGCGCTTTGGTGATGATTTTGGTACGGGTGGTGTGCTGGACAATCTTAAAATACTAGGCGCAGAGTCATTTCATCCAACCCCCTTTGGACACGAGCGTATTGCCCAGGCGCTTTCGCAGCAAACATGGTGGCCTATGGGGCTAATTCGATGCGATAGCTGTGAGTATACGCAAACACCAGCTTTGTCGAGCTATTGGGGGGAGGGCGAGGTACAGGGAGAGGTAACACAGGCATCGTCAACCCTCACTCCAGAAGGGACGCATAGCCCTGGGGATATCCTAGAAATAACCCTTCCTGTGAGGGCGCGAACTGACATGCCGATACGCGCCACCCTCTCTTGGGGCGAAGACATAGTAGCCGATTTCACAGTATCTACTCATCGCCCGACCATTACACTACCAGCGGTAACAACCTCGGGGTATTATCTCTTGGTAGTGCAAGTAACAGATGAGATTGGACAAACAATAGAATTTTATCAGTCAGTCTCTATAGCTTATAATCAGCCACTTGTTGTCGCACAGGCGGGGGGTAGTACGCGTACTCCTAGTGCTGTTATCGCTCCCGTATCCCCAGTTAGCGTACATTCGGGTGCGATGAGTATTCAACGAACCGCCCCTATACTCGATAATTTAGCCCCCTCCTCTGTTCTGTCTGTTACTAGTGAAGCCGAAGGGCACTACACGCAGAAAGAGTTCTATCCAACTGCATATATTGTTGTACTCCTTATAGTTACAGGCGGCGGTGTGGCGCTTTGTGCTTGGTGGGTATTTTCAAGAATAAAGGGTGGCTAGGGGTATAATAGAGCACATGAATATCCGAACAATTGTAAAATCCATCATCCCTTCGGGTGTATTCCGTAGAATAGAGCCTTACGGGCACCTAGCTGAAGCAATACTTATGAATATTAAGTATGGCTTTCCGGGTAGGAAGGTGCGGGTTATCGGTGTAACGGGCACGAACGGTAAAACAACTACCTCTTTTTATCTGCACTCGCTCCTTAAAGAAGCGGGGATAAAAGTTGGTTTGATGAGTACTGTTGCGTACGGAATAGGGGATGACCTTATTCACCCAAAACTCCACATGACTACAACGCAAGCAGGTATTCTTCAAAAACGTCTGAGAGATTTTGCTAAGCAGGGTGTTGAGTGGGTGATAGTAGAAACTTCAAGTCATTCGCTTGCACAGCACCGTGTATGGGGGGTACCCTATGAGATTGCTGTAATGACTAACCTAACGCATGACCACCTAGAATATCACGGGACATTCGAGCGGTATCGTGATGCGAAACGCAGACTATTCAAGATTGCAAACAAGCACGGCTTACGCTATGGGGTGGTGAACGCTGATGATGAAAACCATCCGTACTTCGCTTCAGTAATCACTAATGTAGAAACCTACGGTATTTCTAGTGGTGATGCTCGGGCTACACATATCAAGCCCACTAAAAACGGTACAAAGTATACCGCTATAATTGGGAAAGATAGGTATTCTGTTACTCTTTCTATACCTGGCCAATTTAATGTATACAACAGTTTAGCGGCATTAACTGTTGGGCGAAAGTTAGGGTTATCTAGGAAGCAAATAGAAACAGGCCTTGCTAAGCTCACTGACGTTGAAGGACGTATGAATCGCATAGATGAGGGGCAGTCATTTGGGGTATTGGTGGATTTTGCGAGCACCCCCGACGGGTTTGAAAAGTTTTTTACCAGCGTACGACCTCTTGTGAAGGGGAGGCTTATTGCGGTTTTTGGCTCCGCGGGGCGTCGTGATGAAAATAAGCGTGCAGCGCAGGGTGAAATAGCGGGTCATTTTGCTGATGTTGTAGTTGCAACAGAGGAGGATAATCGTGACGAAGATGGTGCGAAGATTCTTGAAGCCATCGCCGAAGGCGCAGCGCGCGAAGGCAAGACGGTTGGGGTAGATCTATTTCTTATTGACGATCGCGAAGAAGCGATAGGGTATGCCATGACGTTGGCTAAGGGTGCGGACGATATGGTAGTACTTCTTGGTAAGGGACATGAAAAAACAATTGAACGGCTTGATGGTGAGTATCCATGGGACGAGGCGGAGATTGCGCGAACCGCACTTCGAGCATTAAAAACAGAGGAACCAAAGGCCAAAACTAAGAAGCGCACGTAAGCTAGTAGTAATAATCGCCGGTACGTTTGTAATAGATGTGGCGGTGTGCCCGCTCGCCAAATTTGACCCAAGCAGTATAGCGCATAGGTGATACAACTAGATCATAACACCCAATGTAGTCTACGACATTTTTACTAAAAGATAGTTTAAATCGCCCTACGCCATAGTGGGGGTGGTCAGTGTTATGTATTTCGTCACTAGGTGGAGAGCCGCAAAAATCATGAAGTGTTGCACCTTTTGATTTTGCCCATTTTATTACCTCCCACTGGAGTAGATGACTTGCGCCATATGCAGTGCGCTCACGCACAGATGCCCCGTCTTTATAGGTGCTCTTTGCTCCAAGTGCCATTGCGTAAGCCCCTGCAACAACCGCACCCTCGTAGTAGGCAAAAAAAAGCTGCCCAAGACCCGCTTTACTGAACGTTTGCCAAAAGAAACGGTAGTAGACTTGGTTTCTAATGCCGAACTGCCCTTCCGCAGTGCCCTTTAATAGGTCGTACATTATAGCGCAGTTTTTAGCTGTGGTGGGAACTTGTTTTACGGTTACCCCATCGCGTTCCGCCCTGCGAATAGCATGGCGCCCCTTTTGGGGTAGGGAGGTGAGTAGCTCTTCCGGTGATGCTGATATGTCCAGGGTTATCGTAGATGGATTTGGGATAATTGCTTTTGCTGGTTTTAATCCGCTTCGTTCAAGGCTGGGTTGCGATGACTTTTCAAGCTCGGATTCAATACGCACAACAAAGGCGTGCGCCTTACGCGCAAGCGGTTTGATAGCCTTGAGCACCTCGCTGAGTTCTTTAGTAGAGGTAACACCTGGCCCCTTTGGCAGATACCAGAGTGTGCCAATAGGTGGTGTATTTTTTTCAAGTACAGTTACAGCATACGAGCCGGCGACAATATATCGCGGCATGTACTGAGTGAGTTTTTTAATTTCACTATATTCGTAGGTAGAGAAGATATTTCCCCCGTCAGGATTTTGTAGGATTAACGTATCCCAATTGGCAATTTCATCAGCGGTAGCATAGCGGGCGTTCATTACGACTATTGTACTTCATTATCTGGAAGTCCGTATAGAGCCGCACGTTGTTTACTTAGTTTTGCCGCGAGTTGATCATGTCTACTCCAGTGCCAGAACTCGGTGGGGTTTACGATGAAACCAGTAGGCATACTAAATGCTTCGCCGGTCATGATGTTGTAGAATGCTCGCCTAAAGTTCCGTACTCGAGGGTCAACCGTATCGGGGAGTGAGTTGTGTTCGTAATAATCAGGTGCAATTGTGGCAGAAGTGTCCCCGTCAGAGTGGCCCATAGGGACTTCACTTCCCTCAATGTACCCTATGGAGTTCTGCTTGTAGCGGAGGATAACATCAAAGGCCGCTCCCGTCTCATGGGGTGATGGGCTGTCGGTGTCTTGTCTGGGCTTTGCTATGATATCTTTTTTGCGTGCGTCTATTTCTTCTTGGGTGAAGCGGGGGTTCTGATTTTTTATAAGGTTAGGAACAGCTTCTTCCCATAAATATTCCTGGGTTTCTTTACTACGCACCCCCTCTTCAACATATAATTCCACCTCACCGCCAAAGAAGTCGTAGATGAGAGGTGAAGCAAGCTTCTTGTTTAGTAGTGACAATGTTTCTGCGATAGATTGTCGTAGGCACACCGTAGGTTCTACCCCTGGTAGTCCATCTGGCGTTGTAGCGTTCGGTCGCGAGTAGTACGATTGACCGGCAATGCCGTAATGAGCGAGCGAAACGAGGGGCTCGTTGCTTATCTCGGGGCTGCTATGGGTATCTATTGGATAACTACGGTAGTCCTCTTTTAACGCAAGTAGGGGTTCCATGTCAGGTATTGGTTTTACGAGTCTTCCTAGAAGAGCGATTTCAGGGCTTTTAGCGTTCTCGGCCTCAACTAAGAGTTTCGTTAAATCATCAACCCTTTTCCCGATCTCATCAACAACTGCTTGGGCGGCGGTTACTGTAATTGTGCCATCGGTATCGTACGCGATGCGGGTATCTTTGTAGGGGCCAGTTGCGATGACGTCTTTGTTTCCAAATAAGCCGAACACTCGATTACCGATTACTTCCTGGTAGGGTATCCAGACATCGTGCGATTCGATAAGTACAGTGCCCTCGCCCTGCTTTAGAAAAGGAAGGGTGGCATAAAACGTTTCGTCGGTATTTGCACGATCAGGTACTTTACCGGTTTCGTTATGCCGGCGAGTGCGATCGTATGCCGCTTCGAGTATGATAATTGACACATCTTGATCGCCGATAGTTGTCGAAAGTTCTTTATATTTCGTATCCGGTGTCGCTACACCGTAGTTAGCGGGAAGAGACTTTATGGGGGAGTTATCGAATGAGACTCCGAGAAGGTCTTCTAGTGCGGCGGTAGCGGACTCATATTCGGTAGAACCTGCTTGGAATCCGTTTGTGGCCATAGCGGCGTATTCCCTTGGGGGTACTGTACGCTCTCCAGTACTAATCACGATAGAGTCAGTTTTAACGGCTCCTGATTTTATATTGCGTATGGTGTCTTGAATTCTCATATAATTCGACATGCCGGCTGCTGCAGGTACAACCACTGTTTCAGCAATGATTGGGGTGTCCGGAGAGAGGATACTCTCTCGCATACCGAGCCGCTGATCAAGTGGGTCGGGGGATGTGCCTGGAAGGTAGTCGTACGCGTATCCGCTAAGATGCTGCATCGCCTTTAGAATTGCCTGTCGATACTGTTGCTTTCGCTGTATCAACTCTGGGGTATCGCCGGTGACGGTATCAAGGTTCTCACTTTCTTCGTGAAATTCAGCACCACCATGACGAAGTCGAAGCTCTTTCTTGTACCGAGATACGTTGTAGCTTGCGTCGTCATACGATTGCTCGCGTATACTGTGTGTAGTATCGAAATCTGATGCTGAACCATACAAACTAACTCGTGTTTGTACGAGCTCGGCGTAGATAGGCTGTAAAAGACTTAGCTCTCTCTGTGCGTAGGTGACTACTTTTTCGTAGCCGATGGGCGGTAGAAACTCTATATCGGCAAGCTTTTCGGTTGTTGGTTTTTCAGTTTCAGAACCCATACGTCTATTACAGCGTATAAATCAAAATTTTCCAAGTGATGTAGCGTACTATGCCGCTGGTTGATCTTTGCGTGAAAGGTAGTCAATTTCTTTGATAATCTCTAGGAGTGCTTCAGCCTTACGCTTTTCGTCGGTAATCGCTTGGGCGGCGGCGTGCGCCGGGGCGATGAGCGATGAGTCATCGGTACTTCGGATAAGCATTAAGTAGGTGTTGAACTTCTCCTCAACAGGGAGATCGACACGGTCAATGAGAGGGCGAAGCTCTTCAAGGGCGGCATTCTTTATGCCTTCAAGGCCAGAGTCAGTTTGCAATGGTGCGGACGGCGGTGTCTCTGGTGTTGCGGGCGCTTCTGTAGTTGGTGGCGCCGTGGGTGTAGGTGCAGGTGTTGGCGTGTTGGGAGTCGGGAGTACCACTGGTGGAACCGCTGGGGTTGTGGTCGATGCAGGAGTTTCTTCGAATTGCATCTCTGGTTCTGCGGGAGGAGTAGGGGTGTCAGGCTCGTCTGGAGATATACCAGCAAGTGCCTTTGCGAGCTCTTGGTCATCGCTAATTGGTTGTGTTGATACGTTATCCGGAGTAATATCCATTGCCCACCCTCAGTTAAAACCTTTATGCTTATTTAGAAATACTGTACCATAGATACAGATTGGTGGGAATAGATATGGCAGATATATTAGATGATATAAACGTAATTCAACAAAAGGACCCTGCTGGTGCTTTGCAGGTTATTGCCTCTCAGTACGAACAGGCAACGGCTGATGTGCGCGTATGGAACGGTGAGCATGACGACCGTGAGATTACGAGCATTGTTGTTACGGGTATGGGTGGGTCGGCCTTGGCAGCCTTAATTGCCAAGGTGGTGCTCCAGCCAGAGCTCACGATTCCTTTTGATATTATTCGAGGGTATGAACTCCCTCACTATGTAAATCGTCATACTTTGGTCGTTGCAAGTAGCTATTCTGGGAATACCGAGGAAACACTTGCCACCCTTGAACAAGCGGAGAAGTGCGGCGCACAGCTAGCGATATTAGCTTCGGGTGGAACACTTATAGACCACGCGGGTAGTTTTGACATTGCCCATGTTACCCTGCCGGGTGGTATGCAACCGCGCATGGCAACGATTAGTAGCCTACGAGGGTTGTTTGCTCTTCTTGCTAACTTCGGGGTTATTTCAGCGCAGTGGGGGGAAGACCTTGAACATCTTTCTAGCTGGCTTAGGCAAGAGACAGACACATGGCTACCAGAAATACCAACAGCCGAAAACTACGCAAAACAGATTGCTCTTGAAACCGAGGGGAAGATACCAGTATTTTACGGCACGCCACTTACTGCCCCGTTGGCGTATAAGTATAAGATTAGTTGGAATGAAACTGCAAAAAATGTGGCATTTTGGAATGAATACCCGGAGTTCAACCACAATGAGTTTATGGGGTGGACTTCTCATCCTATAGAAAAACCGTTTGCGGTGTTTGATATCACTTCGTCGTTCGATGCGCCGAGGATACTCCAAAGGGTAGAGCTAAGCGATAAACTTCTAAGCGGTAAGCGCCCTCAAGCAAAGGGCTTACAGCTTCGAGGCGAAACGGTCATGGCGCAGTTGTTATGGGGGGCTATTTTAGCCGACTTTGCAAGTACGTATGCGGCCATTCTTAATGGTGTTGACCCAACCCCAGTCGTTCTCATAGAACGTCTTAAGAAAGAGCTTGCTGACAATCCGTGTTAGTTGTAGTGGCGTAAAGCGGCGATAGGGTCTTTTCTGGCCGCTCGTGCTGCGGGGTAGATACCAAACATGACACCGGTGACTACCGATAACCCTAGGGCAATGCCTGCAATTTCCCAGGTAAATACTGCATCAAATGTCAGTAGCATACTGACACTAAAGGCTATACCGTAGCCAAGCAGATACCCGAAAACCCCTCCAAATATGCTGAGCACGAGTGACTCAATTAAAAACTGATAGACGATATCGCTATTTGTTGCTCCTAGTGCTTTTCGAATACCTATCTCACGAGTACGTTCAGCAACGTTTACTAGCATAATATTCATAATGCCTATACCCCCTACAAGAAGTGATATAGCTGCTATGGCCACTGAGACGCCTGCTATGGCGGTAAATATCCTTCCGGTTGGTTGAGCAATCTGCTCGCCAGTAAGGATACTAAAATCGGGTTGACCGTAGTGGTTTTTTAATAATGCTTTATTAAGCGAGACGACAATTGTGTTCAAGTGGGTGACCGAGTCTGCCTTAATGTTAATTTGTTGGATGGCGTTTATCCCTCGGTTAAGCGTCTCGCCACTATCAGTCGTAACAATAAGGGCGTTATCGAAGTCGATATTATTGTAGTTGATGGGGTCGTTGGTTCGGGATAGTACCCCAACTACAGTAAATGACTGATCCTTTACTTTTATTGTGCGGCCAACAGCCTGGTCGGTGCCAAGAAGGTCTACTGCTAACTGTGTGCCGATGACGGCAGTAGGGTGTGCTAAGTCGGGGTCAAGAAATTCTCCTTCTTCAAGTTTTAAGTCACTAATAAGAGCGAGTTCTTGAGTAGTAGCAACGATAGGGGTGTTAATGACTGCTCGCTCGCCTGACTGGGCTGTGCTCTTCAGTACCATCAGCGGAGCGGCTGCCTCTACGTGCGGTGTCTCGCGTATTGTCTTGAGGTCGTATTTTGTTAGGCTACTGCTAGCGAACTGAGCGCTTGTAAGGTTTGATACTTCCTCTTCAAGGCTTTCTGAGAGGATTCCAGGGCGGATTACGGCGATATTACCGCCAAGCGCATCTATTTGGCTCCCTACAATTTGGTTCGCCCCAGCGCTGAGCGCGAGTATTGTTGTAATACTCGCAACGCCTATAGTGATACCCAGCATGGTAAGGAAGCTGCGCATACGATTTGCTCGTATAGATTGGCGGGCGTTTTGCAAGTGGGTGATTAAGAGAAAACGCATTATTTCTTAGCACCCTTCTTCTTAGTTTTTCCCAAGGGCCGTTTTACGGTTTTGCGGGCGGGCATTGGAAGTCGGAAGGTATCAGTGTCAATGCGGCCATCGAGCATGGTAATGACTCGACTTGCGTAGGTAGTGAGGTCGGGGTTATGGGTTACCATGATAATAGTATTGCCCTTCTTATGAAGATCGGATAATTCTTGCATAATAATATGACTAGAGTGTGTGTCAAGATTACCAGTCGGTTCGTCGGCAAGAATGATTGACGGGTCGTTTACAAGCGCTCGGGCAATGGCGACCCGCTGTGTTTGCCCCCCGGACAATTGGTGGGGCATATAGAACTCACGCTCGCCTAAATGAAAGCTATGAAGGAGTTTGCTAGCTTTCTTAATACGCGTTAATTTATCAGTACCCTTATAAATAAGGGGAAGGGCAACGTTGTCTATAACGTTGAGGCGCGGCACAAGGTTGAAGCTTTGAAAAATAAATCCAATCTGTTCACTGCGAATATGGGCTTGCTTACGTTTACGAAGGCTGCCAATTTCTTTGCCGCTTAGCTCATAGTCGCCCTCAGTCTCTGTATCAAGAAGCCCTAGGATATTAAGAAGTGTGGTTTTTCCGCATCCGCTTGGCCCCATAATGGCAATAAACTCACCTTTTTCGATAGTAAGGTCGATGCCGTCGATGGCATAATGCTCGGCATCACCCATGCCAAACCGTTTTTTTAGGCCTTTTAATACAATAACCGGTGCATTTTTTTTGGTGGACATGTGCCTTTAGTATACAGAATGGTACACTATATGGGTATACATGGAGGGGTGGCCGAGTGGTTGAAGGCGCACGCTTGGAAAGCGTGTGTACGCAGCAATGTGTACCGTGAGTTCGAATCTCATCTCCTCCGCCAAAATTATAATTGCATTTCGGTTATGCTGGCTTATAATCATGAGTATATGAGTAGCCTATCGTTTCGTAGCGCTTTTACCCTTGTTGAAGTTATGGTTGTTATTGTGGTGGTTGCTATTTTAGCTACATTAGCGACGTTGGGCCTATCTACAATCCAGGCTGATGCCCGTGATAGCCAGCGGAGTGTTACTACTACAACCCTATCTGAAGCACTTGAGAAATACTACGATCAAAATGGTGAATACCCTAGTTGTACCATGATGACAGGTTCGCTAGGCTCGGTACAGGCATTGCTTGGGGTGAGCGAGGATGTGCTGAGCTTACCACAAAGCACTAGTGATAATGCAATTGTATGCACGGATATAACTGATGGGTCTTCCGGGGATGTGATTGCGTACGTAGGGAATAGTTCGCCGCAGTGCAGTACTGGAACCGCTTGTGTTACGTATACATTAAAGTATGTTGAAGAAAGTACCGGTGAGGTGAAAGAACTAGCGAGTCGCCGCAGTGCAGTGGTAGTTGATGCGCCGACCGCAGCTGCCAGTGTGACCACTGCGTCAATTAGCGGCAGTACCGCAAATGCATCGGCTACGGCGGTCTCTTGCAGTGGTAATTCAACACCACAGTATAGGGTTGATTTACAGGTCAATGATGGTTCTTGGCAGAGTGGTACATGGGGTACCTCTCGGGCGCGTTCAACGAGTGCGGCAGAAGGAAGCCAGTACGGGTTTCGCACACTGACGCGATGTGTGCTACTTGATGGGAGTGAGGGTAGTGCTACGACTGGCGCTGTTGATGAGGTGGTAAGGGATATTAGCACGCCAAGTGCACCGGTGGTTTCGCGTACAGGGGGGAGTAGCGGTACCTCTGATTCCACTGTATGGACATGGACAACACCTAGTTGTGGTGGAGGTAGTGTACGATACTCTCGTGCATGGTCAAGGGATGATGCAACCGGGTGGCGCGCATGGTCAAGCGACGTAACGTCGACGTCTTACACGGTAACAACAAATTATCAAGGATATCAATACGCCGTTAAAGTACGCGCAAAGTGTGTGACAAGCTATACGGAAAGTAACTATAGCTCAGATAGTAATGCACCTGCATATATTCGCAATGTTGTAGCGCCCGGTTTGGCAACATCATTTACGGTCACTGCAATTAATAAGGTAATCGGCGGTGTTACGTATGATCGTTTTATAGACTATACGTCGCCGACTTGTGGCACAGGGGCGTCTATTCAGCGGCGTCAGGTGTATGCCTTCTGGAGAACCGATAATGCTTCGGGTGGTTTCGTGAACTTTTTCGCTGGGCTTACTAATGATCAAGCACTTGCGAGGTATAAGAATTCAAGTACTATAATGGACAGTGAAACAAACTGGAGCGGCACAGGAGTCTTTGCAACCTACGATACAGAAAAGGGTATGAATGTCTCTACGAATCCTCATAGAGGTCGGCTCCCAGTCCAGCATCGTTGTATTAATACGACCACAGGTCGTTACGCTGAGGGTGGTACTGCAGATAGTGGTATATTGGTCATAAGGTAGGGTGATATGAATACGAGGCAAAAAATAATCATTGTTGTAGGTATAGGTGTGGTAGTTCTTGCCGGAATTAGTGCACCTATCTTTTATGGTGTGTATTCGCAGCAACAGAACGGTGACCAGTCAACAGTTCAGCAAGAGAGCGCCGATGCTGATGTCTTACGAGAGTCAGGGTACGAGGCACTTGCGGATAATAATATCGCTGCTGCACGTACCTATTTTCAGGAAGCGCGCGAGCTCTATTTTTCAGCTGGAATAATGGACAAGGTTGACGAAATGGATATGCAGATCAGTCAGGCGGAAACCACGCCAAGTATAGAAGTATCCGGGGACAATGACGGCGAATACCCAGAATACCAGGTTAGTGACTAAAACGCTACATATAGCGTTGTAAAAAACAAACACTACACCACATCTGTTGATGTGGTGGTTATGCTTTAAAACAAGGTTTGTGGTGAAAATTACCCACCAAAACGCTTGAAAATCTACATGTAGGGGCATATAGTCAATGATAAGCACTACCTATAGTAGTGGTACCAAAACAGACATGGGGTAAGGGGAATCGCCACATCGCTCCCGTAGCGTTTTTCCTGCACCGCACATACGAAAATACGTATGTTTTCACCTGGGGAGGTGTACAAAAAAGAACTAATAATGAAAAGGGAGTAAGGGGAAATAGGGGAATGACATCCATTTCAGTAGTGAAGCGTGACGGCACGCGTGAACCGTATGACGCAAATAAAATTAATCTGGCGCTTGTAAAAGCAAGTGAGGGGCTTGATGACCAGATTGCCAAGGTAGTGGAGGTTGCTTCGCAACTACAACTTACCTTATTTGATGGTATTACTTCCGAGCAGCTTGATGAAGCGGTCATTCAAACCGCGCTTCAGAATGTTAAAGACGATCCTGATTACGACAAGATTGCTGCGCGACTACTCCTTAAAACACTATATAAAAATATTCTCGGTGACTACGATTCGGCTGATGACCTTAAAAAACTGCACGAAAAAAGCTTTGCTCCTTATGTGAAGAGTGGGGTAAAGGACGGTCTGCTTGATAAACGCCTTGTGGATGGTCGGTTTGACCTTGTAAAACTAGCAAAAGCCCTTGACCCTACTAAGGACGACCTTTCAAAGTACCTTGGAGTAATTACCAACAAAAACCGCTACGCACTTCGCAAAGGAAGTGGCGAACCCATTGAGGTTCCACAATATACGCACATGCGCATTGCTATGGGTCTTGCTATTAACGCTCAGGATCCCACCGCATCGGCGCTCGATTTTTATCACCACATGAGCAACCTCGACTATGTTCCTGGTGGTTCAACCCGTGTGAACGCTGGTGGGGCTTTCCCGCAACTTTCAAACTGTTTCCTTATTAACGTTGATGACGACATGGAGTCTATTGCACAGAGTGTTCGTAACACGATGTGGATTGCCAAGGGCACCGGTGGCATTGGCATTGGCTTTAGTAAGCTTCGTGCTTCAGGGAGCCCTGTAAAAACGACCAACACCGAAAGTACTGGTCCGATTCCGTTCATGAAGATGATTGATACGGCGCTTTTCGCAGTGAGTCGTAAGGGTAAAAAAGCCGGTGCAGCAGCGCTGTATATGGAAAACTGGCATATTAACTTTCCGCAGTTCCTTGATCTTAAAGCGAACTCGGGTGACCCCTACCTTCGTACTCGTCTCGCCAACACGGCTACCTTTATTAGTGATGAGTTTATGCGTCGCGTTGAAAAAGACCAAGATTGGTATCTTTTCGACCCAGCTGAGGTTATGGACTTGACTGAGCTGTACGGCGACGAATTTAGCAAGCGCTACAACGAGTACGTGAAAATGGCCGAAGCCGGCAAAATCCGCAAGTTTGATAAAACTTCGGCGCGTCAGCAGTTCCGTCAAATTCTTATTCAACTGCAGGCCACGAGCCACCCATGGCTTACCTGGAAGGATACCATTAACGTTCGCGCCTTGAATAACAACACCGGCACCATTCACCTTTCAAATCTTTGTACCGAAATTACCTTGCCACAAGACAATGAGAATATTGCTGTATGTAACTTGGTAAGTATTAACCTTTCAGCACATCTCAATGAAGACAAAACGTGGGATTGGGACCGCCTTGCGGAAAGCTCACGAAGCGCCATCCGTCAGCTTGATAATCTTGTTGATATCACCGAGCTTCCAGTACCAGAGGCTATGAACGCGAATAAGACTACTCGCGCCCTTGGGCTTGGCTTTATGGGCTTCACTGATGTTATTGAAAAGCTTGGCTACAGTTACGAATCTGAGGAAGCCTACGCGCTTGTCGACCAACTCTCTGAATACATTAGTTACTATGCGATTGACGAATCAGCCGAACTTGCCAAGCAGCTTGGAAGCTACCCTGCGTTTAAGGGGAGTGGGTGGAGTCAAGGTATTTTGCCTATCGATACCATCGATCAGCTTGCTGACGACCGCCGCGTAAAGGTGAAGATCGACCGCAAGACTCGTCTTGATTGGGACAAACTTCGCGCTAAGGTGAAAAGGGGAATGCGTAATGCCACGCTCATGGCTATTGCGCCAACTGCGAACATCGCCCATATTGCTGGTACTACTCCTGGCCTTGACCCGCAGTTCTCACAGATATTTAGTCGCTCAACATTGAATGGTAAGTTCCTTGAAGTAAATACTAACCTCGTGAAAGATCTTAAGGCGCTTGGCATTTGGGAAGAGGTAAAAGACGAACTTCTTATTAACCAGGGTGATATTCAAGAAATTGAGGCAATCCCGCAACACCTAAAGGACGTGTACAAGACAAGCTTTCAACTTTCACCATACGCGTTCATTGAAATTGCCGCCCGTGCGCAAAAGTGGGTCGATCAAGCGATTAGTCGTAATATGTACCTTGAAACGCGTGATATTGATGAGTATGTGGACATTTACACCGAAGCATGGCGTCGTGGTCTTAAGACGACCTACTATCTCCACGTAAAGCCACGTCACCAGTCAGAGCAGACAACTGTAAAGTCGAACAAATCTGAAAAAATCCAGAAGCAAGATGGTCGCAAAGTAGGCTTTGGGTTTGCAAAGCGCGCGCAGTAACTAAGAAGGGGGATAGGGACGATGGCTCTTGTAACAAAAGCACCGCCACATCGAACAGAAGAGACGTTTAATGATAAGGACCGAGCGGAAATTCATCAAATTATCACCAAACTCCGACACGATTATCTGCAACGGCATACTGAAGCGCTCGCTGCGTATCATCAAGCCGAGCGAGAGGCGAATAAAAGGTTACACGAAGTAGAACGTCTTGAGCGGCACCTACAACGAATTGAGGTATTCTGCAAGGACAACGACATCCCATTTGAAGACGCTATTAACGAAGGAAACGAGGAGTAAGAATATGACAAAACTACAGGACGTGCACAGCGAAGTTGAAAACCCAACAGGTATCTTAGGTCAAGGTCTTCGCGATGGTCTACAACTAAAACCAATCCGTTACCAGTGGGCGTATGACTTATATAACCAAGCAGTAGCAAACACGTGGTTTCCGAACGAGGTGCAGTTGGTACGCGACCTCTCAGACTTTGAGAAGCTCTCGGATGATGAAAAGCACGCGCTAAAGACGGTCATTAGCTACCTTAACCCTAATGAGCTTCTTATTAATAAATCGTTGGCTTTTGGTATTTACCCGTACATCAATGCAGCAGAAGCGCATATTTATCTTTCGAAGCAGATGTGGGAAGAAGCGAACCACTTTATGACGTTTGAATACATTATTGAAACGTTTCCATTTGATCGCGAAGAAATTTACGCAGCTGGTTTCGGGAAACCATCACTTGCAGCAAAAGCAAATTTCCAAAATAAGCACCTGTATCCAATGCTTGAAGGAAATGTTGACATTACAACAACAGAAGGAAAAAAGGATTTTGTACGGAGCCTTGTAGCCTACAATATCGTGCTTGAAGGTATCTGGTTCTATAGTGGCTTTATGGTAGGCATGAGTTTCCGCCAGCGTAATCTGCTGCGTAACATCGGAAGCCTGCTCGACTGGATTACTCGCGACGAGAACCTTCACCTTACCTTTGGTATTAACTTGCTTCTTACGATTATGGAAGAGAACGAAGACCTTCAGACGCCAGAGTTTGCCGAAGAAATTCGTACCCTTATTCTTGAAGCGGTTGAGCTTGAGAAAGAGTACAACAAAGACATGCTCCCCCACGGTATCCTTGGTCTTAACGCCGATTACGTGAACCAGTATGTCATGTACATGACCGACCGTCGCCTTGAAGAACTTGGCTTTGAGCCAGAGTATAACGTTTCTAACCCAGCTAAATGGATGGCTGCGGCAAACGACACTCTTGAGCTAGTGAATTTCTTCGAGAGCACCAACACGAGCTACGAAGTAAATAGCGGAAAGTAAGCAGGAGTAGGGTATGGAAGAGATTAAGCAAATTCTAGCAGTAAACCTTATCGGTACTCTCGCTACCCTTAACGAAGATGGTTCACCGTGGGCAACGCCGCTGCATATTTTTGCGGATGACGAAGCGTTGTATTGGTTCTCACAGCCCGACCATCAACATTCAGTAAATGTAGAGCGCGACGGTCGGGTAAGTGTAGCGCTGTGGTCAAAGCAAGACGGTATGGCGGGTGCGTATATTTCAGGTACCGCAACGAAGCTTGACGTGTCCGAAACCGAAAAAGCACTTGAAATTGTAGTGGCTACAATTGGTGTAATTCCACCGGTTTTTGCGGGAACTTCGGCATTTCGCCTCCCCGTTGGGCCATCTAACCCTAGTAAATCTGGGGATAAACGTTGGTATTTTTACACCTAAAAATGTCTAGACATGCGCTATATGTGGCGTATAATACTTAAACATAAGCACTACAAAATAAAGGGGATCAACAAACATGAGCGTAAATGCAAACACAATCATCAAAGACAACATGAGCCTGGACGAGAAGCTTGCTGCTATCGACGCAATGATGGCGAACGCTGTCGCAAACGCGCAATCAGGCGCCTCTAATAGCGCTTCAGATGCGCCGGTAGACCCAGCTGACTTTACGATGTGTCTTGGGTGCCAATAGGCGATTAATAACAAGATATGAAGATACGGGGCGCTCGCCCCTATCTTTTATGAAAGGGGAACGTATGCAGGCAGAGATAGAGGTGAAGTTTATAGATGTCGACATAGAGGATATTCGAGCGCGGCTTCGTGCTGCTGGTGCACATCTTGAGCACCCCATGCGCGCTATGAAGAGGGCGCTTATAGAGGAAGATCATCACGCGAAAGAACATTCATTTATACGTATACGTGATGAGGGCGATAAGGTAACCCTTACGTTCAAACGGCGCACGAAATCTGATGAAGCCACAACTATTGATAGTACCCATGAACTTGAAACAACGGTGGGTGATTTTGACACCACCGTAAAGATATTTGCAGAGGCTGGCTGGGAGTACATTACCTTTCAAGAAAGTCGCCGCGAGACATGGCACCTAGGTGAAGCTGAGGTGGTGATTGATGAATGGCCATGGATTAAACCCTATATTGAAATTGAAGCTAGTACAGAAGCCGAGGTGCGTAAAGCAGCGAACACACTTGGGTTTAACTGGAGCGACGCGGTGTTTGGCTCGGTTGATGTTATTTATAACAAAGATTTTCCGCAAATGACCGTAAGGGGAGTTATCGATATTAAAGAGGTGCGCTTCGATAGTCCTGTACCAAAGGCGTTTACCGGCAAGTAATTTACTATACTGTGTATAGTAAACGGTCGCAAGGTGTATAATAAAAGTATATGAACACAACGCTCCTTATCTTCGGTATTACCGGTGACCTCAGCCGACGCAAGCTACTTCCAGCACTTCAAAGTATACAAAATGATGCGCCACATGCTGTACAGCGTATTATTGGTGTCTCGCGCCGTGAAGTGGATGTTGAAGCGCTTGTTAAAGAGGCGACTGGCACGTACGACCTTGCGGCTAAAACGAGCGTTTTTACGATGGATCTTGCCGACAGTTCAGCCTACGGCTGCTTAAAGGACTATATTAACCTTCCTGATAATGAGCAGCTGGTGATTTATCTTTCGGTGCCGCCAGGCGCCGCAGCGGATATCGTCGACTTTCTAGGTGAAGCTGGCCTAAATACCCCTAATGTAAAAATTATGTTTGAAAAACCGTTTGGGTTTGACCTTGCTTCGGCGGTAGAGTTTATTGATCGTACAAGCAGGTATTATACTGAAGATCAAATTTACCGCATTGATCATTATATGGGTAAGGAGCTTGCGCAGGAGATTCTTCGGGTACGCCGTGACGTGCAGAACCACCATCATACATGGAGTGGCGCATCTATCGCAACTATTCGCATTGTTGCTTCGGAAAAAATTGGTATTGAAGGCCGCGCGCAATTCTATGAGCAAACCGGCGCGTTGCGTGATTTTTTACAAGGTCACCTGATGCAACTTCTCTCACTCCTACTGATTGACACCCCTGGCGCGTCAGGCCTCCCTAAAGAGCGCCTAAGAGCATTACAGCAGCTTAAGCCGGCAGATCCGTCAAAAGCCGCTCGTGGCCAATATGAAGGCTACCAGGACGAGGTGCAAAACCCAGGAAGCGTTACCGAAACCTACGCCTCATTAACACTTGAAAGTAGCGACCCAAAATGGCGGGGGGTGACATTACAACTTATTACCGGCAAGGCGCTTGATACAAAACGCTCGTACATACAAATCTTGTATAAAGATGGCAGCGAAGAGATCTTTGAAGAGGGGAGAGTGCTTCCTGATGGCGCAAAGGCAATGGACGCCTATGAGAGAGTGCTTTTGGCGGCAATAGAGGGTGAAAAAGATATCTTTACAACGAGCGATGAAGTGCTGCGTGCTTGGCATATCGTCGCTCCGGTACAGCGGGCGTGGGCGATGGATACGACCGACCTCACTCTATACCCTAAGGGTACCTCACTTACCCGCTATATCTAGTGTAGTGAAAATACTACAACACCATACCTATAGCGCGACATTGGCCAATGATGCTACAATGAAATCCCATGGAGGTAACAACTAACATGGGGAATACACAAAAATATATCTTTGTAACTGGGGGTGTGCTTTCCGGGGTAGGTAAAGGCATCACTGCAGCAAGTATTGGTGCAATTTTGCAAGCCAAGGGGGCTAATGTCTCTATTCAAAAATGTGACCCGTATCTCAATGTAGATGCGGGTCTTTTGAACCCTCGCGAACACGGCGAGTGTTTTGTCACTAAAGATGGTGCTGAAACCGATCTTGACCTTGGGCACTACGAGCGGTTCCTAGATATTGAACTGACGCAAAAAAACGCCACACTTTCGGGTCGGCTGTTAAGCCAGCTTATCGCCGATGAGCGTGCCGGTAAATTTAACGGACAAACCGTGCAGCTCGTGCCACATTTAACGGGGGCTATCAAGGATGCTATCGCTGAGGCAGGCAAGGGTTCGGATATTCATATTGTTGAGGTTGGCGGAACAGTAGGTGACTACGAAGGCCTTAGTTTTGTAGAGGCGATTCGTGATTTCGCAACTCGTGTAGGGCGTGAGAACTGCTTGTACGTTCACGTAGTATATGTGCCATTTATTCAGACTAGTAAGGAGTTTAAATCAAAACCAGCGCAAAATGCACTGAACGACCTACGTGGCTTCGGTATTGTGCCAGACTGTGTGGTGGTACGTACCGATGATCCAGCGCCGGGTGATATTGCGGCAAAAATTGCGCGCTTTAGTGGTGTGCCAGACGACTCAGTGATCCTTCTTTCTAATGCACACACTGTGTATGAGGTACCACTTACCATTCACGCCAGTGGTATTAACGCCGTACTCGAGCGTTTTACAGGTATTACCGTTAAGCCAGACCTTTCAAAATGGCGTGCACTAGCTGAAGCGCAGGAAACGCGGTTCCCTAAGACGGTGAAGATTGGTATGGTCGCGAAGTATCTTGATAACGAAGACACGTACATATCGGTTGTAGAAGCGTTGAAAGCAGCCGCTTGGCATGAACAGGTAAACCTTCAATTAGAGTGGGTGAGCGCCGAGGAAGGCAACGATACCGACCTTGAGGGGCTTGACGGTATTTTAGTTCCTGGTGGGTTTGGTAAGCGAGGTATTGAGGGCAAGGTTCAGGCAGCAACCTATGCACTCGATACCAAAAAACCCTACCTAGGGCTTTGCCTTGGGCTTCAAGTAGCCGTTATTGCGGCGGCGCGAAAAAGCGGTCTAAAAGACGCCAATAGTACCGAATTTGAACCCGAAACACCACACAACGTTGTGTATATTATGGAGGGTCAGCAAGGTAAGGAGTCAACCGGTGGCACGCTTCGTTTAGGTGATTACCCCGCGGTACTTACTAAGGGCTCGGTAGTTGCTACCACTTACGGCGAGCAGAAAATTATCGAGCGCCACCGTCACCGCTACGAAGTTAACCAGGCCTTTACAAAGGATATTGAAAAAGGTGGGCTGGCAATTACCGGCACCTCACCCGATAAAAAGCTGGTTGAATTTGTTGAAGCAAAAGATCACCCGTACTTTGTGGCTACACAGGCCCACCCTGAATTCCGAAGTCGTCCTAGTAGACCGCATCCACTTTTTGTGGGACTTATAAAGGCCGCGAAAACTACGTCCGCTTATTAATACAGTAGTTCCCGCCTAGTTCGAGGGTAGCGCATAAATCATAGGCCCGTCCTGGCTGAGCGTAGCCCATGTCGTTGGCGTTATTCACCTCGTAACAATAGCGGTAGGTACTATCATTTACGGGGTCTACTGGAAGGCTTGGTATAATACTTTGTGTTATAAGATCGCGTAGGTCACTGTCAGACGCCCAGTCCGTTCCTCCATCGTTGCTGCAGTCGCTGGCGCGGTTTTCTGGTTGCGTGTACGCACCTTCATCAAAGAAGTTGATTTCTAACGCTTTTTGTAAGCTTGCTAAGTCACTTTTACGGATACTGTCACGGGCATTTGCTTGAACGCCTGTGTAGGCCACTATCGTGATAGACGCTAGAATGGCGATTACAACAATTACAATAAGAAGCTCAACAATAGTAAACCCATGACGGGTTGTGGTGGGAACGAAAGAGTGGTGTGATGCCCTTTGGACTCTTGTTCGTATCATTGCGTTTGATTATACCATACGATAGTTGGTGGCATAGAAGCTGAAGAACTTGAATAGAGAGTAGATGCCGAGTATAATGAACGGTATGACGAAGATTACTCATCAGTCGTGTGCGCTTCTAGGCCTCATGTTTGATGCGTCCTCGACGTCGTAGTTTTGCAATCCGCACAAAATAGACGCCGAGGGAATCACCTCGGCGTTTTCTTTTACGCGGACATCCAAGCCGGCCAAACGGTCGCATCTTTACAATCAGGAGGAGAAATGACGAGTACTGCGCTAGATGCTGTGGGCCTACTTAAAGATAGGTTGGCAATGATCGCGCCGGCATCAATCAAGTATGTCTACTATGAGCCGGCGGACGTTCCTGGGCACGAGAGCGATATTGCTAAAGCTGTGGGATGCAGTTCGAATCAGACGCAAAACCTCTTGTGGGCGGTTGAGCACCTTGAGGACGACGGTCACTACGACATCTCTGACCCTAAGATGGACAGAGAGTTGCAGTACGGACCGCAGGGCGAGGTGATTCCCGCTCAGTTCTCCAGGGTTATTCGACAAGGATGACACTCTGGAAAGGCGAGTGGGGGTCCAGGCCACAAGCCTGTTGACCCTCACTCGTACACTCCTCCTGATTATTTTTCATTGAAATGCTATACTAACGTAATATAACTGAGGGCAATGCAAAGGAGTAGTAATGGCTGAAAAAGCGAACTCGACTACGCGTGGGCAAAAATCAAAACACACCGCAAAGGGCTTTGCCCAGGGCGGCGCTACGAAGGTAAAGGGCCATGTTACCGGCTTTACTGATTTTATCCGTACACAAGGGGTTATTGGCCTTGCGGTTGGTCTTGCAATTGGGACTGCCGCAGGTGATACGGTACGGCGTATTGTTGAAGGGTTTATTAACCCAGTTGTACAGTTTATTGTGGGCTCTAGTGATAGGCTGGCAGCTTCGGTGTGGCATGTCGAGCTGTTCGGACGTAGCGCAGATTTTGCCTGGGGTGCTGCGCTATCTTCGTTCATTACGTTAGTCGCTACGGCACTGGTGATCTACTGGCTTGTGCATGTGTTCAAACTCGATAAGTTAGACAAAAAGAAAGACTAGCTATGGATAAGAAACGTGCCAACGCAAAGCAAACGCGTCTTCTTTGGGTGGACCTTGAAATGACTGGTCTTGACCCGGTGGAAGACCGTATTTTAGAGGTAGCCGCCATTGTTACTGACTGGAACTTTACAGAACTTGCCTCCTACGAGGCAGCAGTTGCGGTAGGCCCGAGGCTTGTAGAGCGACGCATGCTCAAAGGTCCTGCGGCCGAGTTTTGGGAAAGCGTACCAGAAACACGTGACGCGCTGATTGCGCAGAACAAACAGGAAGGTCGCTCGGGGCGTTCGGTTGAAAATGAGCTTCTTGCATTTGTATCTGATCACTTTGATAGCGAAGCCCCTGTTGTACTGGCGGGAAACTCCATCCACATGGATCGCCGATTTATTGAGCGTGAATGGCCTCGGCTTAACGCAAAACTTCATTACCGCATGCTTGATGTTTCGGCATGGAAATTGGTATTCGAGGCAAGGTTTAGGCGCAAATTTGCAAAACGTGAGGCGCATCGTGCACTTGACGATATTCGGGGAAGTATTGAAGAACTACAGTATTATTTGAAACGAGTAAAGAAATGACCCATAAAGAACTCGAAGAGTTTTTACTGTCATTTCCAAATACCTGGCTTGATTTTCCCTTTGGAGAGGGGACGAGTGTCTATAAGGTGGGGGGCAAAGACACGGGCGAGGGGAAGCTGTTCGCTATTATCGCCGACGGTAGTAAGCCGCTGCGGGTAAGTTTAAAGTGTGATCCCCAACTAGCACAAACCCTTCGTGAGAAATACGAGTCAGTGTTACCGGGGTATCATCTTAATAAAAAGCACTGGAATACCATTATTTGCTCAGGACAACTAGCCGACGATGAGATACGTGATCTTGCGCGGTTAAGTTACGACCTCGTGGCACGTTAGATTATTCACTTGATGCGCTGAAGTCTGCGAGGCGTTCTTGTATGGGCGCAAGGTTTTCATAGGCATTCGCCAGAAACTCCTTGTCGGCCGTGCTATTAGTAGAACTATTAAGTTTTTGGTAAAGCGCTAATATAGTACCCAACTGGTACGTCATTTCACGTGCGTAGGTGCTGTCGTACTTTGCGTTTAAGCGACCAGACTCGAGCCGATCGAGCATCGCGGCGTTCGCTTCGGTGGTAACGAGTGTAGTTGATGCTTTTGTGGGGTCAATATTTTTTGCTTCCAGTCGGGTAGTAAGGTCGCGCGTTGTGTCGGTGATATACAGCTTAATTTCACTATTCATTGAACGAAGCTGGCTGTTTTTTATTATTTTGTCAGAATCTTCGGCGATAGTTTCGGTAGTAGCAAGGCGCAAAGAAAGTCGCTCCCAATCTGTTTTTGGGCTATTCCCCACGAGCATTGCAATAACGGAAATAAGAATAATCAGCACGAGCAAACCAGCAGCGCCAATAATAACAGTCTTCAAGTTGAGCCCAAAGCCCTGCTTTTTGGGGGCTTGTGGGGCAATTTGGTTGAGATAGTCGAGGGGGGTCTGCCCATTAGGTGGATTCATGCACTCATTAAAGCATAATCAATAACAGAGGTAAATAGGTGGTATACTGATGGTATGCAAGACGCTAAAGAGGAAGTACGGTCACGCCTGAACATTGAAGATGTTGTGGGCGAGTATGTCCAATTAAAACGCGCCGGGCGTAACTTTAAGGGCTTAAGCCCCTTTAGTGGTGAAAAAACGCCTAGTTTTTATGTGAGTCCCGAGAAAAATATTTGGCACGACTTCTCTTCAAACAAAGGGGGCGACGTCTTTAGCTTTATTATGGAAGTTGAGGGGATGGACTTTCGCCAAGCTCTTGAACATCTCGCAAACCGTGCCGGAGTAGATATGTCAGCCTACTCATCAAAAGGTGCGCAGGAAGTTGCTAAACAAAAACGCCGCCTTTTAGAAGCGCATCGACTTGCAACCACCTATTTTCAGCAGAGTCTTTTAAAAAATACCGCAGCGCTTGAGTATATTTTTAAAAAGCGTGGGTTATCGAAGGATATCGTGCAAACATTCCAGATTGGGTATGCCCCTAATAGCGGGGATGCTTTAGTACAATTCTTAACAAAAAAAGGCTTCTCGAAGAAAGAACTAGCAAGTGCTGGACTTACGAATCGGTTTGGGGGTGATCTATTTCGTGGCAGAATGACGGTACCTCTTATGGACTCGTCGGGACAGGTAATTGGCTTTACGGGGCGTATACTTACCGACGAGCCGAACGCGCCAAAGTACTTAAACACGCCTCAGACACTTCTCTATGATAAAAGTCGTCACGTCTTTGGCCTTAGCCAAGCTAAAGAGGCTATCCGTAAAAGCGACTACGCAGTTATTGTAGAGGGGAACTTAGACGTTGTAAGTAGTCACCAGGCAGGTATTACACAAGTAGTCGCAACGGCCGGTACTGCCCTTACCGAAGCACACTTAAAAGCGCTTGTTCGGCTTACCCCAAATGTCCGTCTTGCGTTTGATGCCGATGCTGCGGGGTTAGCGGCAACCGAGCGAGCAATTCCTATTGCACAGTCGGTAGGGGTAGATCTTACGATTATCTCGCTTCCTGAAGATGTGAAAGACCCAGACGAGCTCATACAGAAGGATCCTACACTTTGGCAAAAAGCAATTGATGATGCTGAAGGGGTCGTGGACTGGCTGCTTACGCAATATACTAAGCGCGAAGACATGTCAGCGCCCATTGGCAAACGGCGCTTTACCACTGCGGCGTTGGCTGTTGTCCGAGCATTGAAAGATCCGGTTGAGCAAGAGCATTATCTTAACACTATTGCCGCCTATACCTCCACGTCACTGGAGGCAGTAAAAGAGAAGCTCTATGGTGAGGTACCCGAGACCTCCGCTAAACAACTAAAACCCGTAGCGGCGCACGAAGAGGTGACCCCTGACCCTGCGGTGCACCAGGACACCCTATTGGCTGTTGCGGCAATAGATGTTCCGGCGCGTGAGTTATTGGCTGATGTGAGCGAAGCAATGCTTGCCACCGACCCACGAAAAGCCTTTCTGGCCTATCTTAAAAAGAATAACGACCTCCTTGATGATGTACCAGAGGTATTGCAAGAACATGAAACCTATGTCAAAATAGTTTTATTAAAGGCCGATGCAAGATATGGGCAATGGAGTAGCGAAGATCGTTACTTCGAAGCTGCTCGCTTGATCCGCTTGATTATAACTGAACACCGAAAAACACAAAAAGATGCACTCACTACAGCACTGCGCCAAGCAGAAGATATAGGCGATGAAGCCGAAGCTGTGCGTTTGCGTCAAGCACTCAATGAACTTATAAAGGAGATACCCCGTGCCAAGAGGTAAGAAGAAAGACGAACCAATTGTAGAGGACGACACACTATTAGAGGGTGTGGAAGAGGACACCGACTCTAGCACCGAAAGTCTGCTACCAGTAGATTTTGACGGTCCAGCACCCGAAGACTTAGAAGACGAGATTGATACTGATGAAGATCTTCTTAGTCAAGAGCAATATTTTGACGATGCGAGCGACGACAGTGTTCGCCTATACTTACGTGAAATTGGTAAAATTCCACTTCTCAATGCCGAAGAAGAGCTAGAGCTTGCCCAGCGTGTAGTTGCTGGTGATAAAAAGGCGAAAGACAAAATGGCCGAAGCTAATATGCGTTTGGTGGTATCAATCGCGAAGCGCTACAGTGGTCGCGGCCTTGATTTTCTTGATCTTATCCAAGAAGGAAACACAGGCCTTCTTCGTGCGGTTGAAAAATTTGATCCCGATAAAGGCTTTAAATTCTCTACCTACGCTACGTGGTGGATTCGTCAGGCAATCACCCGTGCTATTGCCGATCAAGCGCGAACCATTCGTATTCCTGTGCACATGGTAGAGACTATTAATAAGCTACTTCGCACCCAACGTCGTATGACCCAAGAACTTAACCGTGAGCCAACCATTGAAGAGCTTGCCAAAGAGCTTGAAATGGAACCCGATAAGGTTGAATACGTTATGAAGATTAAGCAGGACATCACCTCGCTTGATGCTGGTGTTGGTCGTGATGGCGACGAAGAAGATTCAGTACTTCGTGACTTTATCGAGGACGAAGACAGCGCAACCCCTGAGGAATCTGCTGCTTCGCAGCTTCTAAAGGAGCAGGTACAATCTATTCTTTCAACCTTATCCGACCGCGAGCAGAAGATTATTCGTATGCGTTTCGGCCTTGATAATGGTAAAAGCCACACCCTCGAAGAGGTAGGCCAGGAATTTGCCGTCACCCGTGAGCGTATTCGCCAAATTGAGGCCAAGGCGCTTGCGAAGCTTCGTAAGCACAAAGATTCGAAGAAGTTGCACGACTATATTAACTAGTGAAAAATCTCGCCATACGTAAATGAGAGAAAAGCCCCCTCAGTCCATACTTCGCGAAGGAGAGAGTATACCTACTCATACCGATTGGATGACTGCAGGTAGGATCGCGGCGTACGTGGGGAAAACTTACGATTGGGTTCAACCGCGCCTAGAGCAGTACCGAGAGTTTAGTGAAAGAAAGCCCGATGCTCGTAACCACCTACGACCAAACTTCCCCGGCTGGGTTATTGATATCCTTAAGCAGGAAGCGGAAGCTATATCAGACTATCCTGTAGTGGGTAGTAATGACATTCCGAAACATGGAGTCGCAAGGCTACTTCAACGAGACCAGAAGTGGATTGATGCAAGGCTGCCGTTTCTTGGTATTCAGGCAACAACGAAACTGAATCCAGTACAAAAGAGGCTGTTTGAGTATTTTGATAGAGAAAAAGACGTTCCGTTGCTAAAAATCGAGAGTGATCGTATGAGGGAGTATCCCATCGCGGATAAGGACGAGAGCACTGTAGAGGGTCTTGCGAAAATACTTGGGGTTACTCGAAGAGTTATTGTGTTTCGACTCAAGTTTCTTCCTTTGATACCGACCTTGAAGGTGAATCCTCAGGTGCGACAAATATACCCCTACTACCATACGCAACAAACGATTGAATTGTTACGAGACGTTGAGCAGTATGGCGTATCACCGAAGGGTAGACATCCAAGCCTTGTGCCCCCTAAGGATCCTAGCCTAGATATACCAGTCTCTCCTATTGATAGGCGTGGTGTGGATAGTGAACCAGTTAGCTCGTATGGCGTGCCGATCGGTCAGAAGGTAGTGGTAAATGCAGAAAACTGGACAGAGTATGCAGAATGTGCACAATCCGATCCTAATTTCTTTAATGATGCCCGAGATCGGCTAAAAGTAGCTATAGCAAAAAAAGCGTGTAATGTTTGTGTATCCAGACTTTACTGTTTGGACTACGCAGTGGTGAACAACGAGGAAGAAGGGGTGTGGGGTGGACTTACGCCAGCAGAGCGAAAAAATCTAAAAATGGAGTAGTCAACTTGCTAGCTAAAAACCAAATTCTTTCGCCAATGCTTCGAGTTGCGCGTCAAAATGTTCTATCGACCCGCTGTTGATAACGAAATGATCAGCAATAGCTATAGGGCCGCCCTTTTCTAAGTTTTCAATTTCGGCAGTGTCTCGTTCGTAGGCTTCTTGGCTCGTGAGTGGCCGTACCGGTCGGTTGCTAAGGCGATGGTAGCGCAGATGGCGAGGTGCGACAATCGCAACAAGTTGCAGCTCACCAGGGAACGCCTTCTTTAATGCCTTATATTCAGCCCAGGTGTAAAGGCCGTCGGCAATAATACGATGTTGCCCAGCGGCAGCTAGATGATGAATTTGCTCAATAATCTTATTTACGACCACATCTTTACCGTATTTTTTGCGTAACTCCTCGCGAAAGGGCTTCTCGTTTTCTTGTGTGTGCTCAAGTCCAGCTTCGGTCATGGCATCGAGTATAACGCCACCAAAGTAGACCTTCGGATATCCCTTGTTAGTAAAGTATTCAACGGCGGTAGATTTGCCCGATCCAGTAAGGCCAACAAAGGCTATAATTTTTAAATTCTCATGATTTGACATGGTTTTATTGTAACAGATACGTGTTTGCGGTTTCTTCCCTTATGTGCGCTATACTAAGGCTATGAAGAAACTAGCAGTCATCGACGGAAAATCTATTTTTTATCGTGGCTATTATGCTATGCCTGGGCTGTCACTTCCAGACGGTACGCCAACTGGCGGAGTATACGGGTTTGCCTCTATTGCTATTGAGCTCATAAAAAAGCTCGAGCCCGACTACGTGGCGGTAGCTTGGGACAAGCCCAAGACAAACATTCGCAAGCGTCGCGAACTATATCCCGAGTACAAAGCAGGCCGTAAGCCAGCTCCGGCCGATTTTTACGCTCAGGTACCTATACTACATGAGCTTCTCGATGCGTTTGGCTGGCCGTTTTACGAACTTGATGACTACGAGGCAGACGATATACTTGGTGCTTTTGCAAAACAGGCTACCGAAAAGGGTATCGAAACGTGCCTACTTACCAGTGACCTCGATGCCTTACAACTTGTTGGGCCACTTACTAAGGTGTACGCTATCAAAAATGGCCTTTCGAATCTTGAAGAGTTTGATATACCCGCCTTTGAAGCTAAGTATGGGCTTGAAGTAGAGCAGTTTCTTGACCTCAAGGCGCTAAAGGGCGATGCTTCGGATAACCTGCCTGGGGTTCCTGGGGTAGGTGAGAAGACGGCCATTAGCTTGCTGCAAGACTATCGTACCCTTGACGGCGTATATGAGCACCTGGAAGACATAAAACCCTCGGTAGCAAAAAAACTTGAAGCGGGTAAAGAACTCGCCTATATAAGTAAAGAAGTAGGCAAGATTTGGGTGGATGCCCCGGTAGAGCTCGACTGGGCGGTGGCGAGTGTCGACGACACCGATCTTGAAAAGGTTGCCAGTATCTTAAAGAAACTCCGTTTTACATCACTTGAAAAACGGTTACCAAAACATATGCAATTTGGACATATACCAAACCAGCCTGATACTCAAGTAGTTGCGGCGCTTAAAGAAGCTCCTTGGCCAGAATCCTTTCTTATAGAGCAACCTGTTTTTGCTGAACTTATTGGTGAAGATCTCTGGGTATCGCTTGATGAAACCACCTGTTTTCATCAACCAGCTCAAAGGCTCGCAAAGGCAAGTTGGCAGGCGCTTGAACTTGCGACCATTGTGACGTACGACGCAAAAGATCTCTATCATCGTCTTGATGCACTAGGCATTTCTGTGCACTTTGGCGAGGTCCACGACTTACGGCAAGGGGCATTTCTCATTAACCCCCTAGAACGAGACCGTTCACAAGCGGCCCTGGTAGGGAAAGAGGGTGCTCTTCCTACGGAAGTACTTGCTGCCAACGTACGGGCATACGCAGATCAGTGCAAAAGCTTCGATGAAGAGCCGAAGGTTGCTGAAATTGCTCGTACCTTTGATTTTCCCCTCACGTACCTTCTTTTTAAGATGGAAAAACGTGGTGTCAAAATAGATCCAAGTAAATTCGCTACTCTTAGCAAGGAGTTGGGCGATGAACATCAAAGGCTTGAGCAAGAAATGTATGCAATGGTAGGGTACGAGTTTAATATAGGGAGCCCGGCGCAACTATCAGAGGTATTATTTACGAAACTACAGCTTCCTACTACTGGTATTAAAAAAGGTAAGACAGCGTATAGTACTGGGCAGGCTGAGCTTGATAAACTTCGCGGACAGCACCCGATTATCGAGCTTATTGAAAAAACGCGTGAACTCGCAAAACTAAAAAATACTTACGTTGACGCCCTTCCGAAGCTCGCCGATACGCACGATCGTATTCACACTACTTTTAATCAGGACGTAGCGGCAACCGGGCGCCTTAGTAGCACCGCACCGAACTTACAAAACATCCCCATTCGAACCGAGCAGGGTAGGCGTATTCGCGAAGCCTTTATTACCGACGGTGACAAGGTGCTTGTAAGTGCTGATTACTCGCAGTTTGAACTGCGTTTAGCGGCAGTTTTGGCAGACGATACCTCGCTTATTAATGACTTTAACGGTGATGTTGATATTCACACCAAGACGGCAAGTGAAGTATATGGCATACCTATGGATGACGTTACGAAACAGCAACGCCGTGCTGCAAAGGTTATTAATTTTGGTGTGTTGTATGGCATGAGTCCCCATGGGTTGGCGGCGAATACGGGTATGTCTTTTGTTCAAGCGAAGGCGTTTATTGATCAGTACTTTACGCTTCGCGCCCCTATTAGGAAATTTATTGATGCCACACTTGAGAAAGCACGCAGCGAAGGATATGTCGAAACCTATTATGGGCGACGTCGTCCAACGCCTGATGTGAAGAGCTCTAATTTTATGGTACGCATGGGGGCGGAGCGGGCAGCGGCAAATATGCCTATCCAGGGGACCGAGGCTGATCTTATGAAGCGCGCCATGCTGCAAGTAGATGAGCGGCTCGGTGATCTAGGTGAGCAAGTATTACAAATTCACGACTCAATTTTAGTAGAATGTCCTGCGGAGAATGCTGAAAAGGTAGGGGTAATCCTTAAAGAAGTCATGGAGGCGGTAGCCCCAGAGCTCGCCATTGCGTTAAAAGTGGACGTGCAAACAGGTATCAACTGGGGAGAGTTGTAGTGATTACAACAATAATTTTTGATTGCTTTGGCGTGCTACTTGGTAATACGTACAAGCAGCGGCTAGCAGCTCTAGAACAACACGATCCCAAGAAAGCCGAAGAGCTTCGTGCTGTTAATCACGCCTCCGACAAGGGTATCTTATCGCGCCAGGAATCAGCGGCTTATATGGCTGAGCTGCTTGATGTTGAGCCAGAGGAGCTATTGGCTGAGCAGGATGCGGGTGAGGTGCAAAATGCTGAATTATTAGCGTTCATCGCAACCTTAAAAGGGAAGTATAAGCTAGGTCTACTAAGTAATATCAGTGGTCGTGACCGCTTAGGGATACGCTTCGAGCCAGGCCAACTGGACGCACTATTTCATACGGTAGTGGCGTCGGGTAATGAGGGCTACGTAAAACCCGAACCCGAAATATATGAACTTACCGCCACACGTTTAGGCGCCGAACCATCTGAGTGTGTGATGATTGATGATATTGCAGAGTTTTGTGACGGCGCCCGCGCCGTTGGTATGCAGGCAATTCAATTTTTAAATACAGAACAGTGCATTGCCGACCTCAAAGCGCTTCTTGACAAAAATTAATAAAGTACTAAAGTAATAGTATGGCACGATACAGAACAAACCGAATTCTCCCCGTTATTCTTACTATTGTTATTATCGTTATCGCAATCGCTGGGCTGGTTGCCTTTGCGCGAATTCTTTTCTTCTCTGATAGCTCAGATACTGCTACCCAGGTGGATACAAGCCAACAACAGCTTCTCGACACTTCTGCGGGTAACGCTGTGAGTATGACAGTGCGTGGGGCAATTGTTGCGCAGGAGAACTTCCGCTCATACCAAATTGTCATTAGCCCTACCGAACGCACTATCAAGACCTTCAGTGGGTATCTAGGCACGGTTATCGAACAGCAAACACTTACAAATAACGTCGCCGCGTACGACCAATTTGTTCACGCCCTTGATAAAGCGAATATGGTAAAGGGTGCTCCCTTTACTGGTGAACAAAACGATGTGCTTGGTATTTGTGCAACGGGTAAGTTGTACGAATTTAGCACGCTAAAAAATGGCGATACTGTTGAGATGCTTTGGACGTCCACTTGTAGCGGTTCGCCGGGCTCGCTTCAGGCAAACAGTACCCAGCTTTCGAAGCTATTTCTTGCGCAGATACCTGACGGCTCTCGTATGATTAGTGGGCTGTCGCTGTAGCAGTATGCCAGAGCTTCCAGAGGTGGAAACCGTACGACGGGGGCTACTTGGCCTCGTTATAGATAAAACGGTTACCGCCGAGTCTCACGATACCGAGAAGGGCTTCCCTAACACCCCGCACGATGTACAAACATTTCTTGTAGGTGCTACTATTCGCGATGTTCGACGTCGGGCAAAGGTACTTATGATCGACCTTTCTAGTGGCTACTCGTTGGTCATTCACCTTAAGATGACCGGCCAGCTTGTATACGTAGGTGAGACGCGATTTGGTGCTGGACACCCCAGTGATAGCCTTGTAAACGCGCTGCCGGACGCCTCAACCCGCGTTACCCTTACATTTAGTGATGGCACTCATCTTTACTTCAATGATCAACGAAAGTTTGGGTGGATGCGCCTTTTGCCAACTATAGAAATACCGAACATAGATTTTATGCAAAAAGTAGGCCCCGAGCCGTTGTCAGACGAGTTTACCTCTAAGGAATTTATTCAACGTATACAACGACGCAAAAACACCTCTATTAAGGCAGCGCTTCTCGATCAGTCGGTGCTTGCCGGAGTGGGTAATATTTATGCCGATGAGTCGCTGTGGGGCGCAAAAATTCATCCTGCTCGGCGTGTATACACACTATCTAAGACCGAGCTTGTACTGCTTTACACCGAGCTTCGTGCTGTTATGAATCTCGCTATCGAAAAAGGTGGCTCTTCAAACCATACGTATATCAACGCCGAGGGCAAAAAGGGGAGTTATATGGATTTTGCACGGGCATTTCGTCGCGAGGGGCAGCCGTGCCCACGGTGCGAAGCTACCATCGAGAAGCTTCGCGTAGCGGGGCGGGGGACGCACATTTGCCCAGTCTGTCAGGTTCTATAACGGCGCTGGTATACTAGAAAGATAATGGTGTATCTTTTTACCGGTGAGAATGATTTTGCGGTTCGTGAAGCACTGAAAGAGCTTGAACGTTCTTTGGGTATTTCAGCAGAGCATCATAGTGGTGCCGAACTTACTATGGCACAGCTTCCTGATTTACTAATGGGGGTGAGCTTATTTACAGTTCAGCGTCTCGTGGTACTCGACCGGCTTTCAGAGAACACTTCATTATGGCAAAAGCTTCCCGATTGGGTATCCCGTATTGCCAACGATAGTACGGTCGTCTTTGTTGAACCAAAACCCGATAAACGCACGACTGCCTATAAGGCCCTGAAAGCCAACGCCACTGTAAGGGAGTTTCCACTTTGGACGGAACGCGACACTAGTCTTGCGAAACAGTGGGTAATTGAGCGGGCGAAAGCACACCAACTACCAATTGATACTCGGACGGCGGCCCACCTTGTAGAGCGGGTAGGGGTAGACCAGTGGCGGCTTTCTTCGGCTCTTGACACCCTCTCACTGCTTGATGCTATTACGATTACCATTATTGACGAGGTAATTCCCGCAACGCTATCCGAAAATGTATTTCAACTATTTGAAGTAGCTCTAAAGGGCGATAAGGATAGGGTTGCGCAGATGATTGCGACTCTCTCGTTGCAGGACGACCCCTACGCACTTTTCGCGCTGCTATCCTCTCAGGTGCAGACGCTTGCCGCTATTATCTTTAAGGCTGATGGGGATGATCCTGTAAAAGATTTTGCCATTCATCCATTTGTTGCTTCAAAGTTAACTCAGCAGGCAAAGCGCTTTACGAAAGCGGACAGCGCACATATGCTCACCTTATTTGCTAAGGCCGATGCCGATTTAAAGCGATCACGGGGCGAGCCGTGGGTGGTGGTAGAAAAACTACTCCTCTCGTTGTAAGTAAAAATACCCCTTGTGCAGGGGTATTTCACTGTAGGTAGTATAGAACTACTTCGTTGTTTTCTTCGCCGCAGGCTTTTTCGCTGGGGCTTTCTTTGCAGCTGGTGCTGCTTTTGTGGCAGGCTTCGCAGCGGCCTTTGGAGTAGCTTTCTTGGCTGCGGCAAGCTTTACGCCAGCTTCTTTAGCAGTCTTTGATAGAAGGGCTTTACGACGTGCGGCGGTGTTCTTGTTAAGAACGTTCTTTTTTACGGCGGTGTCGATTGCGCTTTGTGCGGCTGAAAGGGTAGCGGCAGTTGGCTTTGCGTTAAATGCTTTAACAGCGTCCTTAAGGACGCGTTTGGTGGCAACGTTACGTTCGCGACGTACAACGGTTTGTTTCGCTCGCTTAATAGCGGATTTGATGATTGGCATGAAGTTCCTTATCTCTTAGTTTGTTCTATCCAGTCAAAGGGTGATTATAGAGGAAAACGCCAAAAAAGTAAAGGGTTAGGCGAGGAGTTTATTGACGCTGTAAAACCCCTTATGCTATAGTGAAACAAAGTCTATATAAAGGACAACATAAACACACACCATGGACGAAATCAAAGCAAAACAACAGGTTGTCGAGAAGATTAAATCAGCTTCGAAGATATTAGTGACCGTATCTGACAATCCGTCGATTGACGCGCTTTCGGCAGCACTTGGCCTCACACTCCTCCTAGATGGTCAAGAGAAATACGCCACGGCGATTTTTAGTGGCGAAACACCACCTGCAATTGCGTTTTTGAAACCAGAAACAACCTTCGACGACACTACCGATAGCTTACGTGACTTCATTATTGCGTTAAATAAAGAGAAAGCCGACCATCTTCGCTATAAAGTAGAGGGCGATGCGGTAAAGATCTTTATTACTCCGTACAAAACAACTATCAGTCAAGATGACCTTGAATTTAGTCAGGGTGATTACAATATTGAGCTAGTGATTGCTTTAGGGGTAGACAACCCTGACCACCTTGATGGCGCACTTGAAAACCATGGGCAAATTTTGCACGATGCCGCTATTATTACCATGACTACCGGTGATATGACCAGCTCGCTAGGGGGTATTGATTGGCATGATTCTCAGTCGAGCAGCCTTAGTGAAATGGTCGCCGGCCTTGCTGAGGCGCTAAAGGAAGACAAAAAGAAGCCCCTTCTTACCGAATCTATTGCCACGGCGCTTCTTACTGGTATTGTTGCCGAGACCGATCGCTTCAGTAATGAACATACCTCCTCGCGGGTTATGTCTGTTGCTGCACAACTTATGTCTGCTGGGGCTGATCAGCAGCTTATCTCTACCGAGCTACAAAAATCGCAAGAAATTCCTGAATCGTCGTCTACGAAAGAGGACGAAGCCGTTAAAGAGTCGTCTAACGAGGACGGTGGTCTAACAATCAAAAAAGACGGCCTAAGCATTAGCCACGAAGGTGAGACGCTTGCCGACCTTGATAAGCGCGTTGGTGCCCATCAAGAGGCTAACGTAAAAGATTCCCCGTCACCTACGGTAACTCCAAGCGAACCTACGTTGCCCGACGCTCCTGTGAGCGGAGGCACTGTAGGAAGCGCGTACGCCCTTGACGACGATGATACCGAACCAAGCCTTGGGGGCTCTCTTAACGCAACTACCGAACAAGCTGCAGAAGATGCTCGTCGCGAAGCGGAAAGCCAGCAGAACAAAACTATCTTGTCGCATGCTTACCTTTCAAGTGAACCCACAACTGAAACGCCCGCTGCCTCAAGTGAAACAACTGGATTTCCAGGCACTCCAAGTACCGCTCCCGGTACTGCTGTGGTGAGTGACACCCCTGTAGGCGGGCAGGTAAGTAGCGCCTATGCGTTTGAAGAGCCGTCGCAAGACGCTGCGCCTGAACAAGATTCTTCTACAGGTAGCCAAGACGGCTATATCGTCGGGGGAGAGAAGGTTATCCAGCCGTTAGCGCCTGAGCCAACAGCAGCTGAACCTCCAACGCCCCCCGCACCCTCACCCGACCCCACGCCATCGCAAAACCCTTCTCCGGCTGAACTAGGCCTTCCATTACCTCCTCCGTTACCAGATTTCTCGCAGGGGACTGCGCCTGCTGCCCCGGCACTACCGCTTCCTCCAACGCCACAACCACCCATTTTAGGTGATATTCTTACGCAAGACGCCTCACAACAATCAGAACCACCACAAGAACATATTCCGCCGGTACCGCCAGCTCCTCAGCCACCACAGGCGCCCCCAGCGAGCGATACGCCACCCCAGGCATCTTCTCCAGCCGACCCTGGACAATTTACGATTCCTGGTCAACAGTAACTTCGTGGTACAATACGCGACTATGGAAGAAAATAGCGTCCTTCTTATTGATAAACCGGCTGGTATGACCAGTTTTGGGGTTGTTGCACGTATACGACGTCGGTTGTCGCAGCAGCTTGGGAAGAAGGCGAAAGTAGGCCATACGGGCACGCTTGATCCTTTCGCGACCGGTCTTATGATTATTGTCACGGGCAAAGAATGCCGTAACGCGCAGCAGTATTCAAAACTCGATAAAGTATACGAGGCAACGGTACGGC
>MDTC01183856.1_pt1 | contig 38157 bp, 32 predicted proteins | sample 811181 | NCBI WGS metagenome assembly MDTC01 (sample SAMN05326644, study PRJNA326480) | marine metagenome | isolation source: seawater | place: Pacific Ocean: North | collected 2011
AAATTAAAAATTTACCAGATTAACTATACATTATATACCACGGTTTACCGTGCCTTTCTCACGAATCTGCTTAAGAAGATTTCCTCATGAATAACGTCGTCTCCGCTTTCCGAATGCTGACCCTTCTACTCCTCGCCGGCGTGGGTCTTCAGCTCTCACACGCACAGTTGCCCGAAGAGAATAGCCCTGAGGGCAAGGCCATCAGCAACATCGCGGTCAAGTTCATCGGTGCAGCCACAGTAGATGAGAATCGCATCTTGAATAACATGACCTTGCGAAAGGGCCAGGCTTTCTCGCTTGAAGCCCAGCAAAAGGACACAATCAATTTGCGCGAACGGCGTATTGTAGAGTTTGTCGACATTGTTCCCGAAATTAGGGGCAACACCGTGCTCGTAACCGTGACCGCAATGGCTACAGGCGTACTTGGCGAGGTGCTTTTCGAAGGTGCCACCCGATTCGATAGACGCGAACTTCTCAAGGAAGTGAAAGCGGAGGTCGCTCAGCCATTGGATGAAGAGAAGCTTTTGGAAGGCAAATTCAACATTGAAGAATTGTATCGCGACAAGGGATACAATGAGGCCTCCGTCTCTTATCGCATGGAGGCGGACCCTGAAACGGGTTACTCACGGGTCATCTACGGCATAGTCGAGGGTGAATCCAATCGTCTGCGCAAGATCTTCTTCTTCGGCAACACCCTGCTTTCCTCCAAAGAACTGCGCAAACTGATGAAAACCAAGCAACGCGGTGTATGGAGCCGCATTACAGGCTCCAACAAGATCGACAGCTTCCTACTCGATGAAGATAAGGACACGATCTCTCGCCAGTTGCAGGACCTGGGCCACATGGACGCACAGGTCACACGCCACGAACTTCGTCGCGTGGAAGAGGGTAGCGAGTTCGTAGATGTCTTACTTTATATTTCAGAAGGTCTCGAATACACTGTGTCAGACGTGCGCATCGGTGGCACTCAGAAGTTCTCCAACGCCGATCTCGCCACTGAAGTGAAGATGAAAGGCGGCGACCCTTTCTCTGCGACCGCCATCCAAGCTGATGCCCAGCGATTGGAGGACTTTTACGGTCGTCAAGGTTATGCTGATGCTCGTGTCAACACGCGTATAGATAGCGTCGGGGGACAGGAAGTGCGTATATCACACTTTCTGCGCGAAGGTGAGATCAGCTACATCCGCAAGATCAACATCAGCGGTATGGAATACACCAAGGACGAGGTTATTCGTCGTGAATTGTTGGTGAAGCCAGGCGAGGTGTTCAACACCGTCAAGCTGCGCCAGAGTAAGCAGGCTCTCGACAACACGCGTTATTTCTCCGATCAAGGCGAGTGGCGTACCGGGGTCGATATTTCTCATGAAGATACCGGCATCCCAGGTCAGAAGGACATCAACGTCAACCTCGCAGAAGGCAAGACCGGTCAGTTCCAAGTAGGTGCTGCTTTCACGTCGGTTGAGAACGTCTTCGGTTACCTGTCCTTCTCTGAATCAAATTTCGACATCATGGACTGGAGCCGATTTCCACCACGCGGTGATGGTCAGAAATTTCAGTTCAACTTACGCTGGGGCACCCGCACCAAGGATTTTTTGTTAGGCTTTACTGAGCCATGGTTCTTGGGCAAACGTCTCTCACTGGGAGGCGAAATTTACTGGCGCGAACAGCTCTACCTCAGTTCAGAGTATTCACAGCGCATGGCTGGTGGTGCCGTTTGGTTGCGACGCCCCATCAGTCGTAACACGCGTTTGCAATTGGAGTACCGCTTGCAAGAAGTGCAAATCTTTGACTTGGATAGCAACAGCCTTGTTGACCGAGATGGCGATGGCTTGCGCGAGACCTTTGTCCGTGGGGTGTCACCTGAGATCGCACAGGAGGAGGGCACATTTATAGAGAGCAAGTTCACATTAGAACTACTTCAAGACACCCGGGACTCCAATCTATTGCCTCGCACAGGTCATCGCATGTCATTGTCCGCAAGTTTGTCTGGCGGATTCCTTGGGGGCGAGGTGGATACCTACAATTTGTCTGCCGCCTTCACACAACATGTTTCTCTGCCTTGGGACACCATCTTCACCTTCCATGGCGAGGCCAACATTGCTGACACCTGGTCAGACAGCGACCGTGTGCCGATCTTCAATCGACACTTCTTAGGTGGCGCCTACAACTTGCGTGGTTTCGATTTCCGGGACATTGGCCCAGCTGATGAAGACGAAGAAGCATTGGGTGGGAACACTTCAGCCTTTGTCTCCGGCGAATACAGCTTCCCAATCATGGAACGCCTTCGTGGATCCGTGTTTGGCGACGCTGGTATCGTCAACTCTGACGCCTACGACTTCAGCACTGCCGATTTCAGCGCCGATCTAGGTATGGGCATTCGCTTGGAAGTGCCTAGTTTTGGCCCCATGCGCCTCGACTACGCATTCCCAGTCGTGAAAGATGAGCGCCATGGGTCCAGTGGTCGCCTCAACTTTCTTCTCGACAAGAAGTTCTAAACTGACTCTAAATGCCGCGTTTATCGCTGTATCTTCGTTTCACTTGCAAATAGTGAACATTGCCTGACGATTGGCGTCCAAGGTTCTAGCCAGAACGACAAACAACATACATGAAAATCACGTTTCAGACCTTACTTTCCTTAGGAATCACCCTGCTCATGCTCACCGGAGCTCAAGCTCAGGACGCTGTGAAGATCGGCGTGGTGGACATGAAACGCATATTTGCTGACTATGGTCGCACCAAAGAGGCTGAACAAGAGATCAACGATCGGAAGGCTCAGGCCAAGAAGGAACTGGACGAGCGCACAGCCAAGTATAAAGAACTGCTCGAGAAGTATCAGACCTTGCGCCAACAAGTAAATGATGAAGCTCTGAGTCCTGAACTTCGTGAGACTAAGCGCAAAGAAGCGACGGATATCGGACAGCAGGCCAAGAGCCTTGAGCGCCAGATCCAAGAATTTCGCACTCGTCGTGAGCGCCAATTGCAAGAGCAAGTGGTGCGAATGCGCAAGACCATCCTCGAGGAGATTCGTGAATTGGTGGAAGAGATTTCCAAGACACGCAACTTCGATATGGTTTTCGATAAATCAGGGGTCAGCATGAACGGCGTGCCCTTTCTCCTGCATTCACGTGATGCTGTCGACTTCAGCGAAGACATAATTGGCAAGCTGAACACCAAGAAGTAAAACACACACCATCCACTTTACGCAAAGGCGAGCTTCCCCACAGGGGAGCTCGCCTTTGTCATCTCTACCGTTGTCATGAACCTAACCATTGACGAACTTGCTAAGCTCACAAACGCCAACGTGATGCCAGGAACTCAGCCTGCAACGACTATCACCGGCTTTGCAGACCTAATGGCTGCGACACGTGGTGATGTTAGTTTTTTTGGCAATAGCAAGTATCTGGCACAGGTGCGCACCACCAAAGCTGGCGCAGTCTTCGTCCCGCAAGACTTTGCCGAAGATATTGAGGGCACAAAGCTTATCGTCGAGAACCCCTCGGTGGCCTTCGGGCAAGCAGTAGATCAATTGTCCCCGCCCCAAGCTACTTGGGAGCCTGGTGTCCATCCGCGTGCTCACGTCGACGCTAGTGCCTCCATCGATCCCTCCGCCTGTATCAACGCTGGCTCCACCATTGGGCGCGACGTGGTCATTGGCTCCGGTACATACATCGGCTGTAACGTCTCGCTTAGTCGCGGCGTCAGCATTGGCAATGATTGCCGCATCCACCCTAACGCTGTCGTGCGCGAGCATTGCGTACTCGCGGATCGGGTCATTCTGCAACCTGGAGTTGTCATTGGTTCCGATGGCTTCGGCTTTGAGCCTGTAGACGGTCGCCACCAGAAGATCGAACAACGTGGCATCGTTCAAATCGACAACGATGTGGAAGTCGGTGGAAACTCCACCATCGATCGGGCCCGCTTCGGGCGCACCTGGATTCAAGAAGGCACAAAGATTGATAATCTGGTCCAGATCGGACACAACGCCCGCATCGGCAAACACTGCATTATCGTGGCACTCACCGGAATCGCAGGCAGTGCCATCATTGGCGACTACGTCATCATCGCAGCACAGTCCGGGGTCGCAGGGCACCTTGAAATCGGCAACAACGTCACACTCACCGCACGCAGCGGTGTCACCAAGAGTATTCCAGGTGACCAGATCTACTCCGGTTATCCAGCCTTGCCTTTGAAGAAGGCTCGCAAGATGATCGTGCTGCAGCGGAAGCTGGACGAAATGTACTCTCGAATTGCTGATTTAGAAAAAAAGCAAACCACTTAGTCACCTATAGTAAGTTTATAAGAGCAGTGTCAGAGTCAAAACACACGCCTAACCAGAATCCTCGCCACCGTGAAATTCCTTACGCGCATACGCTATTGGTTGTTGTGCCTGGTTCTCGCATTAGTACTAGGCAGCTTGTTCCATTCACTCAATCAACGTGTTGACTTCGCAGGCGGCGCGTGGCAACGCGCTGCACCGGCAACTGCGATTGCCGAAGATTCCACTACGGTTCTTTTACATTTTCCCAGCATCAACAAAACAGGTAGCGCTTATGCCGGAGCAGACCTGTCGCGCCTCTGGCAAATGTCTGCCATCCAAGATTTTCTCGCTAATCCATTAGGCGAAACGCCAGAGATGCGAGCTATCAAGCCCTACTGGGAACGATGCCTAGAGCTGCAAGCTAGAGATGCGATGTTGGCAGTCAACCTAGAAGGCGATTGCCCCCAGGTTCTACTGGCGTTCCAATCTAATGCTGATCTGGCCGAAGTCTGGAGCCCGGCCCGATCGTGGTTGCAGAATAAATATGATGGTGAAGGTAGCGAAACCATCGAAAAAATTGGCGATGTAACCTATCGATTCATTGGTAAGGGAAGCTCACGCGTGGTGCAAGCTCGCTGGGGGGATTGGTGCCTCACCGGCACCGACGACCAGGCGGTTCGACAAGCCTTGGGACGCTTGCGCACCAACATCAAGCTTGGTTCACTAGCTGATTCGGAAATCTTCAAACGTGCCGTTCAAACCTTACCACGCGATTACCTTTCATTGTCCTACATCGACACCACCAAGGTCAACATTGCTGAAGTCACCAAAGAATCATCCTTAGGGCCATCAGAACCGCTAGTTCGGAACGTGAGCCGCTTGGTGAAGACTGCGACCAGAGCAGATCTGACTGCCATCGCACTCACTTCCAGCATACGCGATGGCAAGATGATCGACCAAGCCACCGTTCTGGTTGACCACTCCGAAACGGATTCCATCGACCCAAGGACCGCCACTTTGAATCTAACCTCGCCAGAGACCCTAGCCTTCTTCACCGCAGGCATTGGCCGACACTCCATTTGCGACCACGTGCTGGGGCCATACCTCAAGCATTGGCAAGAATCTGGTAACGACATTCTGCTCGCAGCCGCAGCTCAAACAGATGCCTTGTTTGCCGAAAGTTGGTCCCTTCAGTTGGAGCCCATTGACCCTACCACAAGTTCGGCGAACCAAAATTCTTCGGAATCCATGCTACTGCTGGCCTTTGCACAACGCGATCCAGAGGCCACCAAAACTTGGTTGGCACGCCTCGCCGAGCAGGAACACTCTGGTGTCAATCGCACCGGGCCAGACAGTTTCACGTTCGAGACCTCTTTTCTAGAGCCACCCGCCACACACTTCATCACGGAAATGCATGCCCGAGTCGAGCATGGGCTGCTGCACCTTGCAAACGACTCGCGGGGCCTCCACCAAGTCCTGCGTCGCTGGGACTTGGGCAACATCAGCAGCCGCGCCGATTTCCGAATGCTGGCACGGCAATTACCTGATGCAAACGCCGGCCTAGGATTCATCGACGCCAATCGCGTGCTAGCCAATGGCTATGATACCTTGAGGCATCCTCTCGTGATTGGGACCCTCTGGATGGGCCTCCGCAGCCAGACTAATTTGGAGATCGAGTTTGGCGATCTTGATGAACACGGAATGCCCTCAGATTTCACACCAACCATGATCGCCCTGTCTCGAATGCCCAACGGATTTCAACAAGCCTCCGTCGGCTCACTAAGTCCAAGCCAATGGGCACTAGGAAGCGGCTTAGCAGTAGCCCTCATTGACAAAACTTTTCTTGAGCCACTGCCAGTGGATGTCGAGGAAAGCATGCCGACGCCAGCTACCGAAACCGAACTATTGCGCCTACTGGAAATAGACCGCTAAACTCTCATCCGCGCGATTTCTCGCATGAATGAGCCTCGAACTTTCAAAATAGGTATTCGAAAGAACTCGCAAATTTGTTTTACCGTAGTATGTTGACGAACTATGGCTACAACAAGAAGAACACGTTTCTCTAGGCGCATTCCTGATCATGTTACCGATGAGATCGTTAATGTCCTCAAAGGCAAGACCGAGTTTCTTCCGTTCAATGGGCTTTTCGAAAAGGTCTATGAGAATCTTAAGGCAAAGAACGCCGTCAGCGGTGGTGAAGAAATGTTGCGTCTGAGAGCTTACGAGAAGCTTCAAAACTTGGTTACTCGCGGTTTAGTGGAGAAGGAGGGTCGTCGTTATTGCGGCAATGACCGAATCCACGAAGCATCCAGCGAATACCTAGCAGCCCAAGCTGAGAAGATGCAAAAAGCGGCTTCCTAGCCAAGGCGGCTTCCTCCTCACCAGGTTTGAAAAGCAACGGGTCGGTTCTTTACCGGTGCAGTGCGTGTCCATTGGGCCTTCAAGCTTGACTGGTTCATAATAAACGTTAAAGCAGCACTTAATCTTGGGAGATCCTCGGAATTCTCAGGATTAAGTGCTGTGTTTTTCTACTGGTCACCATGAGTTCAGATTTCCTGCCAGTCCTGCTTCAGGCCTTGATTGCCACAGGCTTTGCCGCAGCCGTTTTGTTGACCAGCGTCATTCTTGGTAAAAGCTCCAAGCGCAATACCATGAAAGACTCCGCCTATGAATGCGGCATGTTACCGATCGGCGAGGCTCAGCCCCGCTTTAGCGTAAAATTCTACCTGGTGGCCATGCTCTTTGTCATCTTCGACATCGAGGTCGTGTTCATGTATCCCTGGGCGGTCACATTCCAAGAGTTAGTGATTCAGGATGGCGTCACCATTGCTTTTTGGAGTATGCTCAGCTTCGCCAGCGTCTTGTTCGTGGCATACATTTACGCCTGGAAAAAAGGCGCACTCCGCTGGAGCGATTAGTTTGAATCAATGCTGATTCAGCTCAGCAAAGATCAAACGACCCGCACTGGTTTGCAGCGGGCTACCAATGATTACATCCACGGTCTCGCCGAGGTACTGGCCAGCGTTGTTCACCACAATCATCGTACCATCATCTAAGTAACCGACCGCCTGTTTGTCGTCTTTTCCTTCTTTGACAAGCTTGATCTGCATTGGATCACCAGGCAACACCCCTGGCCGCATGGCTTTGCAAAGATGATTGAGATTGAGTACTGCCACCTCCTGCAGTTGCGCCACTTTGCCGAGGTTGGCATCGTTGGTTAACAGACGTGCCCCAAGCCGTTTCGCCACTTGGATCAACTTCGTGTCCGTGGCTTCACTAGGATTCGCTGAATAGTCTTCCTCAATGGTGACCTCCAGGCTACGCGATTGCTGCATATCTTTCAGTGTTTCCAGACCACGCTTACCACGCGCGCTCTTGTTGGCATCGTTAGAGTCTGCCAACACATGCAACTCATCCAAGACAAAGCGCGGCACTACAAGAGCACCACTTAAGAAACCAGTCTTACAAATGCGAGGAATACGGCCATCAATGATGATGTTACTATCGACCAACAAGGGCGAATCCTGAGCTGAATCTTGCCGAAAGCGCACGTAAGGAATGATAAAAGAGAATTCTTGCTGATTGGCACGCATCGCCAAGGACATCCCCAAATATCCAAGCGTCATGTTGATCATCACCTGGGGAATCGTTGCATCGATCTCCATAGCTTCCAACAACTGGTAGAGTGCAGACAAGGCATCATTGATCATCACCCCGCAGAACAAACCGATCACTAAGCCAATCATGCCGTGTGAAAACTGACGGAACGACAAATTCACAATCGCACTGTCTAGCCACACCACTAACGCTGCTGCCACACCACCAGCGACTACCCCGATCCACAAGCTTCCAGTCATGCCCTTGGCAAACGCTGCACCAACTGTCATTGAGATCACGACAAAGAAGGCGCGAAGGAAAACAGTGGGGGGGGGTCGAAGATTCATAAGACTCGGATTGCCAAACCATGCCCACTTGGCTCGAATCATGCAAGGAACACAGTGATCAAACCTGTCGCATCACGGGAATGTCCTCCTAAAGTAGCATCGGAATGCGCGCTCCCTTGATTCTCGCTCTCAGCGTTCTGACCATAGTCGTGGTCAGCTTGCTCACGAAGCCGCCTGCGAAACCGCAACCAGCAGCGGCTCCAGTCACGCCTCAGATGTTACAAGGATACCGTATCGGCCACGACTGGGTTGAGCCACCGCCCGAAGTCGATGGCAAACACCCACTCTTGAAAGGCGATTGGCATACCAAGACAGAGTTTCAATGCACCCAACCTGAATGTCGCACGTGTCAATGGATGCGTCTGTTCGGTGGAGAATGGTAATTAGCACTCAACTACTCCTGTACAAATCGGCTCCGAATGAATCGACGTGAATTGCCCAAGACTGTTTGCGGGTCGCGAACGTGTACTAGCACTTGATCGCTCTGCGACGTTTCACTAACAAGACCACCGCCGACAGTCATAGAGCCACTTTCCCAGCGATACAACTCATCCCAGCCCGAAAGATCGTTGCCACTTTCCACGATTATAGTCAAATTGCTAGCCTAAATCAGTCTGGTGAATGTCAACTCGAGATGACCTTGAGAGGTAGACACATTCTCCACCACGCCCCCGTCTCTGGATCTTGCTCGCCCTCAGTAACCACAAAGCCATAACCGAACTCGCACAAGTTTTTGATACCGTGGCCGTCGAAGTCCTCCGCCAGCCCGTCTAGCGCACCAGACAGATTGCGGTCGCTCCATCGGGGACAGCTTGCAATGGTCAACCATTTGTCCGCCAGGAAGTCTCCAAGGACGAAGCCTCTGCAGCACTTAAGCGACGATCGTATACCAGCAGCTCCCCCAAGGTGAACTTTTGGGTATGACCATTGAACCGGCCTAACTGAAAAGCGCTGCCGACACCTGTTAAAACAACGGCAGTCTCATTCGAAGCCAGGACCACACCATCTTGCCAAATTGTCACCCACACTTCTCGTTGCCCAAGCGGCGGTGTGCTCATCCAACTGTGTAGTGGTCGTAATTAAAGCTTGTTTATCCTCAGATTGAATCCATGGACGACGGTTAACTGGCTAAGGCGTCCAAGTAAGGTCACGATTGCCAGTGATGCTCAGAGACCTGGTGAGCCCAGCTCCCAGGGCGCATCCATAACTAACCGCCCCTTTCGACAGTGGGCTTTGGTAGAGTCTTCTCATTTAGTCATTCGCACTTGCGTGCAAGTCGGCATGCACTTAGGTGGCCAGCCACCATGGATCGCAACGTCTTTGCCAGTGACAATACTTCCGGGCTTTGTCCGGCTGCATGGGCAGCCCTGCAGGACGCGAATGCTTCTGGTTGCCAATTGTCCTATGGTGAGGATCCATTTACACAAGAGGCCTGCGATCTGATTCGCGAGCAGTTTGAATTCGACGCTGAGGTCTTCTTTGTTTTTAATGGAACTGCTGCGAATTCTTTATCCTTAGCGTCCATTTGTCAGGGACATCACGCGGTCGTGTGTCATGAGCATGCTCATGTTATGACTGATGAATGTGGTGCGCCTAGCTTGTTTACGTACGGCGCCAAGGTATCCGGTTATCCTGGCATCTTGGCGAAGCTCACTCCAGACATGGTGCAGGCAGCGGTGAGTGGGCGCCGCGATCTGCACACCTCCAAGCCACGCGCTCTCAGTCTCACGCAAGCAACTGAATTTGGGACCGTCTACACGATTGAAGAACTGACGGCGTTAACCACTTGCGCCCATTCTGAAGGTCTCAAGGTGCACATGGATGGTGCCCGCTTTGCCCATGCTCTAGCGCACTTGCAAGTTGAACCGGCCGACATGACCTGGCGGGCAGGGGTCGATATCCTCAGCCTTGGGCTTGCGAAATTGGGTGCCGGGCTCGGAGAAGCGGTGGTCGTCTTCGATCACGACTTGGCAGAGGAGTTCGACTACCGCTGTAAACATGCTGCCCAGTTGGCTTCCAAAATGCGTCTTATCACGGCTCCTTGGTGCGGCCTGTTGCGCGACCGCTCCTGGATCACAATAGCGTCGGGGGTCAACCAACTGGCGCTGGATTTGCGCAAACGTTTGAGCGTAGTTTCGGGGGTTGAGCTACTCTATCCCACGGAAGCCAACGCCGTCTTTGCTCGCTTGCCTTATGAAGTAAACCAAGCCCTGCGCGCTCAAGGCTGGCATTACTACGAGCTTCTTGGTATTGGCGATTCACGTTTGATGTGTTCATGGGCCACGCGCTCGGAGGATTTCAACGCTTTGCTAACTGACATCAACGCCCTTTCATGAGTTTCTCTTATCCCGATACAACCGCTAAACACTGGCAATTACCCAACGGCCTGGACATCATTATCAAGGAAGACCACAGCGCTGAAGTCGCTAGTCTACAAGCCTGGTGTGCTGTTGGCAGTATTCATGAAGATGAATGGTTAGGTGCTGGCCTATCTCATATCCTCGAGCACATGCTTTTCAAAGGCACTAGCAAACGCAAAGGGCCTCAGATTTCCACGCAAGTCCAAGACGTTGGTGGTTACATCAACGCCTACACATCTTTTGATCGTACTGTCTACTGGATCGATACCCCAAGTGCAGGAGTCCCCACCTGCTTGGACGTGTTGATGGATGTCATGACCAACGCCACCTTGCCAGAAGACGAGTACGATAAGGAGCAGGAAGTGATTCGACGCGAATTCGCCATGGGTTTCGACGACCCTGATCGCATGAGTTCACAGCAGCTCTTCGGCACGGCGTTTCAAACTCACCCCTACAAACACCCGGTCATTGGGCATCTCGATATTTTCAATCAACTCACGCGCGACGATGTCTTGACCTATTACAAACGTCATTACGTACCAAACAACATGCTGTTCGTGATCACTGGCGATGTGGATTCAAATGTCATTCACGCCACGCTCGAGAAGCATTTCGCCGACATCCCACGTGCTGCCTACACACCGGTCACCATTCCACAGGAACCCGCTCAATTGGGCCGTCGTGAGTCTCACATTGAGTTTGAGACTCAGCTTTCCAAGATGCATTTGGCTTGGCACATTCCCAGCATCTCACATCCTGACATGCCAGCCTTGGATGTGCTTGCCACAATCTTTGGCCAAGGACGCAGCTCACGACTTTACAAAACAATCCGTGAAGAAAAATGCCTGGCACATTCTATTGGTTCACATAGTTACACGCCAGCGCATGGTGGCATCTTTTCTGTCAGCGCTACCGTTGATCCTGACAAACGTGTCGCAGTTGAATCCGAAGTGCATGCAATGCTTGCGGATTTAATCCGTGAGGGTGTCACCGAAGCCGAACTCGCCAAGGCCAAGAAATCCTTCTTGGTGGATATGCTCAGTGATCTCACCACCATGCGAGGTCAAGCCAATGACATCGCCATGAACTGGATGCTCACGCACAATCTAAACTTTACTCGTGACTATCTGATGGCCATCGATCAGGTGGAAGCCGCTGAAGTTCAATCCGTTGCCTCCAGCTACTTAGCCACAAGCAACCTCACCTCGGTCTCACTCAATCCCAAAGACAGCCTGCCCAAAAATTCTGTCGATGTGCTCGTTAAGAATGCCACTAGCACCGAACTTGCCGAGTTGCCCAATGGCCTCAAACTACTCACCCGCGCTGACAAACGATTGCCTTTGGTATCCATCCGCGGCTCGTTCTTGGGAGGCTTGTTAGCCGAAGACGACACGTCTAGCGGACTCACCAGCTTGCTCACCCGAACATGGGTTAAAGGATCCAAGCAGCGCTCCGCCGCCGAGATTGCCGACCTGACCGAAAGCGTTGGCGCGAGCATTGGTGCCAGTGGTGGCAACAACACATTCTCGTTGTCTGTTGGCTGTTTGAGTAGCGATGTGCCCTTGGGGCTCGATGTTCTGCAGGACGTGCTAAAGCATCCGTCATTCCCCGATTCCGAAATTGAGAAAGAAAAGGCGGTGCAAATTGCTGGTATCAAAGCAGAGGATGATCACTTGGTGTCCGTAGCTGTCCGTGAATTGCGCAAGCACTTGTTTGGTAGTCATCCCTACCACCGTGCCCGTTCAGGCACCGAAGCATCCGTGGCAGCACTCACGCAAAACCAGTTAGGCCAACTGCATGCTAAACACGTCTGCGCTAAGAATGGCATCATCGCTGCCTACGGAGACATCAATCCCGGCACCATTCGCGACCAGCTGGAAACAGCCTTTGGTGATCTGTCCAAAGGAAGCCATGCCTTTGCAGACCTAGACAACCCTTCTCCAGTCGCCGATTCACAGGTCCTCGAACTAAACACCGACAAACAGCAAGCCGTTCTCGTCACAGGTTACCAGGGAATCTCCGTCTACGATGATGATCGTCTCGCACTTGAGCTGGTTGAGGAAGCCTGCAGTGACATGTCCTCACGTTTATTTATGCGTATCCGTGAGGAAATGGGACTTGCGTATTATGTCAGTGCTGCGCAAATGTTTGGCCTGGCTGGCGGCGCCTTCTACTTCTATCTGGGCACCGATCCTGAGCAGCTCGACGAAGTACAGGCCGCGCTTGAAGACGAAGTAGACAAGCTGATCGCTGGGGGCCTTGAAGACAAAGAGCTCGTACGTGCTAAGAAAACTTACTTAGGCAAGCATGCCATGGACAAACAAAGCCCAGGCGCAGTCGCCATGCTTGAGAGCCTCGATGAACTCTATGGCTTTGGGCATCCTTTCGGTGGGGAGCTCGAGGCTCGGGTCAACGCCATCACCCATGACGATATCAAGCGGGTCTTGGCCAGGTTCTTTGCGGCGCAAGAGTCTATCACCGTCCGGGTCTCACCTCAATTAGGCTAGAGTCCTGACTTTAAGATTGCATCTGCCTGGGCGATACTGATAGCCCAATCACTCAGCACGGTTAGGATCGAGTGCGGAGTTACCGATTTCATCATAACTTTAAATCTGGAGGCCCGTGTTTCGACACCCTTACTGAAAATTTCATAAAGCCAGAGTAACTAACATCAAAGCTTTATATTTTGTGACAGAGGCTCTCATCAATGAGCCCACTCAGTAGTTTGCCTATTTCTACTCACTTCATTGTCCGTGAAGGTGCCGGAAGACTTACAGGTCCTAGTCATCACCCAAACTAATGACTCAAACTCTAGTCCAAACGGAGTAGCGTTTGAGCAGATCTTAAAAACATGACGTGGTTTTGAATTTCCCATCTCGCTGCATGAATCTAGAAGGATTACGTTCACGGCAACCACAGCTTCTATATCATTTACGGCCAGCCTATTCCAGGCCTGCTGCAGAATGGAAAGCAGGCTGTTATTACGGACTTTAGGAGATTTTCATCCAACGTGGAGGGTAATTTTTAAGCTCTCAGTATTCGGGCTATGGAAAATATCTATGCTGTGTAAACACAGTTGTGGTGGATTCTGGCCCGATCACCTGGAGACAAGACATCAATCAATAAAGGAATATTAAAGGTGAAGTCTCAGTCAGTGATAGTCGTGCGATACTCGTATGTTTAGGATAAATAATTTGTAAGCGTCTGAGCAAATAACGATCGAGACGGCTATGAGAGCTGCTAGTCTTCGCCACCATGCGGCATGTCACGCACAAGATACGAGGAGTGGAAAGCGGAAGTGGGCCCATCGCTTCCATTTGGTTTCACCGTAGATTCAGAGGTTTATTCTTGATGAGTTCCCTTCGATCGGGCTTTAAAGGATAGTATGCCTAGCAGAGCACTTGAGGAATTGACGCAAGATTCATTGCTCAATCTCTGGTTCTGAATCGTGGCAACCGCTCAGGCGCGAACATCGAAGCAGCTTTGCCAGAAATGCTGGAGTAATGCTAGAGTCTTTGCAAGGTCATGCCACCATCGACCATGAAGACATGACCACTGGAGTAAGGAAAGTGACCGCTCAACAAAGAAGAAACAGCTAAGGCCACATCTTCTGGTTCTCCCCAGCGCGGTTGCGGACAGAGTCCATCGGCAATCAGCTGGTCATACTTCTCGGTTACCCCAGCCGTCATGTTGCTGTGGATGACACCAGGACGTACTTCATATACGGGGATGTTCTCACAGGCCAAACGCACAGCAAAGACTTGTGTGGCCATAGCCAAACCCGCTTTCGAAATGCAGTACTCGGTGCGGTTCACACTGATCATGGTCGCCGAGACGCTGTTGATATTGATCAGACAGGCAGCGAAGTCAGGGGTTTGCTTGCGCCTGGAGATGAAGTAATTCGACACGCGTTGTGCCAAGAAGACATTGCCCTTCAGATTAATCCCCATCACACGATCATAACTTTCTTCTGTCATCTCCAAAGCATCTGCACGCACCGAGGGCGCAACGCCGGCATTATTTACCAATACATTGAGATGGCCTAACTGATCTAGGATCTGCGTGAGCATGGCTTCATGACATGCGAGGTCATGCACATCACCCTGGCAATAAATGACCTTGGTGCCGTGCTCTCGCAGCTCACTGAGAATGGCACCCACTTGGTCTTCCGATCGCACCCCATTGACAGCCAAGTCATAGCCTTCTGATGCCAGCTTATGACCTATGCCAAGACCTATGCCTCGTGTGCCGCCTGTGATAAATGCAACGTTGCTCATAACCATTTATACGATGTTGGGAATTTCAACCCAGCGACGCTCTTCCCAACTCTGAATGCCTAGCTCCGCCAGCTGCACCCCTTTCGCCCCTTCCACCAAAGTATAAGGGAATGGTTCATCGGTCACGAGGTGCTTAAGAAAGAGCTCCCACTGCACTTTGAAAGCATTGTCGTACGGTTCTTGATCGGGCACCTTCGACCAGCCGTCGAAGAAATCGATCGGCTGCTCAATGTCAGGATTCCACACTGGCTTCGGCGTATTTCCATAATGCTGAATGTGCACATCACGAAGACCAGCCACCGCAGACCCTTTGCTGCCATCAATCTGCAAGGTGAGCAGGTCATCACGACGCACTCGCACAGTCCATGACGAGTTAAAATGAGCAATCACGCCATTCTCCAGCTCAAACGTGGCATAAGCTGAATCATCCGCCGTGCAAGGGTAAGGCTTACCCTGTTCATCCACTCGTTCTTTGACATGCGTGGCTCCGGTGCAGGACACGGCTTTCACTTTTCCAAACAAATTATCGAGCACATAACGCCAATGACAAAGCATATCGACAATGATGCCTCCGTCATCTTCTTTGCGGTAATTCCACGACGGACGTTGTGCTGGCACGGTGTGACCTTCAAATACCCAGTAGCCAAACTCACCGCGAACGGATAACAGATCACCAAAGAAACCGCTCTCAAACAAACGCTTTACTTTGATCATGCTAGGCAACCAAAGCTTGTCTTGCACCACACCACTCTTCACTCCTACCTCTTGGCATAACTGATAGAGATCGAGCGCTGTCCTGGAATCGGTCGCAATCGGTTTCTCGCAATAAATATGCTTGCCTGCCCTCACTGCCTGGCGTACCGCTTCCGCACGGCGGCCAGTGGTCTGAGCATCGAAGTACACTTGATAACTTTCGTCCTTCAATACGCTATCAAGATCGGCCGACCATTTCTCAACACCACTCTGAGCACATAGCGCCTTGAGCTTGTCTTCATTGCGCCCAACAAGAATAGGGTCCGGCATAATGACTTCGTTAGGAGACAAGGCTACTCCACCCTGTTTGATGATCTCCGAGATGGAACGCATGAGATGCTGATTAGTGCCCATGCGTCCTGTGACGCCGTTCATGATAATACCGATACGGTGTGTTTTCATTTTAAAATAGATAAATGTGAAGAGACAACATGCCCATGAATCAGCAATGCTGCCGGTAGGCTTCGATGATACGTTTCAGGTAATCTTTCTGGTCATCTGCCCAATAGATGTTCGAAAATATTTCAACTTCGTTAGGGCCACTAAATCCAGTAGCTTCGACCCAGGAACGGATTTGCTGGATGTCGATACAGCCTTCGCCCATGAGGCCACGGTCAAGGACCAAGTCAGTGGTGGGCGTTTTCCAATCGCAAACATGAAAAGCTAATAGATTCCCCTGTTTGCCACAACGCTGGATTTCAGTTTGCAGATTTGGGTCCCACCATAAGTGATAGACATCGAGGGCAACGCCGACCCATGATGAGCCCAATGCTTCGGCCATGGCATTGGCTTGCTCTAGGGTGTTCACCGCCGAACGGTCATCTGCATACATCGGGTGCAGAGGCTCAATGGCGAGCTTCACTTGGTTGGCTTCCGCATAAGGCAAAAGCTCTGTAATGCCGTCCTGAATCTGTTGCCGAGATTCCACAAGAGTCTGACCACGATCTGCGCCACAGACCAGCACGACCACGGGAGCTCCGACGGCCGCAGCTTGATCGATGGCCAGTTTGTTGTCATCAATCGCCTCACGACGTTTGCTGGCATTTTTGCTGGGAAAGAAGCCACCACGGCAAAGGGACGTGACTTGCAAAGCATGATCCTGGACCATCTTGGCCGCTTCGGTCAGGCTGAGTTCCGCCAGAACATTGCGCCAGATCGTGATGTGCTGGATCCCAGCAGCCGAAAAATGCTGACAACATTCCAGCAACGACCAGGGCTTGGTCGTCATTGTGTGGACACAAAGTCGGGATAAGCTCACGAGGACACGCAGTCGAAGAATCGGTAGTAGGGCTCGTTCTTGGCGACCCGCTGCACGTATAGAGCGAGTTCACGAGCATGGTAATCTCCCCACATGCTGGACTCACCGTTCGGGATCTTGCTGCCCTGGGGTACGTGATCCCAACCATTAGGGCGATGATAGATAGAATGCAAAATGAGCCCCTGATGTTGCCGTGCAGTGCTCAAATAAGGTTCGCTTAGCAATGTCTGCAATACGGTTAACCCGGCTTGCCAATAGTCATGGCCATCTTGACCAACTTCATTGCCAAGATACTTACCCAAGCGAAGCAAGCCTTGTGCGCCAATGGCGGCGGCGGAACTATCAATGGGCTCGTGTTCATTGTATGGATCTGAAGGGCGATCAAGGTAGTCCCCCAGATAGACCAAGCCTGGAGCACCAGCGTCCCAATACGGAATGCCATCGGTCGGTGTATTTGCGAGGTAAAAATCGCATGTGGCTCTGGCAGCCTTCAAGAAGGTCTCTTTCATAGACTCAAGATCAACGTTATCCTGTTCGGACAAGTCATCCTGCTTTAGTGTTTCCAATAGCTCGAGTTCTTCTGGGAACCCACACATGGCCCAAGCGAGACCGCGTGTCCACGTGGAGAGCCCCGTGTAGCCTTGCTGCGAATTGGGACAACGATAGGCACCGTCGTTACAATTGAAGACCGATTCATGCGCAGTACGCCCCCATGCATCATAAGAGTCACGCCCCTCATTATAGTAGATCGAGTATTTTGCCGTCGCCAGACCATGCTGGAGTGCCCGCTTAAGTATCGAGACCGATTTGTCACCTTCTGCCATGAATTGATGCTTCAGTAACCAGCTCACCATCAGTGCACGGCAGGACCGAATCGTATCCACAAACAAAGAATGAGGTCCGTTGAATGAGTAGATGAACCCTGCGTCGTCCTCTGGCAATGAGGTCCAGCGATGGGCCTGGGCGGCGCCAGAGATTTTGAGCGCGAGTTCGTAAAAGCGCCTTTCCCAAATGTCCTGCGGCAAACGTCCTTCCTGCATCAAGCGAAGCAAATTGCCGTAAGTGCTGACATTGTTAAAACCATGGTCATGGACGCCAAAGTGGCTGACGTGTGGAGCCATCTTGCCCACGGTCATTGAGCGGCCATACTCGAGGGCCTCTTCATCACCAGTGGCGTCAAATTGCAGGATTGCTGAGCCAAACTCAAAGCCCTGAGTCCATTCGGTCCAGCCGCGGGTGGTGTAGGCTCCAGCGACAGTGAACACCGGTGACCCTTGGGTGTGAGCGTAGTGGTCGCGAATCAGGCAAATTTTCTGGCCAGACAAGTCCCAGAAGGTATCCAGCTCACCTAACAAATCGCTTGGCTTAAGACAGTAATCGATTTGAATCATGAGATAATGTTAAAAACGGTTGGTCTTCTTGATGTGTAAAATGATGAAGATAACGTCGGAGAGCGCCTCGTAAGTGTGGTCCTGAATCGCATCAAATTGAACGCTTTCCCCAGCGTTTAGCGCGAGTTTCTGGTCGCCAATGGTGAGCTTTAATTGACCATTGATTACCCAGCACGTTTCCAAGTCATCCCCATGAACTTCGGGACGGTGTACCCTCGCACCATGACTAGCCTCACCAAGTAGACAATTGTGGTTGGCATAGCGGATACGGTGGAAAAAGAAACCACTGGACTCATACCCATCCGCGGTTTTGCGATGTGCCAAGGGTGATTCGGCAAGAGCGACCAACTCTGATCCGGTCATTCCAAAGGACCCGGCAATCTTGGCAATGGTATCCAATTCCGCGGAAGTTTGATTTCGCTCTAACTTGGAAATCACTGATACCGAGATCCCCGAGCGTTCTGACAGTCGAGCCAGCGTGTACGCTTCACGTTTTCGCAGTTGACGTACGACCGAAAAGTCGTGGCGCGGTGATTGTTGAGCAGCCAATTCCACCGGAAACTATTTCTCTGGCTAAAAGAAACAGTCAATTATTTAATGTTGGAGAAATAATTCGAGGGTTGTGTTGAGCAGAAATGTCAGTTGGAGTTGATCAGCGGCGTCCAGGGTGACGGAGAACTGCGTGGCAGATGTGAGTTCAACATCAGAGGAGGTCAACGTGTGAGTGTTGCCGCCTTCTTCAGTGATGGTGAAGAGGTCGATATCGATGTCGTTGGTGGCTCCCGGAAAGGCTGGGATATCGGTACCGGTCACCGTCATGTTGCCCGTTGATGAGTCGCAGGAGGCGGAAGTGATCGTTTGAGCGAGGGACGAAACTACGCTCCAGATTAGAAAAGACAGCCGATCAGTGTATTGGCCGGCGAAGAATCGGTAAGACCTCTCACCTGCGAGAAGCTTGCTGGAAATATACAAACCAAAACCACAAAAACTTCAGGGAGTGATCGAAGACGAAGTGGGAGTTAATAGTCGTGTCCAGTTGAAACAGCTTTTCTAACTTTTTTGAACTAAGAATCCCTGCCCTTTGACTACCGACCTCCTGCTCTTGCCTAGGGGAAAGCACAAAGGGCGACTGCTGAGATGAGCCATAACCAGGTAGATCGACCTCACATTGAGTGGTGTTGGGTCCAGAGAATCCCCGCCTTTGAATGATAGGTAAATTATCATAGTTTACAACTAGCACCCGAAACATTCTTCAGTGATTGTGATTTTAGCTACTCATCTGCCTTGGTCTTTCGTAACTACCTTACACTGTTGATTGCGGTTGGGTTCTTAATTTGCGTCGGCCTTTGCCGCCCCTAGTTTCACCTACATGATTTCCAAAGCTGACCAGAAACTCATCGACGCGTGGATGGATGCACCAGCACCGCTATTACCAATGCTTCACGCGTTCCACGATCGCGATGGGCACCTCTCAGAAAGCGCTATTCACGCGGTTTCTGAAGTATTGGAGCTGCCAATGGCCGAACTCTGGGGCACTGTTACATTCTACCATCACTTCGCCCGCGAAGCTCCAGGCAAAGCTGCGCCTCGGGTGTGCACGGGGAATGTATGCTGTTTGAACGGTGGGAATGAGCTTCTTGAGTCGATGAAGGATCAAGGCGCCACTCCAATGCCGTGCGCCGGCCGTTGCGATCAGACGGTGCCGGTCATCCTAGGCGATCAAGTCTTGATTGGGACTCACAAGGACGAACTCAAGCCTATGGCTTCACCTTTGCCGGCCCCTAATCCAGGCGGTATCAAGGAGTGTATCTTTGCCCACATTAGGGAACCAGAGCGAGTTACTTTGAAAGGCTATCAAGCGACAGGAGGCTATCAGGCGTTGGAAACAGCACTATCTTCGACACCAAGAAAGCTCATTCAGGTGATCACGGACAGCAAGTTAGCTGGGCGCGGTGGTGCTGGTTTCCCGACGGGGGTCAAGTGGAAGGCCGTTGCCGATGCTCCGGGTAATCCGAAGACCATCATTTGCAACGCAGACGAGGGCGAGCCTGGCTGCTTCAAAGATCGCACCGTCATGGAGTATGATCCGCATGCCTTGATCGAGGGCATGATTCTGGCAGCTTACGCAACCGGCGCATCTCAGGGCTTCATTTACTTGCGCTACGAATACCCTGAAACTGAAAGCATTCTTGAGAAAGCGATTACTGAGGCGAATGGAGAGGGGCTGTTAGGCGATTCCATTCTTGGTAAAGACTTCAGCTTTCACGTATACATTCGGCGGGGTGCTGGGGCTTATATCTGTGGCGAGGAAGGCTCCTTGCTCAATAGCTTGGAAGGCAAGCATCCGTTCCCACGCAACAAGCCGCCATTCCCCGTGACTCATGGCTACGATGACTTGCCCACAGTGGTGAACAATGTGGAAACGCTAGCATCAGTGCCACCGATTGTTACCAATGGCGCCGAATGGTATGTTGGTCTTGGCCTGAATGACAATGCCGGCACCAAATTAATCAGTTTGTCAGGCGACATCAAACATCCTGGCAACTATGAGGTTCCTTTGGGCTTGCCTCTGCAGACATTACTCAATGACTGGGCTGGCGGCCCTTTGGATGGGCGTAGTATCCAGGCAGTAACGATGGCAGGATTGTCTGGGGGCTTCCTCGCGGGAGAAGACCTGCAGGTCACGCTCGATGACGGTTCGATCAAACCGAAGGGCTCTTTCCTAGGTGCTGGTGGTATCATGGTGTTCGATGACACGCGAAACATGGTCGCGGTCGCTCACAGAGCCATGGAATTCTTTGCGCATGAATCGTGCGGCAAATGTTTCCCTTGTCGTATTGGCACGCAGCGGCTAACCGAACGCCTCAATGGTGATGGAAATGGCCCTAATGAATTCGCTGCATGGCTTTCAGAGGTCGAGGACATCGGATCAGTGATGAAGTCCACCAGCGCTTGCGGCCTGGGTATGGCCGCGCCCCATGTGACAGAGAGCCTCTTGCGCTATTTCCCGGATCAGGTCAAAGCCCATTTGGAAAAGGAAAAGGCCAAAGCTCGAGCAACCGCTCACTGAGTTTCGTTCAATTCGCGTTGCAGCGCGCGCAGGTCATCCAAGCGCTCTGTGGTCAGCGGATGCGAGCCCAGGTATTTTTGCAGCAGCCATTCCTTGTTTAGACGTCGCATGTCTTCGAAGAATTCAAAGGCTCCCTCAGTGGTGCAAAACTGCTCATGAACGAGGCGCAGCCCAAAGTCATCCGCCTCGCGCTCGTGATGCCGTGAATAGGTTCCATCAGCCACCTCAATCGCTGCATGCAAACCATTAAAATCGCTGCCAACAGTCATTGCCAGGGCAAATGACACGGTGAGTTTGCGGCCCAAGACACGCAGAATGTGGCGGCTTTGATGATGCCCCAACTCGTGTGCCAAGATAAATGCCAAACTAACATCCGACTCCACAGAATCCAGCAAGGCAGATGATACACCAATACCGCCGCCGGGCACTGCAACAGCGTTAGGCACATCCTTCGCCAGCCAGAACAACCGATAATCCAAATCGCGCAAGGTCTTACCACACATCAGCTGATCCAGGATACGCTGGGGGCGCTCCAACGAACCACCATTAGGGTTTTCGAGCGCTGAGGTCACATTCAATTTCTTCTCCCAGCGGTCAGGAATAGTCTTGCTGATCAAAATACCGAACCAGCCCAACAAAAGATAGACAACTGTCAGGAACACTATCACTCCAATCAGAGTCTTGATTGCATCCCCCCCAGTGACCCTACCGCGCGAAACATCCACAGTCTTCTTGGGCTGGCGCGGGACAATTTCCATGATAATCAACTTTTGGGTTAAGTATCGAAATGGATCGCCGTACTGTAAGCCACAACTTCAACGCATCCAATACTATCACTTTTCCCTCTAGAGATAGTTGCAGTTTCCAACCGCGTGTTGATGAACAAGTCCGCGTCGGTACACGATTCTTTCATTCGCAACAAAGCTTCGCGACGCGCGCGATCAATCAGCGAACTGTAAGAGCTCATTTCACCTCCAAATAACATGCGCAAGCTCGCCAAAAACCTTTTAAAGTAATCAATTGAAATCACCACGCTGCCAGCAGCAATCTCTACACGTTCGACCGGCCGAGCAAAGGGCACGGCATCAAGTGTCAGCGCCGGTTGTTCTGAGGTGCTCGCTTCACGCAATCTAAGGCTTTTGTAATGGCGTGCCTCTGCTAGTTTACCAAGGAAGCAACCCAAGACTAACAAGACCAATATGATAATCAGACCAACCATCGCTTCCTAACAAAGCAAATGTTTCATGACAAGCGAACCGCCGTTCCATAGGCAAGGATCTCAGCTGCCCCTTGCGCTACCGAAGACGTGGTAAAGCGCACATTTATCACTCCATTGGCACCCATCTCACGCGCCTGAGCCACCATCCGCTCAGTTGACTGACGCCGCGACTCCTGCAGCAATTCGGTGTAGCCTTTCAGTTCACCACCAAACAAATTCTTCAATCCAGCCATCACATCTCTACCCACATGTTTGGCACGAATCGTACTGCCTTGCACCAGTCCATACACTTCAGATATTTGTCGCCCTGGCACATTTTCGACATTTGTGATAAACATGTCACCAATGGATACATCTTCAAGAATTCCGCTCATAGTCTCAACTCCCCTTCAGGTGTAGTATAGCATCCGAGCCGAGCGCCCAACTAAAATCGGCCGGTGACCAAATTAATGTAGCGCAACCCTGAGTGGGTCAGTTTCGCAGTTGCCCCTGATCCAGTGAGCCGTTTGCGCGTGTAGTAAGTGTGTGGATGTGGATTTTTTTGAACCCACACCACCTCGGGTGTTGTCGAAGTCGAGGTAACACCGCGAATCGCCAACGGTACGCCAGTGCTTGCGAAGGAAATTTCCCATGCATTCGACGACGGGTCATTATCTTGCAACAACCACGGATATCGACTTCGAATCTCCAGCCGGCTACCATCTTTCGGCACCCTCACTTTATAGTAAGGCTTTCGCTGCTGTAGGAAATCCCTGATCAACAAACCTGGATTGGCACGCTGAGCCAGCAAGAAATCCGCCACTGGTAAACCGGCCAAATTCAAGCCGTTGTATAACCCATGAGGATTGCGAGAGCCAGCAAAGGATCTATGCCAAACATTGAACCGATCCTCCAATAACAAATTAATCTCGAAATGCAGGTGAGCGCGTTCGCGATTCAAACCCGGCCCGGTGTATCCCAATTCACCGATCGGTGTTCCAGCACGCACCACATGGCCGATCTCGACGGTAGCTCGAGTCAAATGCGCGTATAGACTATAATAATTACCATCAGGGCACTCATGCGCCACCACGACATACTTGCCGTAAGAACTCGCGCCCGTCACCGAATTCACATGTACCACGCGTCCCGGGGCTGCACTCCAGACGAGGTCCAGTGGGTCCCCCTTCGCATCTCTCCTAAGCGGCCGGATGTCCACGCCCTCATGAAACTTCATGTATAGCACCTCGCCGCGACTCTTCACAGGAGAACGCACGAAGCCATACTTGCCGCCTTGCCAAACTTGGTAAGCCTTGCCCTTCCAAATGCGTGGCACATACATGTAAAAACCAGGATAATCTCCGGAAAACAAGCCGCGATTGATCGTCGGTAAGATCCAGTCAGCGGCCAATGCGCCCATTGAGCACAGCCAAAGCCAAGCGCCACTCAGAAGCCAACGCTTCATTCAAAGATGGCAAAGTTCTTCTCAAACACTTCCATGTCTTCAGGCCGAAGCTTCTCCCAGATCACAATCTGACCGTCATCGATCATAAAATCCATCTTAACAATGGTCCGAGGCTCACCCTGCACAATCGACAATAAATACTTGCCAGGACGAGAGTCCACCGTGGCCCGCAACGCATTGCGCCCACCCACACTGAGGCGAAACACCGCCCCCCACCCACCGTCATCGCCATCAAAGGCAGAAAACGCCTCGATCTGTTTATGATGAATCGATGGCGCTTTCTCATAATAATATCCTGACCCAGCGGGCCATTCGAAGACCCGCTTCTGAGATGTGAACTGCGGATCCACCTGGGCGTGGAACGACACCACATGGTTACTCTTACCTTTGCCCATCCCAAGACAGCCCAAAGCGAGAATGAGCGAGAAGAAGAGTGCAGTCCGGCGATTCATGCGTTAAACAAATCGCGAATCAGATCGCTTTGCAATGTCAAAGTCATCTCAGAAGGCCTCCAAGGATCAAATCTGGTTCCCAGTGCTGAAAACCTTGGAAAAACTCTTGTTGCCGACTATAGAAACGGCCACTAATCAGCCACAAATTGAGGCAGACTCCTCCAAACACGCTATGAACGAAAACGAATTACCGGCAAATCTCAAAGGGCTCTGGGACAAGGCAGTCAAAGCTTTGCGAATGCAGAATTTCGACTACGTCGTCGATCTCCTTCTCCCCATCGTGAAAGAAGCTCCGGCGTTCCTGGATGCTCGACGCGCCTTGCGCAAAGCTCAGATGCAGGCTGCAGGCGGCAAGAAGAAGGGCTTTCTCGCCAGCGCTGGCGGCATGAAGTCTGCCATGAAGATCAAGCCCAAGATCGCTACCGACCCGCTCGGAGCGATCAACGACTTGGAGGACGAACTGAAGAGTGATCCCGGCAGCAAGGCGCTCAATGATCTGCTTTACGATGCCGCCATGGCCGCAGAGCTCCCTGAGGTTGCCCTCTTGGCGCTTGATACTCTTAAAGGAGCCAATCCTAAAGATGTCCCCACATTGATGCGCATTGCCAAGCATCACATGGACACTCAAAAATACACAGCCGCAGCAGAGGCTTACAATCAGGTGTCTGCCCTCGATGCCTCCAACATGGACGCTATCAAAGGCGCCATGCAGGCCTCGACCAAAGCGTCGATGGAGAAGAACAAGCTCGAAGAAGGTGGCACCAAGCGTAATGACGAAGCCGCCAAACGTGACGAATTGCTCGGACGAGACATTAGCTCACTCACACCTGAGCAGGTCGATCAGCAGCTAGAAATCCTTCTAGCAGACTACGCGGAAAATAATGAGAACGTGGTGGTGGTAAAACGCCTCGCCCGTCTCTATGAGAAAAAGAACGACATCGACTCTGCCATTTCCTACTACGATTGGGCCAAGCACCTCAGCAAAGGCGACCCAGCGTTGGAAAAGAAAATCAATGATCTCCAAGACAAGCAGCGAGACGTTGAGTTCATCGCCATGGAGAAAGCGCTGGCTGAGGATCCTGACGCACCCGATGCCGCAGAGAAGCGCGCACGGCTCGAAGAATTGCGTCAAGCACGCTTAGTGCAGAAGGTTGCTTACGCTCGGGAGCAGGTGGAGAAGAACCCAACCGATCATCAGCTTCGATTCCTTTTGGCCGATTATCTCTTTCAATCTGGTCGAGCCACCGATGCTATCCCTGAGTTGCAGCGCGCCAAGAATAATCCCAATGTTCGCATTAAAGCGCTACTCCTATTGGGTCGCTGCTTCGCCTCCAAAGGCATGGATGACCTGGCGATCAGTCAGTTACAGGAGGCCGAGAAAGAACTCAACGTGATGGATGGCACAAAGAAGGACATCGTTTACGAACGTGCCCTGATTCATGAAAGGCGTGATGAGAAAACCGAATACATAGATGCTTTGAAGCTCATCTATGAGGTTGACTACGAATTCCGTGATGTCGCTAAACGCGTTGAGTCCTCCTACTCCTAACCTCTCCTTTACAACTTTGGCGAATCCTAACGCCAACACCCCTTTCGCCGTCATCCTGGTCACAGGATGACGGCTTTCTATATCAACCCATCGCCTGCCGGTTCCCATGAAACTTTCAGAAATCCAGCGCCTCCACCAGTTACCTTTCTTCGATCTTCTCAAACAAGGCCGCGCCATACATGAAGCTCATTGGCCAGAACAAGAAGTGCAGCTATGCACCCTGCTCAGCATCAAAACAGGTGGCTGTAGCGAAGATTGCAGTTACTGCGCACAAAGTTCGCGTTATAATAGTGGCGTCAATTCCGAGCGTTTGCTCTCCAAGGATGCTGTCATGGAGCGTGCCAACGCCGCCAAGGCCAACGGCTCCACGCGCTTCTGCATGGGCGCAGCTTGGAAAGGCGTTCGCTCTGGCACCAAGCGTTTTGATGATGTGCTAGACATTGTGCGCTCTGTCAGCGATCTCAACATGGAAGTCTGCGTCACTCTCGGCGAGGTAGGTCCCACGGAAGCCAACGCCCTGCGCGATGCTGGCGTTACCGCTTACAATCATAACATCGACACTTCTCCCGAGCATTACGGTAATATTGTCAGCACCCACACCTTTGATGATCGGCTCAACACAATCAAGAACGTGCAAAACGCCGGCATGGCCGTGTGTTGTGGAGGTATCCTAGGGCTCGGCGAGACCCTAACGGATCGCTTACGCATGCTGGAAATCTTATCCACACTCGATCCACAGCCCGAGAGTGTGCCTATCAATATCCTCATGCCCATGCCAGGCACCCCGCTAGAAGAAGCACCGCCCGTCGATACCTTCGACCTCGTGCGTATGATTGCGATCACCCGAATCGCGATTCCCAAAGCCAAAGTCCGTCTCTCAGCAGGCCGCACCCAGCTCAGCCGCGAAGGTCAAGCTCTGTGCTTCTTTGCTGGTGCCAACTCCATCTTCTACGGTGAGAAACTCCTCACCGCCAAGAACCCCGCTGTGGAACGCGATCTGCAACTGCTGAAGGACCTCAACCTCACTCCCCAGCAACCGTTCACCGACGTCGAGCGACCAGAAGAGCCTGCCATGGCCTGCAACGCCTATCGACCCACCGATTGAATTAGGCCCATATGGGATCGTACAATCTTCTGCATGCAGAGAATCGATATGTATACTCTAGCAGGAGACTCTAGGGCCACAGCCAAGGAAACCTTTATAGGCCCTGGTAAATAAGTCTCCGAAGCTCTAGGCTGCAAGTGCCAGTCCACAGACCTCAATGAGAGGCATCCCTTCAGTGTTGGAATTTGCCGCATCCGGCGTGGCACAAGCTCCTAATCCCACCACGCACACAGTGTGCAGTGGAAATTCTACCACCAGATCGCTGGCACTGAAAATGTGTACCATCAGGCCGGACGTATGGCCACCGTCCCAGGCAGCGACTTCCTCTTCAAACCCAAAGAGCCTCGCCAACTCCTCATCAACGGCACCAAAGATCTCGTGGTCTACAACAACCCCATTGGCGATTGCTGTCACTACCCAGATCGTAAGAAATAGGGGCTTGGGCTGTCCAACGGCGATTCTTCCGTGGTGATGCTCTGGACTATTCCGACTACGAAGAATAGCCTACAGGACGATGTCCCTGCGAACTCTCCTCAGCCTGTTCCCCTTCGCCCTTATCCCAACACTTGCTCTAGCAGAACCACCCGATGCTTCCGTCTTTGAAACCACTACTTGGGCCACCACACCGCAAGTCAAAGACCCAGTTTCAATTTCCTTCGACAACCGCGGCCGTCTCTACGTGGTGGAAACCGAACGACGCACAACCGTCGATGTCGACATCCGCTCGCACAAGCCTTGGATCAAGGAAGACCTCGCCAATCAAAACATCGGTGATCTCCGTGCCTTTGTTAGACGAAAATTCGCTCCTAAGCACAGCGAATCGAACCAAAAGTGGCCGGCTGATTACAACAACGATGGTAGTCACGATTGGCACGATCTCAGGACTATATCAGACTCGATCCGCCTGTTAGAAGACACCGATGGCAGCGGCACCGCAGACAAATCGACAGTGTTTGCCACTGGCTTTCAAGACGAAATCACAGGCGTCGCGGAAGGCGTGCTCTGGCACAATGACGACGTGTTCTTCACTATTTTCCCCCATGTCTGGCGCTTACGCGACACCGATGGCGATGACCAAGCTGATTACCGCGAGGCCATGCACACTGGATTTGGTGTGCACGCCGCGTTTGATGGCCACGACATCCACGGCCTGACGGTCGGTCCCGATGGATTACTTTACTTCTCGGTTGGCGACAACGGCACCTCGGTCAACTCCAACCCGCGCGTGCACTACCCTAACCAAGGAGTCATTCTCCGCTGTCGCTTTGATGGCAGCGGTTTGGAAGTCTTTGCCCAAGGCCTGCGCAACCCACAAGAGATTGCCTTTGATGATTACGGCAACCTATTCACCGTCGATAATGATGGCGACATGCGAGGTGAGAGCGAACGTTTTGTGTATCTGGTAGAAGGTGGTGATTCTGGCTGGCGCCTTAACTGGCAGTTTCGCACCGCAGGTTGGTCCAAGTATACCGGCCAGCCACATTACAATCCTTGGATCGATGAACGCATGTGGGTTCCACAAGAACCAGGCCAACCGGCTTACCTTTTACCCCCGCTTTCAAATTATTCAATCGGTCCTGGCGGCTTCAAACACAACCCAGGAATTGGCTTAAACGACGCCTACCGTGGCTTCTTCTTCCTCGTGCAATTTCCGGCCCAAGTCGTCAGTGCCTTCCGCGTGCAACCCAAAGGCGCAGCGTTTGAAATGGTCGATGAACACGCCTTTCATCAAGGCAAGATGATCAGCTCTGTGCACTTCGGCGATGACGGTGCGCTCTACATGGCGGATTGGGTTGGCAAGTGGAAACCCAATGGCGAAGGATCCATCCTGAAGGTCGATGACCCAAGCGAAACTGGCACTGATCGACGCAAGGAATTGCAAAGTCTGTTGCGAGCCGATTGGAAAAACCTTTCCGTGAAGCAATTGTTGGGTCACCTGGCTTATCCCGATCAACGTGTCCGCCAACGGGCTCAGTTTGCCTTGGTTGCCCGCAATCAAGGTGAAGTTCTCATGGCTCAGGCAGAGAACCCCAAGGCCAATCAGTTGGCACGTGTTCATGCCTTGTGGGGCCTTGGGCAATTGGGTTGCCGCAACGTGCACAACTCCATCGATCGCCTGCCCTTTCATGATCCTGATACCGAGATCCAAGCACAAACTGCACAGCTCGTTGCCAAACTAGGATTCGATTTCCGCGACACCACCTTCGAACAAGAGATTGAACCCGTTCTGATCAGCCTGCTGAAATCACCCTCCGCCCGCGTCCGATTCCACGCCGCGATAAGTTTGGGAAAAGTAGGTAGCAAACAGTGCTTTGAGCCACTGGTGACGATGTTAGATGAGAACAATGGTCAAGATGCCTATCTCAGGCATGCTGGCGCAATGGGTATCAGCCCACAAGTAGGTCCAACAGGCCGCCTTATTTCACACCCATCGAGAGAAGTCCGTCTGGCGGCCGTGGTTGCCCTTCGGCGTCGTTACCACGTCATGGAAAACGTGCGCTGGGACAATGCCAACGTAGCTATTGCGATTACTCAGTTTCTTCAAGATCCCGAACCAGAGGTCGTGATCGAAGCAGCACGTGCGATTCATGATGATTTCTCCATTCAACCCGCACTGATCGCGCTAGCATCCACTACCACGATTCCTGCCAATGAAGGCTTCATCCGTCGGATGCTCAATGCCAACCTGCGGCTGGGGCAGACCAACAACGCTGCTCGTCTCGCGTCCTTTGCGCTCAATACTACGCAACCGTCGGCTCTTCGGCTGGAAGCGGCCTTGTGTTTGGCTGAATGGAACGCTCTACCTTATCTGGACCGTGTCACTAGTCGGGTCCGCACGTTGGGCAAACGTGATTCTGATCTTGGCAAGCAAACCTTGGAGTCAGCTTGGCCGCAATTGATTGCTACAGCAGATCCCGCGCTGCTGCGCGGCCTCACCCAACTTGCTGACAAGGTGAACCTCCCTATGGAAGAATCCTTGTTGGTTCAGATGACTAAGGACGAGCATTGCAGTGTGCCAGTCCGAGTAGAAACCCTCAACTTATTAGCCAAGCGCAAGTCCACACAGCTCATGACTTGTCTGCAATACGCCTTGGCAAGCGCACATCCTGAACTTCGCAATGCAGCTCGCAGCCACCTAGCAGATAACTCAGCAGATGAGTTTTACCAACGAGTTGGCAATGATCTCGTGAATGCCACCTTATCAGAGCGGCAAGCCTTGCTCGCTTTGCTAGGCAAATCGAAGGATGCTCGGGCATTACCCTATCTCACCATGGCAATGCAAGATTTGCTCAACGATAGCTTGGCCCAAGATATTCGCTTGGACGTACTCGAAGCGGTTCGCGCGCAACCCTCGCTTAAGCCTCAGGTCGAAGCCTACGACAGTGCCCTCGACCGAACAGACCCACTAGCAGCCTACCGAGTAGCTTTACACGGCGGACAAGCTTCGCGTGGCCAGGAGCTTATCACAGAACACGTCAGCGCGCAGTGCCTACGCTGTCACAACATGGAAGGCGACGCCAAACAATTAGGACCCAATTTGCAACATATCGGCTCACGTTTGAATACCGAACAATTGCTAGAATCACTAGTCCATCCAAACGCCAAGATCGCCGAAGGCTACCAGATGGTCACGCTCACGGTGACCGGCGAGGCAAGCCCCATAGCTGGCACAATCGCCAGCGAGACCGAAGAGGCCCTGGTCATCACCCAAATCAGCGGCGAGCCTTCCCGTGTAACCAAGTCGAAGATTACCGACCAACAACGAATTAACATCTCATCTATGCCCTCTATGGCTGGCGTCCTCTCATTGAAAGAGCTGCGCGATGTGGTCGCGTATCTGAGCTCCCTTAAACTAGATCTACGGCAATAGCGCTAGTCCTCGAGGCAAAATACTCCGTTATGTGATTCATCACATTGCCTTGTAGTGACGGTCTTGCTTCTTTACAACGGGCACCATTATGTTCAAGATTTCCGTCTCATACATTCTCTGGCTGGGCTTGGTCGCCCTGGTTCAAAGTGCTGATCCACCGCAACCGACGGTTCAGAATGTAATCTTCATCGTTTCGGATGATCTGCGAGCCAGTGTTCTCGGTTGCTACGGAGACCCTCGCTGCAGGACTCCTAACATTGATCTACTTGCCACACAGAGCATGGTGTTCGAGCGCGCTTACTGCCAGGGTCTAATGTGTGCGCCCTCGCGGACGTCGTTCATGCACAGCCGTTATGCAGGGCAGAACAACACCAACCTAGGCGAGCACTTCATTTCTCATGGTTATTATAGCGCTAGGGTGGGCAAGATTTATCACATGCGCGTGCCAGGCGATATCATCGCGGGCACCGATGGCAAAGACATCCCCTCCACTTGGACCGAGAAGTTCAACTCGCCAGGTCAGGAAGCGCACACGCCCGGTGACTATGCTTGCCTCAATTTGAACGTGTTCACCACTGATCTGGAAGGCCGACAATCAACCGCCATGCCTCATCGCATGTTCGTCTCGGTGAGCTATGAAGGCGATGGCTCCGATCAGCCTGATCACAAGACGGCAACCAAGACCATCGAATTGTTGGGGCAGGAGCGGGAGAAACCCTTCTTCATTGCAGCTGGCTTGGTGCGCCCGCATTACCCGATGGTGGCGCCAGAACAGTATTTCAAACCTTACCCTTGGCCTGCTGTGGCTCTGCCGGAGCAGCGCTTAGATGATCTGGCAGACATCCCCAAACTCGGCCGTTCAAAGAGCAACTCTATTGGTTCAGGAATCGCCGCCTATCCAGACAATCAAAAACGAATGTGGAGCGCCTATTATGCCAGCGTGACGTTCATGGATGCCCAAGTTGGACGGATTCTCGATGCCCTAGATCGGCAAGGCCTGCGGGAGTCGACCGCTGTAATATTTACCAGTGATCATGGCTATCATTTGGGCGACCATGGTTTCTGGCAGAAAGGCAACCTCCATGAGGAAGTGACTCGAGTGCCCCTAATGATCTCAGTTCCGGGTTACAAGCCCGGCCGAACAAATTCCTTAGTGGAATTGGTCGACCTTTATCCGACATTAACAGAACTCACTGGAGTCAAACAATCGGACCGTGTCCAGGGAACCAGTTTAGTACCAATTCTCAAGTCAGCTGCTGCAAAAGTTAAAGACGGCGCTCTGTCATTGAGCAATCGAAATCATTCTTGGCGTACTTCAGAATGGGCTTTCATGCGCTATCGAGATGGATCGGAAGAACTCTATAACATGCGCCATGATCCGAAGCAGTTCACCAACTTAACCCAAGATCCGAAATTCGAAGAAGTCTTAGAAACCCAGCGCACGCAACTCGCATCACGCTTACAAGCCCTTGACTTGTAGACGACACCCATTCATTAAACGGTCAAGTCTGACCAGAAAGTTGCTCCTGCCCCTCGATGAGGGAGGAGGTAACGCTGACTGGTTGACTGGGCATTAGTTTTCGATTTTCAAGTTCAGATGTTGCTCAAATATCAACACTAGTGGGATGGGAAGTCATCGCTTCCTTCTTCTGCCCCAGCGAAGCGATCATAGTGGAGCAGCCTGTTGAAGACAATAGATCAATGGAAGGTGCGAGCTGATGGATAGCAGAAACCTGAGTGTCCTCAATCGAGAAAGCTGCTGGGACTGATCCTATCAGTTGCGTCGTTACTTCTGGTAGTTGTGTTGGGCTCGCTTTGGCCTGGACACCCAACAAGTGACAGCGTCCAGCGGTGGCAAACTTCTTATTTGAGTTGGTAGCTTCGTGAGAGGGGCTGTTCCAGCTGGTGTAACTGCTGGGCTGTAAATGTTTAAAACAATCAGGATGGCCAAACAAGAGAGCGACTAACCATACTCCCAAGAGGTAACATAGAGACGTGGCAACAGTTTTCATAGGGATTCTTGAGAGCAGAATAAGCTCTCAAGCCTCAAATTATACATGCTTTCGCTGCCAATATTTACTATATAATATTTTTAGTAAATATTTATAGCTTGCAGGGAAGACCTTAACCACTGAAACCAATAGGGTTCAAGGTGCTAAAGGCTCTAGTGAGCCTCTAGCCAGTTCTTTCCGATACCTGTATCGACTACTACAGGGACTTTCAATGGTAGTGCTTCCTGCATGCATTGCACCACCAAAGGTTCGACCAAGAGCTGCTCGTCAAGGTAGAGGTCGAACACCAATTCGTCGTGAACTTGTAAAAGCATTTTGGTGCGTAATTGCTCCTTCTTGATCACACGAGCGACACGAATCATGGCCAATTTGATCATGTCCGCAGCACTGCCTTGGATCGGTGTGTTGACCGCCGTTCTCTCTGCCGTGCCACGCACTGTCCAATTGCTAGAATTGATGTCGCGCAGGTAACGCCGACGCCCAGTCATGGTTTCCACGTAGCCTTTGTCCTTAGCCATCTCAATGGTCGCATCCATGTGTTGTTTCACACCCGGGTAGAGATTGAAATACTCGGTGATCATGGCCTCTGCTTCCTTCTTCCCGATGCCCAATCGCTGCGCCAGCCCGAAGGCCGAAATACCATAGATGATACCAAAGTTGACCATCTTGGCGGTCTGTCGCATCTCTGGTAGAACGTCCGTTTCCGAAACGCCGTAAACCGCAGCGGCGGTGGCAGTATGAATGTCCTCGTCATTCTGAAATGCCTCACACATTGCTTTGTCACCACTCAGTGATGCCATAACTCTCAACTCAATCTGTGAGTAATCAGCCGCCAACAAGATGCGGTCTGGACCACCCGGAATAAAAGCTTTTCGTATTTCCTTACCTTGCTCAGATCGGATTGGAATGTTTTGTAAGTTTGGGTCGTTGGATTGCAGCCGCCCAGTGGCGGTGATGAGTTGCTGATAGTGGGTGTGGACGCGCATGGTGTCCGGGTTCACCGTGCCGGGTAGACTATCGACGTAAGTATTCTTCAATTTGGTTGCCTCACGGTATTCCAAGATATTGCGTACAATCTCATGTTGTGGTGCGAGCGTTGCTAATACTTGTTCGTTTGTAGCGAACTGCCCAGTGCGTGTCTTCTTGGGTTTGTCGATCAACTTGAGTTTCTCAAACAAGACCTCACCTAACTGTTTGGGTGAATCGAGATTGAACGTCTCACCAGCATCCCGGAACACCGCCGCCTTGCGTCCCGCAGCGCGCTTTGCGAGTTGTTCACCGACTTCATGCAAAGCAGGAATGTCGATGGCGATGCCCACCTTTTCCATATCCGCCAGCACCGGCATCAACGGGCATTCAACATCATAGACTACCGTTTCCAGTGCTTTTTCTTTTAGCTTTGGTCGCAAGAGTTGAGCAATTTGCCAGGTAACATCCGCATCTTCTGCAGCATATTGCGCGACTCTGGGCAAATCCTCGCAGCTTAATTCAGCCATGCTACGCTGGCCCTCAGGAGCATCACGTTCACCAATGAGACTGCTGATCGAGATTGGCGTGTAGCCGAGAAATACCTCTGCTAGATAATCCATGCCATGCCGATGATCTGGCTCGAGCAACGAATGCGCGAGCATGGTGTCAAAAAATGGGCCATCGACCGCCAAACCCCGCGCTCGTAGCACGCTGATGTCAAACTTCAGATTGTGCCCAACAAGCTCCTTCTTCGGATGAGTGAGCATTGGTGCGAATTCCTGCAAAATGGCCTTAGCCTGAGCAGCATCGTACACTGGCAGCGCTAAGTAATAGCCTTTGTTCGCTTGCCATGAAAAGGCGATTCCCAATAGCTGGCAACTCCAGGGATCCAGCGAAGAGGTTTCGACATCAAAACAGAACGCCTTCTGCTTCTTCAGCTTGGCGAGTAGGTCCTGACGTTGTTCTGCAGACTCGACCAACAGGTAGTCTTTCTCCACATCGGCGATGGTCTTCAAGGCATCAGGATCGACGCCCTGCGAACGCAAACGTGCTCCTCTCCCTACCTTGAAGCCCTTGCCAAACAGGCGTTGACCCAAGGTGGTGAATTCAAACTCGATGAAGAATGCTTGCAGTTTGTCGTCGTGATAGGGCCGCACAGCAAGATCGTCTACACTTTGATCAACTGGCACATCCAACAGAATGGTTGCCAACTGTTTCGAGAGCAGGCCCTGTTCACTGAAGTTTTCCAAATTCTCCTTCTGCTTGCCTTTCAGCTGTGCCGTGTTGGCAAGAATCTCTTCCATACTACCAAATTGCTTGATGAGCTTCTTGGCGGTCTTCTCTCCTATGCCAGGAATACCTGGGATATTGTCAGAACTATCACCCCACAAGCCCAAGATATCGATCACTTGCTCGGGGCGCCCAATCTCCCATTTATCCAGAATGTCTTGCACCGATAGAATCTCGTGATCACTGCCTTGACGTCCGGGCTTGTAGATGAAGGTCGATTCGGAGACCAACTGCGCAAAGTCCTTGTCGGGTGTTACCATGTAAGTCTCAAAGCGCCCATCAAGGTCCGCCTGCCCAGCAAGCGTACCGATGATATCGTCTGCTTCAAAGCCATCCTTGGTGATCACCGGAATATTGAACGCTTCTGCTAGACGCTTCACTTCCGGAATCGCTTTGCTCAAGTCTTCGGGCATTTCTTGGCGGTTTGCCTTATATTCCGGAAAGGTTTTATGGCGAGCGGTCTTTGCAGGAGTGTCAAAGACCACGGCCAAATGCGTTGGCTTCTGCTTGGTCGTAATGTCCAACAGCGTGTTGGCAAAACCAAAGATTGCCGAGCTGTTGAAGCCACTGGACGTATAGATTGGACTGCGGATCAAGGCGAAATGGGCCCGGTAGACGAGGGCCATCCCATCCAGGAGGAACAAGCGGAAGTCTTTTTTCGACATGCTCGCAGGTCATCAGCAGGCCGGGAAGATGTCAACAGCACTGCCGTTTGTTGAAATTTAATTAGAGGCAAGTCGCTCTGACATACGCTATAATCATGAACATCCCAGAACTCACATGAACCGCGTTTGGTATTACTTAGCGTCATACATCCTCATCGCCTTGGTGGCGGTGTTCTTCTTCAAGCGTAGAGATATCATGGCTGCGCTGCAGGGGTTTGGCCCAAATGTGCCCAAGACCAGCCCAGCCGTTTCATGGGAGGGGCCTAGTAATTTGCCAGTGCTAGCCGAGAACAGCGGCGATCGGCGTTTGCGCCACGTGATCGGACGCCTACTGGTGCCTGGCGCGATTGCTTATGAAGCGGTTTTACACTTCGATTCTGAACAGGAATTGCGCGATTTTCTGAAGAACAGCGGCAGACTGAAGGTATTGGCAAGTAATGACCGATTGAAAAGTGCTCGAGTCAGCTACGGCGAAGCCGCTGATTTGTCAGATATCCCGGAGAATGCAGATTCTGCACCTAACTATTTGGTGCAACTACCATCACCACCCAACACCGATGCAGGCATCCAAGATGGAGCCGTTCCGTTTGGCAATGAATCTCTCAGTTGGTTAGGGGTCGATGGTGATATCTCGCAATGGGGTGCAGGCATAACAATCGCCGTGGTCGATACCGGCGTGGAGGCCCACCCAACGTTCAACGAGAACCAAGTGAGCAATGGTGCTGATCTCTTAGACGCACCGTCTGAAGTCAATGGCCACGGCACCGCGGTGGCGTCGGTTGCCGCTGGCAATCATCCCGGCGCCCCAGGGGTCGCACCTGCTGCCGACTTGTTGAGTTTCCGCGTCGCCGACGCTGATGGCAACAGTGACAGTTTCACTCTAGCAGAAGGTATCCTCGCCGCCACTCTTGCTGGTTCCGATGTGATCAACATTAGCTTGGGATCTACTGGCGATAGCTCGGTAGTCAGCGACGCCGTCGCGTATGCGCTAGAGCAGGGATCAACGATTGTTGCGGCTGCGGGCAATAACGGAGGTGAAGGGCTTACCTACCCGGCCGCCTACGAAGGAGTCATTTCAGTCGGATCGGTGGATGCTTTGGGCCAACATTTGGATTTCTCCAACACCTCCGACGATCTCGACATTGCTGCACCCGGTTATTCCGTTTCTGCTGCGTGGCCAGGCGAGCAGGTCATCGATTTCACCGGAACTTCTGCGAGCGCTCCCTTCGTTTCCGGCGCGATCGCGGCGATTCAGTCGTGGGACTCATCGCTTTCTGGATCCGAAGCTTATGAACAACTGCTGCTCCATTCAAACGAAGCAGGCGCACCGGGATTCGATGCCCAGTACGGTGAGGGTATTTTGAATGTTGGCAGAGTCACCCAGCAAGGTGAGGCTGGCATCTACGACGCCGCTGTCGCCAGTCACCACTACGCTGGTGACATCGCAGGCAACGGCCGTGAGATCTTGCAAGTTCTGGTAGAGAACCGAGGCACCGAAATTGTCTACGCCAGCACGCTCAATATCGAGTCGCCAACGGGCACACAGCAATTCACTATCGGGGCCCTAAAACCAGGCGATGTGGTGTCGCGAGAAGTGGTGGTCAACACCAGACTTGCAAATTTGCAAGACGGCTTAAGTTACGACACCATGCTAACTCTCCCTGACAGTGTCACGGATCGCCAACCCAGTAACAACCAATTGTCATCAAATTTCTCACTGCCATCCGTTGATGAATCCACAGAATTGAAGAGTGGCTTCGATGAATTTGGTGGGGATGATAGTTAGCTAACCAGTTCGCATATCGGGTGTAAATCTTGTAATTGTTTGCAATCGCGGCATCCCACACCAACTGGTTGCATGCTTCCGTATACCTTTTCCTATCCCTTCCACTTACCAGGAATTTTTACATTGTTATAGGAACTATCATTGCTGTGGTGTTGTAATTCGCATCCGACGTCCCTGTCCTAGGATTCCTTTCCCTGATCTTTCTCTGCGGATATTTCATTGCGTATTGCGTCGGGATTGTGCAGAAGACGGCCACCGGAAGTGTTGATGGGCCGGATTGGCCAGAAATCACTGATTTCTTGGCAGACATGATTATACCACTTCTTCAAGTGCTCGGCGTGCTACTCAATGCCAACTTGCCACTCCTGCTGCCATACTGGCAGGACCAAGAAAAAGCTCAGCTTTCGTTTGGGGAGCCAAAACCTTTGTCTTGTTCTATTTTCCGATGGGCTTGTTGGCAATGATGATTCTCGGCCACATTGGC
>MDTC01209905.1_pt1 | contig 38132 bp, 32 predicted proteins | sample 811181 | NCBI WGS metagenome assembly MDTC01 (sample SAMN05326644, study PRJNA326480) | marine metagenome | isolation source: seawater | place: Pacific Ocean: North | collected 2011
CATTAGCTAGAGATAAGCCACTAAGATTAACTGGTCCAATATTTTCAAGTATTACATCACCGTCGGGGCTTACCTCAGCCTGATAATAATTTTCAGATTGCCCATAAATATCTATAAACAGTTTATCTCCAGGACCTATAATATAGTCCAGTGGTGTTGGAATATTTAAATTTGATTGAAAAGACAAAAAAGTATTGCCTCTAAAAACTTCATATCCGTAAATATCACTTTTTAATTCTCTATAAACCTCCATCTCTTCTTCCCATCTTTGTCTTAACCTAGTATCTTCTAAAGGTATACTGGCATTTTGAGACACTCTACTAATAGTTTCTGTTGTTTTAAATTTTTTATCCAAAACATTGATATCATCAGCAGACATTCCCTGTTCTTTTGCCATTTTTAATAAATCAAATTGACTATATCCTTGAGCAGAGGCTCTTCTCAAGAGTAAATCAATTTGACTATTATTTAATTCTGAAAAATTAACATTTGAAAGATCAGAAAAGTTCTGTGAATATGAGTTAATTGAAAAAATTAAACATATTATTAAGACAGCAATATTTCTTAAAATTTTAAACATTTTTAAAATAATTGGGAAACGAAGATACTGAAAAACTGATAAAATAGACTTTATTCTGTTATTTTGATAAAATATTAAATTGATTTTTAAACTAATTTCATATTCAATAACTTGCATAAATGTTAAAGAAAATATTTTTTTTATTTATTATTGTTTACTCTGGAATTTTAAAAGCTCAAAACGACAGTTTAAATAAAGCTAAAGTTGAAATTAAATTTAATTTAGTTTCAGCCCTTGCATTGGTCCCCAATATTGGAATTGAAGTTGAATTAAATGATAATTTCGGGTATCAGTTAGACACAAGCGCATCTTTTTGGGATTCAATTGAAGGAAGTCCATTTCATTTTGTACAAATTTTTAACGAAATAAGATATTATCCTAAAAAATTTCAAAAAAATGTATTTCTAGGTACTCATGTGGGATATGGAATGTTTAGTGTTAGAATGCCGAGTTTTTTAACAAAAATAATTGACACACAAACTAAACCAATAGGTTCCTACCAGTCAGGAAGAAATACGTACTATGGTTTAACTATTGGAAAAAAATTTAAACTTAAGAATCCTAGACTTGGATTAGAAATATTTATTGGTGGTGGTAGCTCACAATCTAATTATAAATATTATAATTCCGATGGAGAACTCGAATATGATGATCCTTTTTCTAAAAGAAGTTTTAGTTTGAGTGGGGAAGAGTTTGTTTATCGAGGTGGATTAATGCTTGTTTATAAATTATAAATATGCTTTTTAACTCTTTTGAATTTATAATTTTTTTTCTAATATTTTTTTTTTCTTACTGGTTTATTTTTGATAAAAAAATTAAACTTCAAAACTTACTAATCCTTAGTTCTAGTTATTTTTTTTATGCATGGTGGGACTGGAGATTTTTAATATTAATAATATTAAGCTCATTCACAGACTATTTTATAGGAATTAAAATTGAAAACTTAAAAAATAAAGTTTATAAAAAAAGAGCTTTAATATTAAGTTTATTTGTAAATCTAGGGATATTGCTAGTTTTTAAATACTATAATTTTTTCATAGATAACTTTAAAATTGTTTTAGAAAAAATGAATCTGGAAACTAATCTTGATTTAGTAAATATAATTTTACCAATTGGAATTAGTTTTTATACATTTCAAACACTTAGTTATACTATTGATGTTTACAATAATAAAATTAGTGCTCATAAAGATATTGTTTCATTTTTTGCATTTGTTGCATTTTTCCCTCAATTGGTTGCTGGTCCAATTGAAAGAGCCAAAAATTTACTTCCTCAATTTTTAATTAAAAGAAAATTTAATTATGATTTTGCTATTTCAGGTTGTAAGTTAATTTTAATTGGGCTTTTCAAAAAAATGGTTATTGCTGATAATATCTCACTAATTGTAGATCCCATATATTCAAATCCAAATGATTTTTTAGGATTTCCAACATTATTAGCAACATTTTTTTTTGCATTCCAAATTTATTGTGATTTTTCTGGATACTCTGATATTGCTATAGGATTAGCAAGACTTTTAGGGTTTAAACTAATGACTAATTTTAAAACACCCTATTTTTCAAAGTCATTAACTGATTTTTGGAGAAATTGGCATATTTCGCTATCAACATGGTTTAAAGACTATGTATATATTCCACTTGGCGGAAATAAAATGTCAAAAAACAAAATGCGTATGAACATCTTAATAACTTTTCTGTTGAGTGGATTTTGGCACGGAGCAAATTGGACTTTTTTAATTTGGGGAGCAATTCATGGATTTGGTTTGATTATTGAAAAAAACTTTTCTTTTAGACTTAAAAATAATTTGGTTTCAGACTCATTAAGAATATTTTCAACTTTTAGTATCGTATGCTTAGCTTGGATTTTTTTTAGAAGCGAAACTTTTAGTGATTCTATATTAATTTTTAGCAACTTATTCGTTGACATCTTGGACTACAGTAACTACGATATTATGTCACTAAAATTTAGAGGTATTGGACTTAAACCCATGGATTTAATTAAATGTGTATTATTTATAATCTTATTGATTTTTATTGAACTTAGCTTTAAATCAAAAAAAATAATGAATATTTTTAATTCAAATAAGTTTATCAGATACAGTGGTTATTATTTTATTTTAATATTAATAATTTTTTGGGGAACTCAATTTTCAGGAAATAATTTTATCTATTTCCAATTTTAAAATTGTTAAATGAATGCATTTATAAAAAAATCGTTATTCTTTATCATTCCTTTTTTAGCTTGGGGAATAATAGTTTTTGTTGTTGATCCATTTAACTACTTTAATAAAAGTAATCTGATTAGCAATAAAGCTAAAATAAATGCTGAAAATTTAAATACCCTGCTATTTAGAACAATTGACTTTGTAAATTACCCTTCAAAAAATATTTTGATTGGAGACTCTAGAACTGATGCACTGCCAATTGACTTAATTGAAAAATATTCAAATCAAAATTTTCAAAAACTAAACACAAATGCAACAAAACTTAATGAAATTTTTGATTTATTCTATTTCTCAAATAAGATTAAAAAAATTGAGACAGTGGTAATTGGAATAAACTTTAGTATGTTCAATCGATTCAGTTATGAAAATAGAGTAAATAATGTAATTAAAATAATTGAAAACCCGTTTTTATATGTCTTCAATAAAGATATTTTTGAAGCTTGTTTTTATGTTTTAAGATCCTTTTTGTTTGAGATAAATTTAGATACAAAGCCATTACTGAACAAAGAAGATTTTTGGCATTGGACAGTTAATGTTAAAAGCAATCATTGGTACGGTAAATATAAATTTCCCAAAGAATTGTTGCGTGAATTAATAGAGTTTGATGAATTTACAAAAAAAAATAACATTAATGTAATACTTATAAATGTTCCTCATCATGTTGATTTTCATGATAAACTAATTAGCAACAACTTAAAAATGGAAGAAATTAAATTTAAAAATATTTTATCTTCCCTAAACGCAAAAGTTTATGATTTTGACTATTTAAACGAAATAACCAATAATAAAATCAATTTCAAAGACCCTATTCACTATAACGATTCTATTGGAAATTTAATGGTTAGGGAAATTTGGGGGAATAATTTAAAATTTGGAAAAAAACTATAAAAATCAATTAAATTGATAAATAAAAAAATTAGATTTTTGAATTTGAATTTAAATTTAAGTTGGAAAACATTTTAAAAATAGTCATAACCACTATTTTAAAATCTAAAAAGATGCTCCAATTTTTAAAATAAAAAATATCCATCTTAACCCTATCTCTCATATCGCTAAAACCACTAATGAAGCCGGAATATCCTTTAGCTTGAGCAAGACCTGTTATGCCAGGCTTAAATCTGTGTCTTTTATTGAAATCAACTAAAATATTTTCATATTCTTTATTTAAATTAACAGGGTGAGGTCTTGGTCCTACAACTGACATATCTCCAAAAAAGACATTAAGAAATTGTGGCATTTCATCTAAGGCAGTTAACCTCAGAAGCTTTCCTGTTTTTGTAAGTCTAACATCATTATTGTCTGCCCATTTTGAATCAGCCTGTGAATTTAAAACCATGGTCCTAAACTTTAAACACTCAAAATAGGATCCTCTTAAACCTTCTCTTTTTTGAGTAAAAAATACAGGCCCCTTGGATGAAATTCGTATTAATAAACCAAAAATTGGAATCATCCATGATAGGAAAAAAATTATGATAATCGATGAGAAGACAATATCAAAAGTTCTTTTCAAAAACTGATTGAATATACCGTCTAAAGGAAGCTTATTAATATTTATGTAAGGAACACTTTCAATTTTTTTTATGAAAAAATTATTGAAATCATATTCTACTAACTCAGGTATAACATTAGCTTTCAAATTAAAATGATTAGCCTTTGCCAATAAAAAAGATTGAATTTCATATGGTAACTGTTCAGAGAAAAAAATAACATCATAATTTTTGTAAATATCATCACTAAATTGTTTTAATTTACCCATAAAAGGGAAGTCAGTACCCTTTCTAGCTGGTCTTTTACTGTAACCATAAATTCCAGAAGCTCTGTATCCAAATTCAGGATATTTTGATATTTCATTGTAAAGGTCTAAGCCGTGAGAATTAATTCCAACAATCATACATTTTAATATATTCCCTCCATATGCTCTATATCTACCTAAAATATAATTAACGAAAATTCTATATGAAAGCATTAGAAAGTAAAAAAGAAAAGTTGCAATAGTTAGTGTTAAAAATTGAAATTGCATGTTATAAAACATCATATTTATCATTGCAACTGATCCGGTAAAGAAGAATAAACTTTTGAATGTAGATTTCACAAGCTTGTTGTTTTTAATACCTCTACCTAACACATGAAATTCAGATGATATTGAAAATAAAAACCAAAATGCAATAAACACAGAATTTAAATATGACCAAGATGTATAAGTTATTATTAACATTATTTCTGTAGCCATTAGAATTACCATTAGCTCTCCAAAATAGTATAGTAAAGGAAAATAGCTTTGAAATCTCGATTTCTTTTTCATAGTAATGGCCAAATATAATAAATATTTAAACATACTACGTGGAATGTTGATGTGATTGGGGAAAATCCTATTAATACTATGACCCGCTCAAAAAAGTACTTCGGGTGGGGATCGAACCCACACTCTGTTGCCAGAACTGGATTTTGAATCCAGCGCGTCTACCAATTCCGCCACCGAAGCAAAAGAGAAGCTAAATTAAAAAATTAATTATTAGTAAATTATTAAAGCATATTAAATGATAACCTAAAATAAATTAGTAAATTTGCACCCCAAGGAAAAAAAATGTCATCCAATAAAACAGAAGCTAAAATTTTTGCATGTACTCAAAGCAGTAAAATAGGAGAAGAGATAGCAGATGAATTTGGCGTAAAACTTGGTAAAATAAGTTTCCACTATTTCAGTGACGGCGAATTTCAACCTTCATTTGAGGAAACTATAAGAGGTAGTAGAATTTTTCTAGTTGGATCAACACACCCAAATTCAGAAAATTTAATGGAATTATTATTAATGATAGATGCTGCCAAAAGAGCTTCTGCAAGGCATATTACAGCTGTAATACCTTATTTTGGTTGGGCTAGACAAGATAGAAAGGATAAGCCCAGAGTACCTATTGGAGCAAAGTTAATTGCTAAATTAATTGAAACTGCTGGGGCTACAAGAATAATTACGATGGATCTTCATGCAGATCAAATTCAAGGATTTTTTGAAAAACCTGTTGACCATTTATATGCCTCCACGATTTTTATTCCCTACGTTGAGAGTCTTAATTTAGATAACTTAACAATTGCATCTCCAGATATGGGTGGTTCTAAAAGAGCATATGCCTACTCAAAATTCTTAAATAGTAATGTTGTAATTTGTTACAAACAAAGAAAAAAGGCAAATATAATTTCTCATATGGAACTCATTGGAAATGTTGAGGGGAAAAATGTTGTTTTAGTAGACGATATGGTTGATACTGCAGGAACATTAACTAAGGCAGCTGACTTAATGATATCAAGAGGTGCAAAATCTGTGAGAGCTATATGTACTCATCCTCTACTTTCAGGTGATGCCTATGAAAGAATTGAAAAATCAAAACTAAAAGAATTAATTGTTTCAGATAGCATACCATCCAAAAAAAATTCAAAAAAAATTAAAGTCTTATCTTCTGCGAAACTTTTTGCTGAGGTAATGAAAAACGTTCATAATAATAAATCAATTAATCCATTTTTTATAAAGTAAAACAATGAAATCAATAACAATCGACGGATCTAAAAGAGAACACGTAGGCAAGAAAGCTAGTAAAGCCTTACGTAATGCTGGAAAGGTTCCTTGCGTTATATACGGAGGAGAATCACCTATACATTTTTCAGCACCTGAAATAGCCTTTTCCAAATTAGTATATACAGCAGACGCACATACTGTTGTTGTTTCATTTGAAAATGGTGATAAAATTGACGCCGTGCTACAAGATATACAATTTCATCCCGTTTCAGATAAAATTATACACATTGACTTTTTTCAGCTACATGAAGGAAAAGAGATCAACATGGTTATCCCAGTTAAGATTCAAGGTACAGCACCTGGAGTTAGAGATTCAGGGGGACTTCTTTCCAGAAATAAAAGAAAGCTTACAGTTAGAGCACTTCCTAAAAACTTACCTGACTTTTTATTAGCGGATGTTTCTACTCTTAAGCTAAATGACAGTATTACGGTTGCCGATTTATCTGAAGATATTTTTAAAATCCTTCATCCTGATACCCAAGTTGTTTGCCAAGTTAAGATGTCAAGAGCATCAATGTCCATTGACGATAGCAGTGAGGATGAAGATTTAGAAGAGGGAGCAGAAGGGGCAGATGGAGTTGATAAATCCTCTGACAAACCCTCAAGCGACGAAAAAAAATCTGATGAAAAATCAGATGAAAAAAATAGCGAGGCTGGTAAATAATCTTAATCAAAAATCCAAAACTGAATTTTTAATAACTACTACAATATTAGCTTTATAATACAATGTATTAACTATTTTTGTGTTTATTAAATTGTTATTCTTTTGAACCTGTTTGAACTTTTAAATATAAGATTCAATAAATCATTTGATGTGAACAAATTTTTAGTAGTAGGAATTGGGAATATTGGGAAAGAGTATATAAACACCAGACACAATATTGGTTTCGATGCCCTGGATTGGATATCAGACGATTTAGGAGGCACTTTTGAAACAAAAAAACTAGGAGATATTTGTAAAATTAATTTTAAAGGAAAAAAAATCATTTTATTGAAACCTAGTACATACGTAAATTTAAGTGGGAAATCAGTAAGATATTGGTTAAAGAAGGAAAATATTGGCATAAAAAATCTTATTATAATTAGTGATGACTTAAATTTAGATTTCGGTGCCATTAGAATAAGAACTAAGGGATCCGACGGAGGACATAATGGATTAAAAAATATTTGTGAGGTTCTTGATACATCAAATTACAATAGGTTACGATTTGGAATCAGTGGAAATTTTAATAAAGGTAAACAATCCGATTATGTTTTATCTCCTTGGTCAAAAGAAGAAAAAACTGAATTAGTTGGTTATGAATCTTTATTTGCAAAAATTATTTGCTGTTTTGTAACTTCTGGAATAAAACCCGCTATGAATAAGTTCAATAAAAAATGAAAATCATTAACGAAATTGATAACTTCTCTCCAAAAGATAAATCAATTATAACAATTGGCACTTTTGATGGTGTTCACAAGGGACACCGTAAAATTTTAACTAAGTTAGTTAATGAGTCAAAAAAATCGAATCTTGTATCAATTGTTCTCACATTTTTTCCACATCCCAGAACTGTTTTAAATCCACAAAACCCTTTAAAGCTAATAAATACTTTAAGTGAAAGAACTTATCACTTTAAAAATTCTGGTATAGAAGTCTTAATTACTCACCCATTTGATAAAAAATTTTCTGAATTAAATGCAGAGGAATACGTAACTGAAATATTAATTAAAAAATTAAATGTTAAAAAAATTTTGATTGGTTATGATCACAGATTTGGTTACAAAAGAACTGCTGGAATCAAAGATTTAAAAAAACTTGGTCTAAAATATAAATTTGATGTGACTGAAATAAGTGTAGAGGAACTAAATAATGTCTCTATTAGCTCTACAAAGATTAGAAATGCTATCAATAAAGGTAATATTGAGATTGCAAAATTGTTGTTAGGTTATGATTATACAATTCAGGGAACAGTAATTAATGGGGATAAGATCGGTAGAACTTTAGGTTTTCCAACTGCAAATTTGGAAATTAAAGAAGATTATAAATTATTACCTAAAAATGGCGTTTACTTAATATACACATTTATGGAAGATCAAGTTTTTTATGGTATGATGAATATTGGCATTAAACCTACTGTAAAATCAACTAAGCAAACAATTGAAGTAAATTTATTTGATTGGGAAAAAGATATTTATGGTAAATCTGTTCAGGTTTTTATTTTAAAGTTTATAAGAGATGAAAAAAAATTTAATTCTTTGGATAAGTTGAAAAATCAGATTAAAATTGATAAGAAGACTTGTTTTGAGTATATAAAAAAAAGTAATATTAACTTACATTTGTAAAAATCAAATTCAATGTTAGTAATTTCACAAATTGTAGAAAACTTTGAAAGCTATTGCAAGGCATTAGAAAAGAGAAATATCAATGTCAAACCTCAATTAAATGAATTATTAAATTTAGATAATAAGAGAAGACAAACTCAATCCAAACTTGATGATTTACTTTCAGAATCAAATTTGCTGGCAAAAAAAATAGGTGATTATTTTAAAAATGGGGAAATTGAAAAAGCATCAAAATTAAAAGATAAGGCAAGTTCTATAAAGCCAAAAAGTAAAATTCTTTCTGAAAAACTTTCTGGAATAATTAAACAACTTAATTCTCTTTTAGTAGATATTCCTAATATTCCCAATGACCTTGTGCCAAACGGTTCAAGTGAAAAAGATAATATAGAAATATTTAAGCATGGGGATATTCCTAATCTACACGAAAATGCAATCCCTCATTGGGAATTAGCTACAAAGTTTGATATAATTGATTTTGATCTTGGAAATAAAATAACAGGTTCTGGTTTTCCTGTTTATAAAAATAAGGGCGCCAAATTACAAAGAGCATTAATTAATTACTTCATTGATAAAAATACAGATGCTGGATATAAAGAAATCCAAGTTCCTATTTTAATTAATGAAGCTTCAGGAATGGGCACTGGAAATCTACCTGACAAAGAAGGTCAAATGTATTATATTAAGGAAGATGATCTATATTTAGCACCAACTGCAGAAGTACCTGTTACTAATATTTTCAGAGATAGAATAATAGAATCATCTGACCTTCCTATATGCCTAACAAGTTATACTCCATGTTTTAGAAGAGAGGCTGGAAGTTATGGGTCTCATGTAAGAGGTTTAAATAGGTTACATCAATTTGATAAAGTTGAAATAGTTAGAATTGAAAAAGCTAAAAATTCATATGAGGCTTTAGAAAAAATGATAGAACATGTCAAAAGTATTTTAAAAGAACTCGAACTACCTTTCAGAATTATAAGATTGTGTGGTGGTGATCTTGGATTTACATCATGTTTAACTTATGATTTTGAAGTTTATTCAGCTGCTCAAAAAAAATGGCTTGAAGTTAGCTCAGTTTCTAATTTTGAGACCTTTCAAGCTAATCGTTTGAAACTAAGAATAAAAAATAAGGGCAAAAAAGAATTAGCACACACTCTGAATGGAAGCTCTTTAGCACTCCCCAGAGTATTGGCATGTATTCTTGAAAATTTTCAATCTCAAAACTCGATTAAAGTTCCATCAGCTTTGGTGAAATATACTGGTTTTGAAAAAATTTAGATAATATTGGAAAGAGTAAAACCCAAAAAATTCCTTGGTCAACATTTTTTAAAAGATACTGAAATTGCTAAAAGAATAGTTGAAAGTCTAGACACTAAAAAAATTAAATATTTTTTAGAAATTGGTCCTGGTATGGGTATTTTAACACAATATTTATTGAAACTTAGTATCCCTGGTTTTTTTATTGAAATTGACAAAGATTCGGCTAAATATTTAAATAAACACTATCCTTCTATTTCAGAAAAATTAATACTTGCTGATTTTATTAAAATTAATCTTCATGACTTTAATTCACAGATTGGAATAATTGGCAATTTTCCTTATAACATATCATCTCAAATCCTATTTAAGGTTATAGAAAATAGACAATTGATTGATCAACTTGTCGGAATGTTTCAACTGGAAGTTGGAGAGAGGATTTGTGCCAAACCAGGGAATAAAACTTATGGAATAATCTCTGTTCTTACTCAAGCCTATTTCCATACAGAACTAATATTTAAATTAGATCCGTCATTCTTTTTCCCTCAACCAAAAGTTAATTCTGCAGTTATCAAATTATCAAATTTAAAAATTAAAAGACTAGATTGTGATGAAAAATTATTTTTTAACATTGTTAAAATATCATTCCAACAAAGACGTAAAACTCTGAAAAATAGCTTAAAAGTGTTTAACGTGCCCAATAATATCAAAGAACATGTTATCTTTGAAAGGCGTCCTGAGACATTAAATGTCGAAGATTTTGTTCTTCTAACCAATATTATTGCTGATGGTACAATTCCAGCTAACTGATGATTTACTAAATAAAATTGCTGATTTGATTTCAGCAAAGAAAAATTCTAGTCTCAAAAAAATAGTCAAAGACATTCATTTTGCCGATATGGCAGATATAATTAATTCCCTAAATGAAGTTCAGGGAGTTTATTTAATCAAATTATTTGATAGTGAAAAAACATCTGATATTCTAACTGAATTAGACGAAAATGTAAGAGAAAAAATTCTGAAAGCTCTTTCAGCTAAAGAAATAGCTGTTGAAATCAAAGAGTTGGATAGTGATGATGCAGCAGATATTTTAGGAGAATTACCTGATGAACGAAAAGATAAAGTGATTTCAGAAATTTCTGATAATGATTTAGCAGACGATTTAATTGAACTACTTTCTTACGAAGAAGACTCAGCAGGTGGATTAATGGCAAAAGAATTGGTTAAAGCTAATGAAAATTGGACTGTACTAAAATGTCTTGGGGAAATTAAAAAACAGGGCGAAAATGTTACAAGGGTTCACTCAATTTATGTTGTTGATAATAATGATAAACTAATTGGAAGACTTTCTTTGAAAGATCTAATTACATCTCAATCAAAGAAAAAAATTAAGGATATTTTCATTCCTAATGTTGATTCAGTTAATGTAAATGAAAAAGGTGAAGAAGTCGCAAAGATTATGTCTAAATATGATCTTGAAGCAATTCCTGTTGTCAATGATAAAAAACTACTTTTAGGTCGGATTACAATAGATGATATTGTTGATTTTATAAAAGACGAGGCTGAAGAAGATTATTTAATTGCTGCTGGTGTTCAGGGTGATGTAGAGGCAGATGACTCAATCTATGAACTTACAAAAGCGAGACTTCCGTGGCTTTTTTTGGGTCTAATTGGTGGCTTAGGTAGTGTTTTTATTTTAGAGGGATTTGAAGAATTTATGAATGATCCCAGTTATAAAGCACTCTTTTTTTTCACTCCTTTAATAGCTGCAATGGCTGGTAATGTTGGAGTTCAATCTTCCGCAATTATTGTTCAAGGGCTCGCAAATGATTTAATTAAGGGAAATGTATTAAAACGACTGATAAAAGAGCTTGGTTTAAGTCTAATAAATGGTTTGATTTTAGGATTATTAACCATTTTATTTGGTTTTTTTATTGATCAACCAATAGAGTTAAGTTTAGTGATTTCTTTTTCAATGCTATGTGTAATTATTGTAGCTGCCTTAATTGGAACGTCTGTTCCAATAATTTTGGAAAAAAAAGGAATTGACCCTGCTATAGCAACAGGCCCTTTTATTACAACTAGTAATGACATATTTGGAATTTTTCTATTCTTTTATATAGCTAAAGTTTTTCTCTTGTAAACAATGCAAATTCTACACTTAGACAGTAATCATCCTTATTTACAAAAGGGTTTAGAAAAATTAGGGTACATAAATCATTTTGATTTTAAATCCTCCAAAAAAGAAATTGAAAATGAAATCTCAAATTACGTTGGTGTCATTTTAAGAAGCAGATTCGAGATTGATAAATCATTTATTGATAAAGGCACTAATCTAAAATTTATAGCTAGGGTTGGTTCTGGGCTTGAAAATATTGATATTGAGTATGCAAAAAAACGAAACATTAAAGTTTTTTCCTCACCTAAAGGAAACTCAGGAGCTGTTGCAGAACATGCAATTGGAATGTTACTTTCTTTGATGAATAATATGCATTATTCTCAAAACGAAATTTCATCAGGAATTTGGTCTAGAGAATCAAACAGAGGGTTTGAACTCAAAAATAAAATAGTTGGGATTATTGGATATGGTAACACAGGTAAAAGTTTTGCAAAGAAACTTTCTGGTTTTGGGGTGAAAATATTTTTTTACGATTTAATTAGAGATAAAGGCGACAAATATGCAACTGAAACTTCACTAAAAAAAATTCAACAAAATTGTGATATAATTAGTATTCATACCTCACTTACTAAAACATCTGTTGGTTTAATAAATAAGTCCTTTATTTCTTGTTGCAAGAAATCTTTTTGGTTAATAAACACATCCAGAGGCCAATGTGTCGTGACTAAAGATATTATAAATGCTATAGAACAAGGAAAAATATTAGGTGCTGCACTAGATGTAATTGATTTAGAGAAAAAGTCATTTAATGAACTAACTCACAAATTGGAATCTGAACCCAAACTTTTGGATTACATAAATTCAAAAAAAATTATTTTAACTCCACATGTCGCAGGTTGGACACATGAAAGTAAAATAAACCTTTCTAAAATTATATTAAAGAAAATTAAAAATCTAAAACTATTAAAATGAAAAACATTTTAGTTTTATGTACAGGAAATTCATGCAGAAGCCAAATAGCTCATGGTTATTTATTAAAATTTCTGTCAAGTAAGGCTAAGATTTACAGCGCGGGAATAGAAACCCATGGTGTTAATCAAAATGCTATTGAATCAATGGGGAGAGATGGAGTTGATATTTCAAATTATTCCTCCAATAATGTGAATGAGTATAGAGACATAAATTTTGATTTTGTTATTACTGTTTGTGATCATGCAAGAGAAAGCTGTCCGATAATACCAATCCAAAACGCAATTAAAATACATAAAAATTTTAAAGATCCTTCAAAAATTATTAATTCAAAAAATGTTCAGAATGATTACGATATCTGCAGAGATGAAATCAAGAAATTAATTGTTGAAATAAAAAATAGATATTTTTAAAATTATTTTACAACTAATCTTAGAACTTGATTACTTCTTTGTTCTAAAACCAATTCATTATCCTTTAAAATTAATTCTTCAGAATTTTTATCAAAATGTCTTATAGTAAATAAATTTACTCCAGTAATGCATTCCACTTTGAAAGTAGCTTTTAATATCGACAACAATTCTTTTAGTCTGTTGTATTTATCTTCAACACATAAGGAAAAGCTAATTGCAGAATTTTGCATTAAATCTACTTTCATTTTATTTTCATGTAAAATTTGAAATATTTCACTAATGTTATCCTCGACAATAAATGAAAAATCTAAAGATGATAATTTCAAAAAATTAAGATTTCTTTTTACAATAAAACAAGGAACTTTTGGTTTAATTTTTTCTCCTTTAGATATTATGGTTCCTTTACTATCGGGATTAATAAATGACTTAACAAATAGGGGTATTTCTTTTCTTTGTAATGGCTGTAAAGTTCTTGGGTGGATAACTGACGCTCCATAAAAAGCCAATTCAATTGCTTCGGTATAAGAAAGATTTTCCAGTAGAGTTGTAGATTTAAAAACTCGAGGATCAGCATTTAAAACACCTGGAACATCTTTCCAAATCGTTACAGAATTTGCATTTAGACAAAATGCATAAATTGCTGCAGAATAATCTGAGCCCTCTCTTCCTAAAGTTGTAGAAAAATTATTTTCATTACTTGAAATAAATCCTTGAGTTATATTTAATAAACTTTGATTAATATTTTTATTTATATTTTTTTTCGTTGTGTCCCAAACAACATTTGCATCTCTATAGCTAGAATCCGTCTTAATCAATGTTCTGGAATCTAACCAATTACATTTTATTCCACTTTCATTTAAATATGCACAAATTATCTTAGTGGAAAGCAATTCTCCTATGGGAACTAATTGATCATAAACAAATGAATAATTTGGAGATTTATTCCTTTTTAAAAAACTTCTTGCATCGTTAAATATCGTACTTACAACATTATAAATATCATGATTTTTAGATTGAAAAAGCTTTTGTAAAATTTGGTTATGAAAAGAGAAAAGTTTATTTATTGAAGGTTCTAATTCTTCGCTTTTATCCAAGTAGTTTAGAACAATTTTTTCCAACAAATTTGTTGTTTTTCCAATTGCTGAAACAACTAAAAATGTTTTGTCCGTTCCTGTCTTGTTTAAAATTAGCGGTAAGTTTTTAATCTGATCAGAATCTTTTATTGAAGCGCCTCCAAACTTATATATTCTCATTGTTTAATTTAACAAAATTAATAATAGCATTTTCGTCCATTTGAGCAATTTGCCAATCATCATAAATTTTTGCTCCGTTTGCAACATAAAAATCAATGGCAATCTTATTCCAATTCAAAACTGCCCACTCAATTCGTCGAACACCTTTTGAATGTGAATTAAATATAAAATTTTTAAAGAGTGCCTTTCCTATACCCAAATTTCTATATTTTTTTGTCACAATTAAATCTTCCAAATGCATAGTTGGGCCTTTCCATGTTGAATATCTTGAGTAACCTAAAGACATGCCAACAATTTCCGTTTCAATTTTAGCAATATGACACAAAAATAATGGGGGATTTGAAAACCCATGTATCATTAAATCTTTTTCATTAATAATTACAGCATTTGGCTCTCGTTCAAATTTTGCTAATTCTTTGATTAGTGAAAGGACACCCCCCATGTCTTTTTTCTGTGCTAATTTGATCTCAAAATTCATTTTGAAAAAGTTTACTCAAAGTTAGTCCAATGGAATTAAAAAAAATAATTTATAAAATTTATAACAATTTTATTGATATTTGTGGCAATGAAAATTATGGGTCCTGACCCAAATAGCTTACCATTTTTCAAGTCTCTGAAAGTACAGAAACTAGTAGATTTCTATACCCAAAAAAGTAAAAATTTTATAAATGGACTGTATGGATCTTCAAAATCATTCTTTATTTATGAAATTTTTAGAAATAATAATCGAACCATTGTTTGGATACTCAATGATAAAGAAAGTGCCGCATATCACTATAACGATGTAGAAAATTACACAAAAAATAATGAATGTGTGTTTTTTCCATCTAGTTATAAGAAAAATCAAGATTTTGAAAAAATAGATACTCAAAATACGTTTTTAAGAGGAAGTGTAATTAAAAATTTAGAATCTAAGTCTAAGAGGTTAATTATTACCTACCCAGAGGCAATTTTTGAAAAAGTTTTAGAAAAAAATGAAATTAAAAAGAAATCTTTAAAAATTTTCAAAGGACAAAAAATTTCTCTTGAAAGTCTAAATGAAAAACTTTTTGAATTTAATTTTGCAAGAGAAGACTTTATTTTAAAACCTGGTGAATTCTCAGTCAGAGGAGGAATAATAGATGTTTTTTCATTTTCTAATAAACTTCCATTTCGTATCGAATTTTATGGAGATGAAATTGAAAGCTTAAGAACTTTTGAAATTAACTCACAAATTTCTAATGAATCGTTTGAAAAAATTGAAATATTAGCTGACTTAGAAAATAAAGAGTCCAATGATGGAAGAAAAAGTATATCTAAATTATTTAGAGAGGATAGTATAATTATTTTGGAAAACAAACTTTTTCTAGAAAATGAATTAGGAAATTTCTTTAAAATTTGTCAAACAAAATTTCCACAAAACAAGGACTTAGAAAATATTTTTTTTAGCGGAATGGGACTGAATTCAGATTTAAAAAAATATAAAACTCTTGAATTTAATACTAATAATAAAAATGCTTTACTATTTCGGGTTGAACCACAGCCATCATTCAATAAAAAATTTGATTTATTAATCAAAACCTTGCGCAACTACAGAGAAAAAAATTATAAAATCAAATTCTTTTGTAAATCAAACCACCAAATAAAAAGATTTCAGGAAATTTTTGAAGAAGTAGAAAAAGAGCTAAAAATCCAATTTATTGAAAAACCTATTTACAAAGGCTTTATTAATCATGATAATAAGGAGTTGTGTTTTAGTGATCATGAAATATTTGATAGATATTATAAATATGATATCAAAAGAGGTTTTTCAATTGAAAAACGAGTTAGCTTAAATGAATTAAATCAACTAGAAATTGGTGATTATGTAACTCACATTGATCATGGAATTGGAATTTTTGGTGGTTTAAAAAAAATAGATGTAAATGGTAAAATCCAGGAAGCAATTAAATTAAGTTATGGTGAAAGGGATACTTTATATGTAAGTATTCACCTGATTAATAAAATCTCAAAATTTAATGGTAAAGATGGATCAAAACCCAAAATATACAAACTAGGTTCAGGAGCATGGAATAAAATAAAATTAAAGGCTAAGAAAAAGGTTAAAGAAGTTGCTTTTAATTTGATTGATGCATATGCAAAAAGAAAGTTAAAAAAAGGTTATCAATACAATCCAGACTCATCAATTCAACATGAATTGGAAGCATCTTTCATTTATGAAGATACAGTTGATCAAACTAAGTCAACAAATGATATAAAAAAGGATATGGAAAGCTCAATGCCAATGGATAGGTTGATATGTGGAGATGTAGGATTTGGAAAAACAGAAATTGCTATTAGAGCTGCATTTAAGGCAATCGATAATGGCAGACAGGTTGCTGTTTTGGTACCAACAACAATTCTTGCATTTCAACATTTTAAGACTTTCTCAAAAAGACTTGAAAATTTCCCAGTTAGTATTGATTACCTAAACAGATTTAGATCATTAAAAGAAAAAAATATTATAAAAAAGGAAGTTAGTAATGGAAAAATTGATTTATTAATTAGTACTCATCAGTTAGTGAATAGTAGTGTTCATTTTAAAGATTTAGGTCTACTTATTGTAGATGAGGAACAAAAATTTGGAGTAAATGTGAAAGAAAAAATTAGATCAATGAAAGAAAATATTGATGTTTTAACTCTAACAGCTACACCAATTCCAAGAACATTACAATACAGCTTAATGTCTGCTAGAGACCTTTCTATTATTAATACCCCTCCTCCAAATAGATTTCCAATTGAAAGCAATGTCATTTCTTTTAAAGAGGAAGTTATATTTGAAGCTATCAATTTTGAAATTCAAAGAGGAGGTCAAGTATTTTTTATTCACAACAGGATTGATAATATTAACGACATAAATTCCTTTTTATTAAGAATAGTTCCCAACGCTGAAATTGCAGTTGTTCACGGAAAAGTAGAAGGAAAAAAATTGGAAAAAACAATGTTAGATTTTATTGAAGGAAAATATGATATACTACTGTCAACAACAATTATTGAAAGTGGGTTGGATGTTCCAAATGCTAATACAATCTTTATCAATAATTCTCAAAACTTTGGACTAAGTGATTTACACCAAATGAGAGGAAGAGTTGGTAGAAGCAATAAAAAAGCATTCTGTTATTTTATCTGTCCACCATACTCCTCAATGACTAAAGAGGCGCGTAAAAGAATTGAAGCTGTTGAACAATATACTGAGCTAGGCTCAGGGTTTCATATTGCAATGAAAGATCTCGAAATAAGAGGAGCCGGAGATCTACTTGGGGCGGAACAAAGTGGATTTATTAATGATATTGGTTTTGAAACCTACCAAAAAATATTAAAAGAAGCTGTTGATGATTTAAAAACAAAAGAATTTAATAACTTATTTGAAAAGGAAAATTCTAATGGATCAAGTTTTAATAATTTTCAAATCGACACCGATTTGGAAATATTGTTTCCAGATAATTATATAAATAATGTTAAAGAAAGACTGAATTTATACAAAAATCTATCGACCATAAAAACAAAAGAAGAACTCATAGATTTTTCACAAAAAATTAAAGACAGATTTGGAAAGCTTCCAAAAGAATCGATAGATCTTTTAAAAACAGTTGAAATTAAATTTATAGCTAAAAAATTAGGGTTTGAAAAAATTATTCTAAAAAATAATAAAATGATATGTCAGTTTATTTCAGACAAAAAAAATAAATATTATTTGTCAGGAAAGTTTGAAAAACTTTTAAATAAAATTATTAAGGACTCCTCAAGGTATGAAGTTAAAGAGAAAAAAAGTAAAAATGGAGAGACTCTAATTGTAGTCATCAATGACATAAGTTCAATTGATGAAGCTGTAAAGAATTTAAAGATTTTTTAAATTTTTTATCACTTTAAACGCTTTATCCACTTGTTGTTCATCAACCAAAATTGTAAACTCATTTGAAGTGGATATAATTTGATAGATATTTATTCCTTCCCACGATAATCTTTGAAAAACAAAATAATATACGCCTGGAATTGTTACATTTTCACTTGGAAGCTTAATTGATATGGATGACAGATCAGTTTGTTTTGATAAATAAGTTTCTTTAGAAAAAACATCTTCAATTAAAGATGATAAATTTCCACTTACAACAATATTGCATTCGTTAACTCCTCTGGATGAAGTATAAAAATCATCATTATTTTTTAGTTTTGACAAAAATTTTGCTTGATTTGTCAATAATGTGTCTGAAACTTTAAAATTAAAATCAACGAGAGATGACCTTACAGTAATATCTCCGATATCCTTGATAATTTTAACAATTTTGTGAGTTGTTCTAAACTCTAGTTCATTGGAAAGTCTTTTCAAGGCCATTACGATTGCACCGCATTGGATTTCTTTTTTAATTAAGAATTCTATTTCTGGCTTAATTAATCTAGACAGCGAGGTTAGGTTTATAATTTTTTGCGATAATGCTGATATCAAAAAGGGCTTAGTTTTTATGTATCCTTCCACTGCAGATGAAATAGTCTTCATAAAGTAAAGATAAAAATGTATTGATAGTGTTTAAAATATAACAGATAATTATTTTTTGTAACATCAAATTCGTTTCCTGTATTTTAAAGAATAAGTTTTTATTTGGCTATTTTTACTAAGGATTTAGAAATTTGAAAAAAAGACACACAATTACCGCAGCTCTTCCATATGCAAATGGACCAATACACATTGGACATCTTGCCGGAGCGTATATACCAGCTGATATTTATTCTAGATATCTTAGATTACTAGAAAGAGATATAATATTTATTTGCGGAAGTGATGAGCATGGTGCTGCAATACCAATAAGAGCAAAAATTGAGGGGAGCACACCCAAAAAAATAGTTGATAAATACCATAAATCAATAAAAAAATCATTCGAAAATTTTGATATTTCATTTGATAATTATTCTAGAACTTCGTCAAAAATTCATCATAAAACTGCATCAATTTTTTTTAAAGACTTACTTGACAAGGGTAATTTTATTGAAAAAGAAACTGAACAACTGTATGATGAAAAAGAAAATCAATTCCTAGCAGATCGATTTGTTACAGGTTTTTGTCCTAAATGCAAGAGCGATGAGGCTTATGGTGACCAATGTGAAAGTTGTGGGTCAACCTTAAATGCTACCGATCTTTTAAATCCTAAATCAAAATTGAGTGGAAATAAGCCAATTTTAAAAAAAACAAAACATTGGTTTTTACCACTAAATAACTTTGAAAATTTTTTGAAAGATTGGTTTTTGAAAGAAAAAAAATCAGATTGGAAGACAAATGTCTTTGGACAAGTTAAATCTTGGATTTCTGAAGGGTTAAAACCTAGAGCAATCACAAGGGATTTAAATTGGGGAATTCCAGTCCCATTAAAAAATGCAATGGGAAAAGTTTTATATGTTTGGTTTGATGCTCCGATTGGATACATTTCTTCAACTATTGAGTGGGCTGAAATAAATAAAAAAGATTGGAAACCTTACTGGCAAAATTCTGAAACAGAGCTAGTACACTTTATTGGGAAAGACAATATAGTTTTTCACTGCATAATTTTTCCATCAATACTTTATGCTTCTAAAAAATATATTTTACCTACAAATGTGCCTGCAAATGAGTTTTTAAACCTTGAGGGGCAGAAAATCTCAACCTCAAAAAATTGGGCCATTTGGATTGATGATTATATGGAAGATTTTCCCGAAATGCAAGATACATTAAGATATGTTTTAACAGCAAATGCACCAGAAAATAAGGACAATGATTTTACATGGAAAGACTTTCAGGCAAAGAATAACAACGAGCTGGTAGCAATTTTTGGAAATTTCATTAATAGAGTTGCAATTTTAACAGAAAAATATTATGATTTTGAAGTTCCATCAATTGGAAATATTAAAAAGGAAGAAGAAAAAATGATAGAGAAAATATACAGCTATCCTCAAAAAATTGGTTCATGTATTGAAAGTTTTAAATTTAGAGATGCTATTAATACGTTAATTGATTTGGCAAGACTTGGGAATAAATATTTGGCAGAAACAGAGCCATGGAAATTGATAAAGACCTCAGAAAGCAAAAAAGTTGAAACTATAATGAATATTTCCATCCAAATATGTGGAATTCTTACTGTAGTATGTGAACCTTTTCTGCCAAATACCTCTAAAAAACTAAAAAAACAATTTAACTTACAGAATATCAATTGGAACGAAATAAATAAAAAAAATCCCATAATTTCTACTAAAATCAAAAAGAGCGATCTAATTTTTAGAAAAATTGAAGACAAAGAAATAGATTTTCAGCTCAGAAAACTTAATGCATCAAAAAAATAAAATTGGCATACTGGGATGTGGATGGCTAGGACTCCCACTTGCAAAAAAATTAATTAAAAAAAATTTTTTTGTTAAAGGGTCAACAACATCAATAAATAAAATTTATGAATTAAAGAAAAATGACATTGACCCATATTTGATACACATTTATAAAACTAAAATAAATGGTAATATTTTGGGTTTTCTTGAAGATGTTGACACCTTAATCATTAATTTTCCTCCCTTAAAAAAATTTAAAAATTCATATTCAAAAAAAATTCAACAAATTTTAAATAAAGTCCATATTAGCGATGTAAATAATATTTTATTTGTGAGTAGCACTTCAGTTTACGGGAACAATATTGGAAATATTTGTTCTGAAACCACACCAATTCCAAAATCAATTGTAGGTCATGAAATTTTGAAATCTGAAGAAATAGTAAAGAATTTTTCAAACTCAACAATTTTGAGATTAGGAGGTTTAATAGGCTTAAATCGCAATCCTGCCAGATCCCTATCAAAGAAAAACAATGTTAATAATCCCGACATTCCAATTAACTTAATTCATTTAGAAGATAGCATTGGAATTATATTATCAATAATTGAAAAAAGTGCATGGGGAGAGGAATTTATTGGAGTATGTAATTACCACCCCTCAAGAAAAGAATTTTATAACCAACAATGCAGATCTCTTAAAATTAATAAGATTTCTTTCTCAAAAATTAATAACAACGCAGGTAAAAAAATTTATGATAAAAATATTTCAGATAAATTAAATTATAAATTTATAAAACCAAAATTGTAGATTTTTACTATTTACTTTTTTTGATAAATATCCTTTGAAATGATATTAACCATATTAACAAGTGCATTATATGAATTTACTAAGTCAAGTAAATTCTGCTTGTACAAATTCATATTTAAATTATTCTTTTGGGTCTCACTGATCTTTAATATTTGTGTTTTGTAAACTCTAAACCTTCCAACTATCTGAGGAACTTTCAAGTCATAAGGAATTTGCTCAATCTGAATTTTTTCAATCTCTAATCTGAGTGATTCAAAAAAAAAGGGTAAAGTCTTAGAATCTTTAGAAATAATTTGTAAAGTGCTTTCAATCACAGGTTTTGCGTCCCATAAATCAACAATATCCAAATATTTTTCATCTATCAATACAAATTGAGGTAATGAGTCTCTAACAAATTGATTTAGCTGATTGTAATTAATTGAACTGTCTTGGAAATTATTTTTATTAGTTATGTTAGAACATGAGTTTAAGGAAATTATTACTAATAAAAATTGTATTGTTTTATTCATTTATAATTAATTTTTAAAAACAATCTTCATGTCAAATATTTATTTTTAATTTACAATAAAATTCTAATAAAATAAATTTAGTAGCCCTGCTAGGAATCGAACCTAGATCTAAAGTTTAGGAAACTTCTATTCTATCCATTGAACTACAGGGCTAAAATATTTAACAAACCAAAAAATAAAAAGTTTATAATTAATAGGTGAAATGAAAATGTTTTTTCTTTTTTATTAATGCCAAACTGAAAAGCTATTTGGCAAAAAAATGCAATAATAAACCACCCCAAGTAGTTTTGAAATGGAGCAACTGAATTTGAAAAAACCCAAAAACCTAATTTAGGTGCAATTGGCTCTATCAACAAATCAAGTAAAATCATAATTAGCACACCAAAAATTATAGACTTTAATTTATTTTTTTGAAATAAATGTGATGAAAATGACCCTGTAATAAAAGTCAGTAATATCCATTGAACTCCAATTAAAACAGGAACTCCAAAAATCTTATAACCTAGGTTTTCTAAATAAATATATTCGCCGAAAATAAATCCATAATTTACACCTAAAATTTCCGCAACCATACCAATTAAAAAAATCCCTAAACAACTCGTTAAGTTTCTATTATTAAACTCAATTTGATTTGAAAAAAGCAAGAAAAACGATATGAATAAATTTACTGGTGTAAAAGCAGCAAACAGTTCTTTATTTCCAAAAGCAATTCCAATAAAACCTGAAATGTGAAACAACCAGATAACAAAAACGGAAACATATTTTGTTGTTGTTTTAGGAACTAATACTCTCATTATTCATTAGCAAAATTAATTCTTTTTTTATTTTATCAGATGCAAAAGAAGCGTCTATAGCATTGAGATTACATTTTAAAAAATGTTTTTTTTGCCAATTGAAATTTTTGTGTAGTAATAAGTACTCATAATTTAAATTAGTATTTGAAATTGTTCTACCATCTGAGTTGACACTAATTGATAAATTATTTTTATAAAATTCATCTATTGGATGCTTCTTAAGACTTTTGAAAACTCTTGTAACAATATTACTTGTTGGGCATAGTTCTAAATGGATATTTAGATTCTTTATTTTTTTTAAAAGATCCATATCTTCAATGCTTCTAACGCCGTGACCAATTCTATCAGGCTTTAATTTTTCAATTGTTTCTTTAACACTTTTCGCTCCTTTAGCTTCTCCAGCGTGTGCAGTTGTGAAAATATTATTTTTTCTTGCATAATTAAAAGAATCAATATGATTATCTAAAGGGAAACCAGCTTCATCTGCGGCTATATCAAATCCAACAACATTTGTTCCAGCAAATTCTTTAACTAATTGTACAGTTTCTAAACTTTCATTCTTTGAGAAATGTCTAAGAGTACATAAAATTAGATTAGCATAAATATTTTGTTTTTGAGATTCTTTTTTAACCCTTTCACTTACAATTTTTACAACTTCATATGAACTTAGTCCTTTATTTATATGTAATAATGGTGCAAATCTTATTTCTACATAAATAACATTATCTTTTTTTAGTTGATAGAAAAGATCCTCAACAACTAATTCTAATTGATTTTTATTTTGCATAAGTTTTACAGCACGATCTGCACATTTAATATAGTCCTTTAAACACTCGCAGCTTATTCCTCTAAATTTTTCTAAATAATTTTTATAGGTAATTGTAGAATCAAGTTTTTTAACAACATCATAACTTAACGAGCAGTCCAAATGTATATGCAACTCAACCTTTGGAAAATTAATCAGATCCATATCAATTTATAAGTAATACCATATGATTCGCAGTTAATAAACCACACTTTTGAACATAATACAGGTTTCCATTATTGTTATCATCAATTTGACTATAAAAATCATTTTCAATCAAAGAATTGACAAATTTTGGGGTTGTGTTACTGTGACCAACAACCAGAATAGTTTTACCCATATTTAACTTTAAGAAATCTCCATAAAATTGAGAAGAAGGTATGTATGTTTGGATTTCTATTTTTTTATCATTTGATATTGGTAAAGCAGTTTGTATTGTTCTGTTCAAATCTGTAGAAAAAATAGCATCAAAATCAATATTTTTAAATATTTCTTTCCATTTTTCTGCCCTTTTTAGCCCAATTAAATTTAGGTTTGGATTTCTATTTCCAGAGTTGTCTCTAATTTTCTCCGCGTGACGAATTAAATAAACAGTAGTACAATTACTTTCATTTACTTGAGAATAAGAATTTATAAAAAATCCTATTATAAAGATTTGAATTATTATTTTCATCAAATTATTTTATAGATGTTGGATATTCAAATAATTCCAAATGAAAGCTTTTTAATGATGCTAACAAGTGATCAAAAATATCAGACATAATGTGTTCATAATTTTTCCACTCCTTATTTTTACTAAAAGCATAAATTTCAAGTGGAATACCATGAGGTGTTGGTGAAAGCTGCCTACACATAACTGTCATGTTATTATTTATGTTAGATGCATTTTTTAAATAAATTTCAATATAATTTCTAAAAAGACCAAGATTTGTAAGGTTTCTACCATTAACCAAAACAGATTGATCAATATCAAGATTTGAATTATGTTTTTTTATCTCTTCCTCCTTAGACGAAATTAAATTTTTTAAAAGTTTAATTTTTTTTAGTTGAACCAATTCTTCGTCACTCAAAAATTTTATGGATGAACCTTTGACAGACAGTGATCTTTTAATTCTTCTTCCATCAGATTCACTCATGCCTCTCCAGTTTTTAAAAGAATCTGAAATCAACTTGTAGGTAGGTATTGTTGTAATCGTTTTATCAAAGTTTTGAATTTTGACAGAATTTAAATTTATTTCAATAACATCTCCATCAGCTCCAAACTGTTTCATTGTAATCCAATCTCCTATTCTTATTAAATCGTTTGAACTGAGCTGAATGCTAGCGACAAAACCTAGAATAGTGTCTTTAAAAATTAAGAGAATGACCGCTGACAAAGCTCCCATAGCTGCCAAAAAAGTTGTTATTTCCTTTCCTGTTATTATTGAAAATATATTTAAAATTGCTAAAAACCATATTAAAATTAGAACAACTTGAATAAAGCTTTCAATTGGTTTATCCTTAAAAGATTCTACCGTTTTCAAATAAACTTTTAAGGCTCTAAGAACACTTCTTATAATCCAAACAATTAATAATACAAGGTATATTTCTAAAATTTGTAAAGCATAGCCTACCAAAAACTCATATGAGTAAAGCCAAAAGGGAATAATTAGAAATAATAATGCTGCAGGAACTAATTTTGAAATATATATTGGTGTTTTATTTATTATCAAAAAATCATCAAAATTTGTTTTTGTATTTACAGATAAACTTTTAAATAATTTTGAAATTAATTTTTTTGAAATAAAATTTATAATAAACAGTCCAAGAAAAATTATAACAGTTAGTATAATGAAATTAAGAATTTCAGCATAAAAGGGTATTACATTGTAACTTATAAATAGTTCATAAAAAAACTCGTGTATTCGAATTAACCCTATCATATTTTTATTTTTTTAAAACAATTCATTTTGAGAATTTAATTTTTGCTTTCCCAGATGATCATATGCTAGCTTAGTAACTTCTCTTCCTCTTGGTGTTCTCACTATAAACCCCTGTTGAATTAAAAAGGGTTCATAAACCTCTTCTAAAGTTTCTGAACTTTCAGAAACTGCAGTTGATAAAGTATTAATGCCAACCGGACCCCCTTTAAATTTATCAATTAAAGTTGTTAATATTTTGTTATCCATCTCATCTAAACCATGCTTATCAACATTTAGTGATTTTAAAGCAAATCTTGTTATTTCTAAATCAATCTTTCCACTTCCTTTTATTTGTGCGAAATCCCTGACTCTTCTCAGTAGGGAATTTGAAATTCTGGGTGTTCCTCTACTTCTACCTGCAATTTCTAAAGCTGCATCAATATCAATCTTAATTTCAAGAATATCAGAGCTTCTTTTGATAATTTTAGATAATAAATTTTTCTCATAATATTCAAGCCTACTATTTATTCCAAATCTTGCTCTCATTGGAGCGGTCAATAATCCTGATCTTGTTGTGGCACCAACTAATGTAAATGGATTTAAATTAATTTGTACAGACCTGGCATTAGGACCAGATTCTATCATGATATCAATCTTATAATCCTCCATTGCAGAATATAAGTATTCCTCAACAACAGGACTTAATCTGTGTATTTCATCAATAAATAGCACATCTCTTGCATTCAAATTAGTTAATAGTCCTGCTAAATCACCTGGTTTGTCTAAAACAGGTCCAGATGAAACTTTAAGATTTACTCCTAATTCACTGGCAAGAATATGAGCTAAAGTTGTTTTACCTAAGCCTGGTGGGCCATGAAAAAGAGTGTGATCCAATGCATCAGATCTTTGGTTTGAAGCTTCAACAAATATCTTGAGATTATTTAAAACTTGTTCTTGGCCTGAAAAGTCATTAAAAGACAGGGGGCGTAATGCCTTATCAATTTCTAAATCTTCTTTATCAAAACTAGAATCGGTTGGATCTAAATTTTCGTTCATTATGTCAAATATAATGAAAAGGAGGCCTAGTTTGAATTAACAAATGCTGATAATTAGTGTTCAGTTATGTCTTCATTTTTAGCTAAAGGGATAGTTTGGGGCACGAAATCTTCGTTATGCCCTGGCTTACTATAATCATAGGCCCATCTGTACACGTGAGGGATTTCACCAGGCCAATTCCCGTGTAAATGTTCTACTGGAGCAGTCCATTCAAGAGTGGTTGATCTCCACGGATTTTGTGGAGCTGTTTTACCATAAAATATGCTTGATATAAAATTATACAAGAAAACCAGTTGTGCAAGTCCAGCTAACAATGCAAAAACGGTTATTATAACATTTACATCTGCTAAATCATCAAAGTAAGGAAATGCTGTATTAGTATAATATCTTCTTGGTAGTCCAGCCATTCCAATAAAATGCATAGGGAAAAACACACCATAAGCAGAAATTGCTGTTACCCAAAAGTGTATATATCCCAAATTTTTGTTCATCATTTTGCCAAAAAGTTTTGGAAACCAGTGATAAACTCCTGCAAATAATCCATACAAGGCTGAAATACCCATTACTAAATGAAAATGTGCTACAACAAAGTAGGTATCATGAATATTAATATCTAGCGTGCTATCACCCAAAATAATTCCTGTTAAACCTCCTGTTATGAAAGTAGAGACTAGTCCAATTGAAAATAACATTCCTGGATTAAATTGTAAGTTACCTTTCCACAATGTTGTAATATAATTGAATGCTTTTACAGCTGATGGGATAGCAATCAGAAGAGTTGTAAAGGTAAATACAGAACCTAAAAATGGATTCATCCCAGAGATAAACATATGGTGCCCCCAAACAACAGTGGATAAAAACGCAATAGCAAGAATTGAAGCAACCATTGCTCTGTATCCAAATATTGGTTTTCTTGAATTTGTGGCTATAATTTCTGAAGTAATACCTAGGGCCGGAAGAAGAACAATGTAAACTTCAGGATGACCTAAGAACCAAAACAAATGTTCAAATAAAACAGGTGACCCACCCTGGTAATGCAATACCTCACCTTGGACAAATATGTCAGATAGAAAAAATGATGTGCCAAAACTTCTATCCATTATTAATAGTAAAGCGGCTGATAATAAAACTGGAAATGAAATAACTCCAATTATAGCCGTAACAAAAAAGGCCCAAATTGTGAGTGGCATTCTAAATAATGACATCCCTTTGGTTCTCAAATTTAAGACGGTTACTATATAATTTAATGATCCTAGTAGAGAAGAAGCTACAAAAATTGCCATTGAAACTAACCATAATGTCATTCCTAAACCTGATCCAGGTTGGGCTTGCGGAAGAGCACTAAGAGGAGGGTAGATCGTCCAACCAGCTGCTGCTGGACCAGCTTCAACAAACAAGGAGGCTAGCATTATAACACTGGAAAGAAAAAACAACCAGAACGAAACCATATTTAAAAAGCCAGAGGCCATATCCCTTGCACCTATTTGCAATGGGATTAATAAATTACTAAATGTTCCGCTCAATCCAGCAGTTAAAACAAAGAACACCATAATAGTACCGTGAATAGTTACTAATGCTAAATATATGTTTGGGTCCATCACGCCCTCAGGGGCCCACTTTCCTAGAAAAATATCAAAAACAGCAAAGGATTGTTCTGGCCAAGCTAATTGTAATCTAAATAACAATGACATTGCTATACCAATAAAACCCATAAATAAAACACCAGTTATTAAATACTGTTTCGCGATCATTTTGTGATCTTGACTAAAAATATACTTAGTTATAAATGTTTCTTTATGATGGTGTTCTTGATGAAAATCAGACTTTATATTTTTATCTTCAAGAAGGTCACCAAACTCTTTTGAGTCCATTTTAACTCTTATTCTAGGGTTTTTATTTTCTTTTCCTTTCATTTTTTTCTAACTTATTGCATTATCGATGAAAATGCAGGTTGTTTAGCTATCCATTTATTATAATCTTTTTCGGAATCTACAATAATTTTCATTTGCATATTATAATGCGAAGATCCACAAATTTTTGCACAAAGCAATAGATAATCAAACTGGTATGATTCTAATCCTTCTTCACCTTTCGCAATTAAATCTTGACTGTTTTCATATCTAATTTTGTTAATTCTTTCCACTTTTGCTGCAACATCGGCATTCATCCTCATTTCAGCTGTAGTTTTAGTTGGGGTAAAAGAAAACTCTGTTATCATTCCAGGAACACAATTCATTTGAGCCCTAAAATGGGGCATGTAAGCTGAGTGAAGTACATCTTGAGATCGCATTTTAAAAATAATTTTTCGGTTGACTGGAATGTGAAATTCTTGGGTAACAACTATATCATCCCAACCGTTGGGATCAGATGAATCAATTCCTACTAAATTTCTACCACCGTAATCATTTAAAAACCTAACATTTGCATCTCCAAGTACATTGTCTTGACCTCCATATCTGGCCTTCCAATTCCATTGTGCTGCATATAATTCAATTACTAATGCATCCTCATCTTCATCGTTGAAATTCATAATATCTGACCACGTTACCATTCCATAAATAATAAGGCAAAAGAACACAATTGCGGGAATTACTGTCCAAATAAGTTCTAAATTATTATCATGAGTTAAAAAAAGTGCCTTTCTGTTATTTACTCCTCTGTATTTAAATGCAAAATAATGTAAAAGAGCTTGAGTTATGGTTTGAGCAAATAAAATTATAGCAAAGGAAATCCATAAAAGTCGATCATAAGGAACCCCATGTTCAGAAGCTGCTTCAGGAAGTAAAACTTTGGTATATGCCCAAAAACAATAGATTGTAACAGCATATATAAATACAAGAAATACAAACATTAATTTACCCTGAGTATCATTGTCTTTCTCGGTTGCAATTTGAGAATCATCTTTTTTTATACCCATCTTATTTTGAATCAATTGGTAAATATTACTAATCTGCCAAATTGCAATTCCCATGAGAAGCACGACCATTCCTGTCAATAATCCTATCATTATCAATAATTATTTAATAAACAAACTTTTCACTTTCTTTAATTAATGGATCTCCACTAGGTTCCAAAGGCACTTTACTTATTGTACTGAACACAACATAAATAAATAGTCCCATAAAAAATATTATGCCACTGATTTCTGGTATTCCGATAAACCACTGATCTCCAACGGTTCCTGGCATTATCATGTTATAAAAATCTAAGTAATGTCCAAATAAAATTACTATACCTGTCATCACAATTAACCAATTAACTCTTTTATAATCACTATTCATTAAAACTAGAAAAGGAAAAATTAAATTTGTAACAAGCATTCCCCAAAACGGCAAAGAATAATCTTGAATTCTTGCAACAAAATAAACGACTTCTTCGGGGATATTAGCATACCAAATTAACATAAATTGAGAAAACCAAAGATAAGCCCAAAAGACACTTACTCCAAACATAAACTTAGCTAAATCATGCATGTGATTATTATTTACTTTTTCTAAATATCCCTTAGATTTTAAGTAAATCGTAATCAATGCGATTGTTGTAATTCCAGAAACAAACATACTTGCAAAAACATACCAACCAAAAAGTGTGCTAAACCAGTGTGGATCTATAGACATTATCCAATCCCAGGACATCATTGATTCAGTAACTATGAAAAAGGCTAAAAATCCGGCTGAGAGTTTAAAGTTTTTCTTGTGATTTGAAATATCGTTTGATTTATCCTGTGCAAGAGAAAATTTACGAGAAAAGAATCTGTATAAATTCCAACCTAAAATGTAAAAAACAGCCCTTCCTAAGAAAAATTTAGAATCTAAATATCCTGATTTAGCTTGAATAATTTTATCATGTGCTACTACCTCAGGATCCATCCAAACAAAAACATGATTTAAATGCATGGTACATAAAACCAAAATAACAAAAACTATTATTGAACCAGGAAGTAAATACCCAGTTATCCCTTCCATTACTCTGAACAAGATGGGTGACCAGCCTGCTTGCGATGCTCTTTGTATAGCATAAAACGCTAAGGTTCCAAGAGAAATTAAAAAGAAAAAAATTGCTGCAACATACAGAGCGGACCAAGGTCTATTGCTCAACTGATGATAAACATGCTCATCATGCGACATTGAATGTTCATCATTTCCATAGCTATGATCTTTTACAGAATCATGTGTGCCATGTTTTTCTCTATTATCGTAATTTGTGTCATTAGAATGTTCTGAACTATGATCGACGTTGTGTTGAGATGCCATAATTTCTTTAGCCTCTTCAATAGAGTGAGGAGCTGTGTAAAAACCATAAGCAAGCCCGAAGAATCCAATGATCATCATTGAAAAAGAAAATATTTTTATGTCATTTGTCAATTTATACATACATCACTTTTGTTTTACTAAGTCCTCTCTTAAAGTCATAACATATTGTGAAATTTGCCATCTTTCCTCAAAATCTACTTGGCTTGCATGAGATCCCATCAAATTTTTACCATACATAAGTACATGATAAATACTTCCATCCGTAATATCTCTATCAGCATAGCTAGGTATTCCTAAAAACTTTTCTCGTTTCATCAAAATTCCTTGACCGTCTCCTTTTGAGCCGTGGCAAACAGCACAGTAAACTCCATACAATTCTTTACCTTTTTTTAAATTATCATCATTTAAAACCAAAGGATTGATAAGCTCTGATTTAGCTAAGTCATAACCCTCGTTTGAATCTTCATATTCATAGGGAATCCATCCTCTTGGGATCGTGCCTTCAACTGGAAGCTGTGCTTCTGTGCCTCTTTTGAATACATCTGACTCATCATAGGTGTCATAACCAACAGCTTCATACATATTTGGAAAATACTGATAGTTTGGTTTCGACGAGTCGAAACATGACACCAATAATGTGGATACAAAAATCAAGACTATAAAATTTTTCATTCTACACATTTCTTGATTTTTTTACATGTAATTTAACTTCCAAAACATCTGTTTGGTTTATTAATTTTTTAAGCTCTCTATCACTTCCATTAAACTTAATTTCAATTAAAAATTTATCATCTGTAGTTTCTGGAATTGGATTTTCAGCTTCTTTGAATGGCCATAGTTTACTTCTCAAATAAAATGTAATTACCATTAAATGAGCTGCAAAAAACACTGTCAATTCAAACATAATCGGCACAAACGATGGCATATTTTCTATAAAAGAAAAACTTGGTTTTCCTCCAATATTTTGTGGCCAATCCAAAATCATAATATGATTCATCATCCATATCGCAAAGCAAAATCCAATACAACCATATATAAAAGATGTTATGGCTAATCTAGTTTCTTTTAGACCCATTACCTTGTCCAAACCATGAACAGGAAAAGGTGTATAAATCTCTTCAATATCATATTTTGCTGCTTTTATTTTCCTAACAGCATCTAACAACTTATCGTCATCATCATATATAGCATGTAATGTTTTTTCAGCCATTATTATCTCTTAATTTTTTAAAATTATCCCCAGATGTTTTTAATATAGTTTTTACTTCTGCCTGTGCTATAACGGGAAAGGTTCTAGAGTAAAGTAAAAATAAAACAAAAAAGAAACCTATTGTTCCTAAGAATATTCCAATATCAACAAACGTTGGGGAGAACATTGTCCAAGAAGATGGTAAATAATCCCTGTGTAAGGATGTAACTATAATTACAAATCTCTCAAACCACATTCCAATGTTAACTACAATTGAAATCACAAATGAGAAAACAATACTTGTTCTTAATTTTTTAATCCACATAAATTGAGGTGAGAAAACATTACAAGTCATCATTGACCAGTACGCCCACCAGTATGGTCCAGTTGCCCTATTAAGAAAAGCATATTGTTCATACTCTACACCTGAATACCAAGCAATGAATAGTTCTGTAATGTAAGCACAACCAACAATACAACCAGTAATCATAATAACAATATTCATCAGTTCTATATGTTGAATAGTTATATAATTCTCAAGGTTTGAAACTTTTCTCATGACTATAAGCAAGGTTTGAACCATTGCAAAACCCGAAAAAATTGCACCTGCAACAAAATAAGGAGGGAAAATTGTAGTATGCCAACCTGGAATTACTGAAGTAGCAAAATCAAAAGAAACTATTGTGTGAACCGAAAGTACCAAAGGAGTAGCAAGACCAGCTAAAACGAGAGAAACTTCTTCAAATCTTTGCCAATCTTTTGCTCTTCCACTCCATCCAAAACTTACCAAACTGTAAATTTTCTTTTGAAAAGGTTTAACAGCCCTATCCCTTATCATTGCAAAATCAGGTAGTAGTCCCGTCCACCAAAACACTAAGGAAACTGATAAATAAGTCGAAATCGCAAATACATCCCACAATAATGGAGAGTTAAAATTTACCCATAATGATCCATAGGCATTGGGAATTGGTAATGTCCAAAAAGCAACCCAAGGCCTACCCATGTGAATAATGGGGAAAAGACCAGCTTGAATTACAGAAAAAATGGTCATTGCTTCAGCGGATCTATTAATAGCCATTCTCCACTTTTGTCTGAATAACAATAATACCGCAGAAATCAAAGTTCCTGCATGTCCAATACCTACCCACCAAACGAAATTTGTAATATCCCAAGCCCATCCAACAGTTTTATTTAAACCCCATGTACCAATTCCTGTGGCAATTGTATAAATTATACAGCCAAGACCCCACAAGAACATTACTAACGCAATCGAAAAAACAATCCACCATTGTTTGTTTGCTTTACCTTCAACAGCTCCAGCAATATCAATAGAAACATCGTGATAGGATTTGTTTCCAGTCACAAGCGGTTTTCTTATAGGTGCTTCGTAGTGTGATGCCATTTAATACTTTTTAAATAAATTATGATTCATCCGTATTCCTAACTTTTACGTGGTAAAAAACATTTGGTTTAGTTCCAACATATTCTAACAAATTATAAACCCTTTCATCCTCTTTTAAAATAGCTACTTCGCTTTCTTTATCGTTAATATCTCCAAATTTCATAGCCCCAGTAGAGCATGCAGCAGAACAAGCGCATGTATCATTGAATTCACCTTTTTTAACGGGCCTACCTTCACTCTTCGCTTTTAAAATTACTGCTTGTGTGGATTGTATACAAAATGAACATTTTTCCATGACCCCCCTTGACCTTACAACTACGTCAGGATTTAATACCATTTTACCTAAATCGTCATTCATATTGAAATCAAACTCATCATTATTGTTATACAAAAACCAATTGAATCTTCTAACCTTGTATGGACAATTGTTTGCGCAATACCTTGTTCCAATACACCGGTTGTACGCCATGTGATTTTGACCTTGTCTTCCATGAGAGGTAGCAGCTACCGGACACACTGTTTCACAAGGTGCATGATTACAATGCTGACACATCACAGGCTGAAAAACAACTTGAGGATTTTCTGCAGGTTCTTCCATTTCTCCAAATACAGATAGAGAATCTGAAACACCAGAGATATTTTCTTTAGTTTTAATATCCTCCTCAAAACTATTTTCAGAAGAATAATACCTGTCTATCCTCAACCAATGCATATCCCTAGATTTTCTTACTTCAGTTTTACCTACAACTGGGACATTATTTTCTGCATGACAAGCAATTACACAAGCACCACAACCTGTACATGCATTTAAATCAATTGATAAATTAAAATGGTGTCCGATTGATCTATCAAATTCATCCCATAAATCAACATCAGGGGATGTTACAGGTGTTTCTATGTGATTCAAGGAAACTTTTGGAACCGAATTCCAAATATCCGTGCTCTTTGTATTAAAAACCTCAAGGGTTGTTTCTTTAATTATATCACCTCTACCCATTAGGGTATTGTGTAGCTGAATGCAGGCAAATTCATGATTTCCACTTACCTCTTTAATTTCAACATTTTGAATTGAATTAAAGTTTTTATAAAGCTCAAAAGCATTAACACCTACTTTCATTTCTTTTTTCAGTGCTTCTTTTTTTCCATATCCAAATGAGAGTCCTACAGATCCATTAGCCTGGCCTGGTTGTATGATAATAGGCACTTTCAAGCTTTTATTTCCTACCGAAATTAAAGCATAATTACTGTCAAGAGCTCCATTTGCAACATTGTAATTTTTCAGACCTAATTTTTCTGCATCATACTTTGAGACAGTTAAGTAATTATCCCAAGAAACACGAGTTATTGGATCTGGAAATTCTTGAAGCCATGGATTATTGGCTTGTTGACCATCACCTAAACCTGTTTTTGTATACAAAACAAGCTGATAATCTGAACCTGACTTGTATTTCAATAAATCATTGATACATTTTTTTATATCGTATTTTTTATTTTTCCTAGAATATTTTCTGTTAGATTCATAAAAGCCATCATGAAGTACCATGTTCCAGGAAGATTTCTTCAAAATATTTTCTTTCCAATTGTTCTTGATGTAATTGTAAAAATTCATATCTGAACCTATCCATTTTAGTAAACAGTCCTGAAACTGTCTTGTATTAAACAGGGGTCTAATAGTGGGCTGCGTAAGACTAAATCTGCCATATTTCATTTCATTGTCTCCCCAAGATTCTAAAAAGTGAGGTAAAGCAGCTACCCATTTAGAGTTAACAGCAGACTCATCATTTTTCATTGAAAAGCAAACTGAGAGTTTTGCTTTTTTTAATCCTTCAATAAATTTTTCAGAATTTGGTAATGTGTAAGCAGGATTTACACCAACCATTATTAATCCACTAACAGAACCATTATTTAAATTATTAATCAATTTCTTAATTTCTTCATCTTTTCCAGACTTAATTAACAAAAGTTCATCTTTTTTTACAGTTGAGCTTTTTAAAAAATCATTAATAGCAAAAGTTATTAAGTGTGCATTTATATCATCTAAACCAGTAACTATAACCCCTTTTTCACCAGCCTCTAACAATTCTTTAGATATTTTTTTAATTTGAATATCTAATTTTTGGGGTAATTCTTCATCAACGGCTGTTCCAGAGATATAGCTGTAAATTTTGGAAAGAGCTATTTTTTGTTGAGCAGGTGTCATTGGAATTCTCTTATCAGCATTTGAACCAGTAAGACTCATATTTGATTCGATCTGAGTGTGTTTAGACATTCTAGCTTTTCCTTCAATATTTCTTATCGGAATTCTACCTTTAACATAACCTGAATCGTGGTCACCCCCTTGCCAATCACCTAAAAAGTCTGCTCCAACAGAAACAATACAATCAGCCTCAGAAAAGTCATAGGAAGGTAGTGCTCTGACACCATATGCAATTTCAAATGCATCTAAAGCTTTTGAATCTGAAATAGAGTCATAAACCACATGTTCTACGTTTTTATATTTGCTCTTGAAATCTTCAATTAACTTTGAAGTTGATGGGCTAGCAAAAGTTTGAGTCAACAACACTATTTTTTCATTACTCGAATTCATCGAATTTAGTTGTGAAATAATTTCAGCATCTAAATCCTCCCAACTTGATTCTATTCCATCTTTTAAAGGTCCTTTTAACCTCATACTATCATACATTGATAAAACTGATGCATGAACTCTTGCATTGGCCGAGCACCTAAAATTAGCTTTTGAATTGTTTTCAATTTTAATTGGTCTCCCTTCCCTTGTTTTAACCAATACGTTAGCAAAATCAAATCCATCTGCAATAGTTGTTGCATAATAATTTGCAATGCCAGGGATTATACGTTCAGGTTGCAATACATAAGGAATAGATTTATTAACAGGACCCTCACAACTAGCCAATGTAGCAGCAGCTGTACTGAAGCCCAAATATTTTAAAAAATCTCTTCTATTGGTGTTAGAACTGGCTAAACCTTGTTTATCAGAAAGGAAATCATTCACAGGAAGTTGTTCAACAAATTCATTGTTACGTAAATCCTCAACGACTGAATTGTTAGAAGATAATTCTAATTCACTTTTCCAATATTTCTTTTGGTTTCCCATTCAACTATTAAAATTTCTAATAATGACACTTACCACACTCAAGCCCTCCCATCTGAGCGGCGGTAAGTTCTTCAACTCCATATTTTTTTGACAACTCTTCATGAATCTTTGCATAGTATTCATTGTCTTTCAATTTAACATTTGTCTCTCTGTGACAATTTATACACCATCCCATTGTTAAAGAAGAATGTTGATATAAAATCTCCATTTCCTCTACAGGACCGTGACATTTTTTACAATCTACACCGGCTACAGTTACATGCTGTGCATGGTTGAAATAAACAAAATCTGGCAGATTATGAATTCTTACCCATTTAACAGGCTCTGTTTCTCCAGTGTATGATTGTGAGTTTTCGTCCCAACCAACAGCTTTGTATAGCTTTTTAATCTCGTTGGTATAAAATTCTCTAGTATAACCTTTTTCTAAGTCTTCTTCACCGTTGTATTCTGCGATATTTTGATGACAATTCATGCAGACATTAAGTGACGGAATCCCAGAATGTTTAGATTTTTTAGCTGAGGAATGACAGTATTGACATTCAATTTGGTTTGCCCCAGAATGTATCTTGTGTGAATAGTGTATTGGCTGAATTGGCATGTAGCCTTGATCAACTCCAACTTGTAACATATAACCATAAGCATAGTATGCACTTGAGAACAATAAAAATATAACGGAAACGAAAACGAGAAATTGGTTTTTAGCAAAAGCTTTCCAAATTGGAATACCCTTTTTATTGGTTTTAGGATCAGCGAAAACTGTGTTTTGTTCAACTAAACTTTTAAGTGTTTTATTTATCAAGTAAAGCAGAATTACCAAAACAAGCAGAACAAATGACAAGAGAATTATAATAATATCATTGGTAGAGCTTGAAGTTGTAGTTTGAGTTACAGGGGCTCCAGGTGGTGGAGTTGGTTTGGGAGGTACATAATCGGTGTATGCCAAAATATTATCAATATCTTCATTTGATAAATTGGGAAATGCATTCATTGCAACCTTATTATACTCCTCATAAATAGCAACAGCTTGTTCATCACCAGATTTTATCAATGCGGCACTATTTTTAATCCATGAATACAGCCAATCTTTTTCATACTTTGCTGAAACACCTCTGAGGGCTGGACCTACTAATTTTTTATTCAGCTTGTGACATGCTGCACATTGTGAATTAAATAAAGATTTCCCCTTTTGAATATCAGGTTCTTGAGAATTTAAAGACGTTGTAAAAATTAATGAAAAAAATAGATTTAAAGCGAAAAAGGTCATCAACCGGGTCTTAGAAAAGAGGTCAGAAAAA
>MDTC01081601.1_pt1 | contig 38129 bp, 26 predicted proteins | sample 811181 | NCBI WGS metagenome assembly MDTC01 (sample SAMN05326644, study PRJNA326480) | marine metagenome | isolation source: seawater | place: Pacific Ocean: North | collected 2011
TACATAATTTTGCGCACTTCCGGAAGCATTCAAAGAAGAGCTATCACCGAAGCAAATATTTTGATCATTTCCTGCAGAAACATTAGGTAACTGATTAACGGTAACAATTACTTCAACTGTATCTTCACAGGTATTTATGTCACTAACCAATGCTTTATATGAAGAAGTTGTTAACGGCCAAACATTTGGGTTATTTATAGATTGATTACTAATGTATTCGTTATTAAGCCAATTGTATAAATTTCCGCCACTAGCTTCAATTTGGACAGTGTCTCCTTGACATATTGTTGGATTACCAGAAACAGACAAATTAGGTAGCGGGTTTACATCAATTAATAATGTATCTAAACTTATACAACCGTTACTTGATTGGCCAGTTAATATGTATTGGGTGGAAGAATTTGGGCTAGCCCAAGGATTTGACAATGTAGCATCACTCAAAAATAACGACGGCGTCCACAAATAGTTGTCAGCTCCTTGCGCTTGTAACTGAACAGAGTCATTGATACAAAGATTAATATATCCATCATTTTCACCAGTAAAAGTACTAGGATTCGTCAATGCAATAATAGAAATTGTATCTTTATTAATACAGCCTTCAGTTGAAGTTCCAGTCAAAACATAATCTTCGGAACTAACCACTTCAATTTTTTCACCGTCAATGATACTGTTATTCCATTGGAAGTTGGACGCATTTCCGTTAGCTAACAGAGTAATGCTATCTCCAATACATAAAGAATCATTGTTTCCTGCAAAAACAATGGGAAGATCATCAACAATAATTTCGAAAGTATCTTTAATGAAACATCCAAATGAATTAGTAGCTGTAAAAATATATGTAGAAGAGGTATCCGGATTAAATGTTGGAGAAAGAATTGTATTATCATTAATAAAATTATCGGGCTCCCACAAATAATTTTCTCCAATCACTGGAGCACTAATCAAGATTTCATCATTCTCACAAATTCTTTGGTCTATTATTTCATTAAAAAAAGTTACAGAATTATATCTTATTTTTTGTTCATTGTTCAGACCTCCAGTTGAAGCAGTAAACCCCCAGTAGGTTGCAGATGTTCCAGAAAAAATATTGGTGACTATGTCATAATTTATGTCAATTAACTGAACTCCGTCAAAATTAACTGTAAATCGTTTGTTTAAGGGGTCCCAGTCAAAAATACAATTATGCCATTGATCGTCTTCAATATTTCCTGTTCCAATAGATTGTGGTGGAAATAGGTTATTTGAAGAATTATGGTTTAAAACACCATTTGTTTGAATCGCAATGTGATCATTTGCAATGTCATTAAGATTAGTATTTTGGTAGGTGTCAAATTCAACAAAAAAAGAAGGGTTAATACCCTCATATCCAATCCCACCACCAGGTGTTAAAATTTGATTACTTATTTGTTGAAGACCGAATGCAATTCCATCTGCACCATCATTTTGATCTCCAAAATAGAGGTCAACATCAAAATGAAAAGGTTGATTTAAGTTTACTAGAGTACTATTCCAAACAGCTCCAGTATCCCAATTTATGGCGCTGGTTAGTAAATATTCGTTATTTCCCAAAGAAGTAGCACTTCCATTTAATACAAAATCGGCACTTGAACCTGGAATTGGACTTACAAATACTACCAAAGTATCCTTTTCACTACAACCGTTAATTGCAGATGCTTCTAAAATGTATTGTGTATTTATTGTTGGCCAAGCTGAAATAGTTGGACTATTTGGATTATCTATAAATGACTCAGGTGTCCAATTAAAAATTGTGGCATCAGTACTAGCAATTATATTTGCAGTATCTCCTTTACAAATTGTTATATCATCTCCAATTGATAAATCTATGGAGGTAACATTTACTATTACACTATCTATGCCTGTACATTCTGCGCCAATATCTATATTTAGATAGTATGTAGTTGTATCCTCAGGACTAACAAATGTTTGTAAATTGTTTGGCGAAGATATTGGGCCAGAAGAAGTCCATAGTGATACATATCCGTTCGCATTTGTGCTTCCCACAAGTTCAACTGAGTCGCCAATACAAATTGTTTCGGGAAAATCAATATTTACAGATGGAGATGGTGTTATAGTTGCATCTAAACTAATAGGAGATGAAATACATCCATGCGCATTTATAGCACTCAAGGATATTGCCCCAGTACCTGGAGTGTCCCACAAAACTTCTACACTGTCACCATAGTTTTGAACAATTGATCCTTTACTATCAACTTCCCAAATATAACTTATTGATGGATTATTGTCAGTTGAATAAACAGTGGTTGAATTTTGGCAAAAAATATTTTCACCATATATATTTGCAGGTGGGTTTGTTGGAGTCACAGAAATTTCATAAACATTATTAGTTGTTTTTGGAGGACAACCTTGATCAACAACAGAGACAGAAAAAATATATGGCAAGCTTTGGTACTGACCACAGTCTGTATCCCAACAAAATCTTGAATTTACCGTGTCTTGTCCTGATAAATTTGAACTTACTGGAGATTGAATTGTTGCAGGTGGGTTGGTGAAATTTTGATCAAATATTTGTCCATCTGCATAAAGAGTCATTAAATCTGGTGGATTTGTTGGATCGTAATAACCAAAATCAAAGCATAGTGAATCACCTTCTTCAACTGAAAATATTGATGATACTGACCCCGCAAATGGATTAACTTGTGGTGAATCGTTTGAAGGACAGTTTTGTACTATTAATTGTACTTCTCTAGTAGTAACTCCGTATAAAAGTACTTGACCATTTACTTCTCTATATTCTTTTATTAATACACCAACTACAAATTTTCCTTGGATATTACTGTAATATGTAGTTAAACCATTAGAAGCAACAACATTGTAATATCCACCGGCACCAAATGGAGATTCGTAACTATACCCAAGTCCATATTGTACTTCTTCAATTGGAATTGCATAAGTAGCTGGATAATCAGTTGGATTAATGTTTTGTGGAGGGTCTGCAGCAGTAAAATTTCCTTTTAAAGGAGTGACATAAGAAAAAATTAACTCATCTCCATCAATGTCGGTTGCAGTGTTTAATGCAGTAGTTGTGTCTCCAACACAAATAAACGGCAATGGACTATTGGTAAACTCAGGACTAGTATTGTTTGAAAATATTGGAGGAATCCATGCATAATAAGTCATTCCAGTACCACCCGGATCGCTAATATTTTCAATAGAATTATTCCTACAACACCTCTCGTGTGTAACATGAAATCCACCATTAGCAGTCCCGTTGTTATTATTGAGGTCAACTATAGTGCTATATTCTACTTTATAAACACATATGTCTGAACCAATAGAGCAACCTGAAGGATTGTCTATATCAATAATATCAACTGAATTAACGTCTAGAGTTAATTCACCCCATTTTGGATAAGATGTTGCATTTTGAGGGACTACATTTAACGGATCGTCATGACCATAGAGAGCTATTGTTATAGTGCTAAGTGAACCACTTTGTTGAAATCCAGTAAGTGTAGGATTTTGAAATATATCATTCGCCTCATCATCACAATTAAAAAAGTAATTCATTATAATTTTATAACGGTGGTCAAAGTTGGGTTGAACACCTATGAACTCATATCGTAAATTACCTCCAACAAGATGTGTAGCATAAATTTCAAAAAGTGAAATGAAGAACAAAAAAACAAGAATACACCTATTCATTATAGACACTAATTGTATGTAATTTTTTCAATTATTAATCGATCGAGGAAGTACATTTTAACAAAATAAATGCCAGTTGGCATATTTTCTATTGATAAAATTAATGAATTCGAATTTTCTGAGCTGTAGTCCATTGTTTTTTCACCTAATAAATTAAAAATTTGGATTTTTTTAAAATTAGCAGAAGACTGAATTGTAAATATCCCATTATTTGGGTTTGGGAAAATATTAATTTTGATATCGTCAAATTTTTCTAAACTAGTGGTTGTTGTATTTAAGGGTCCCATCCAATTACTAGAACTAGTAGTGCAATTTGATTGAACATAAAAGTCATAATTTACTGATTCATCTAGCCCTGTCACATAATAATTGTGAGTGAAGATATTATTAATAACAGTTCCAGTTTGACTTTGGGGATTAAATCCTTGTGGTCCATATTGAACATTCCATGAGCTTTCACTCTCACCTTCAGACCAAAACAATTCAACATAGTTATTTGTTACTTCTCCAACTGTAATGTTTTGTGGTGATGGGCATAGTGATGCAAACACTCCATAATCTTCTACTTGACCAGAACTTACATTATCACATGGTCCATTATTACTGCCTACCAAATCAGATGAAATTCTTAATCTAAAAGATGTGTCATATATCAGATTATTTGGCATTTGAATATTTTCTTGTGGATTGTATGTGTTTAATTTTTCCATTACAAGTTCATTAGCTGAAAATTCTCCATCATTGTTAAAGTCAATCCATGCTTTTGTGTCGTGAGGATTTTGACTCCCAGTTGTAACTTTCAAAAGATAATTTCCACCTGCTTCAATATATGCTTGGTAATCACAAGAAAAGTCCATATAGCCTTCTTCCCCGTCAAATGATAAATTATTAATATTAGCAAATTCAACTTTCTCAATTCCATAATCATCAAAATGGTTTAAAGTTATTGGGTTACAAACAGACGAAATTATGTCAAAGTAATCATCTACGACTATGTATTGTGGTTTTAAAATTGTGTCTGTACCGTAGTCATTAGCAGTGATAAGTGTCACGTCATATATTCCATTTTCAGAATATGTATGCTCAGGATTTTGCGTCAGTGAAGTATTTCCATCTCCAAATTGCCAATACCAACTGTAAGGAACATTAGTAGATAAATCACTAAATTGTATATTCCCATTACAGGAAAAAGACTTATCACTTTTAAAATCTGATTCCGGCGGATTTGTATTTGTAGTAATAATTAAAGAGTAATCTTCTGCTTGACCATTAACTGGGTTAGTACATGGATCTAAACCTCCTTGAAATGTGTTGTCAGCCATGATTCTTAATCTAATAGGGGTGTCAAGTGTAGCATTAGCCGGAATTTGGATGGTTGTTTGAGAATTAATGGCTGCTATGTTTGAATATATTTCCTCATCCGGAATGTTGAATATACCATTATTATTTAAATCAATCCACATTGAAAAATTTTGCAACGCATTTCCTTCATGAACCACAAAAAGGTCATAAAACTGTCCGGCGTATAAATTTATAGTACCACATGTGAAATCTGAATAGCCCTCAATGGAATTTAAAGATGTTTTAGAGAAATCTCCAAAATGAAATTCTGTAATTCCACAATTTAATGATCCAGGGTATTGTGTTTCTGGACTACAAGGGCTTTCAGTGAGTGGTTCTTCAGATAAATCTACTTCAATAAGATTTAAATAGAGTGTAGTGTCACTCCCAAAATTATTACTGCTTATTAACTGTACGTTGTAATATCCAGAACTAAAATAAGTGTGTGTGGGGTTTTGTTCGTTAGAAAAATTACCATCTCCAAAATCCCAAAACCAAGAAGTAGTGTTTTCGGTTGATAAATCCACAAAATTTACGTTCCCAGTGCAAGTTGAGTTAGAATTTACTGTAAAATCTGAAATAGGAGGTGAGTTTGGATCTAACCATTGTAACCTAATATTTGGTCTTATATTTTCAATTCCATTAATCCATGTTGCTGGGCAGGGATTGCCGTTAGATCTTCTATAAATAAGTGAATTATAAGAGTAATTACTCATTTTCATTATTGCATTGTCAGCACCATCAACGTTATAAAAACAAGTTTTTATAACAATATTAGATGTACCGTCCCAGTAAAATGGATTAGAAAAGTTATGTTGGTTCCATCCAATTGTGTTAGAAAAATTTGAGGGTCCAAAATGAGAAGAAAGATTGTTATTATCCCATGAACTAATTGAATTTTGAGTTGTTGACTTAATTTCTATTTCAAAATTTTCTAAAATTGATCCCGAGGGACTGATCACTTCAAAAGCTAAACCTGTAATATTTCCTTCAGACATTCCAGCAGCTTGCATTTCTGAAGCTCTAATCAAAAATTGGTTTTTCACACCTCTAAAGTCATTTCCATATATTGATGGATATGTGTTAGTTGTATTTTGGATATTTCCTGTTCCAATAATGTGAAAACTACCTTGGGATAAAACATCTAAGGTTAAAAGAATAAATGAAAATATAAGTGAAATAGAACTTCTACTCATCTTTAAATTATGAAGATACTAATGAAACAAGGTTTTTAATACATTGCAATTTACAAAAAAAAACAGGAAAGAAGTTAACATTTGTTTAATTTTTTAAATCAAAAAGTGAACAAAATGTCTTTTGATTAAAACAGTTTGTTGAACCAATTAACGATTTACAGATATACTCCACTTATTTTTTACATTGCAGTCATAATACAAAGGGTCAATTTTTATGTAGGTAGTTTTTGCAGTCTTTGAAATCCAATTATCCATCTCTTTGACTTGTTTTTTATCTAAGGCAAATTTTTGTACAAATTCATAGTCATCATCTAAATTAGCCAAATGAGGGGGTGTTTGTTCCTCTAGCTTGATTATTCTGTATCCGACGTTTCCTTTTGAATCTTCGAAATATTGCGGGTTTGAAAATTCACCTATTTTCATATCTTTTATTGCTACAAATAAATTCTTGTCAATATTTTGCATGTCCCACATCATCTCTCCATTTGCTTCATTGTAAATAATCCCATTTGAAGCCTTATTTTCAGCTGTGGAATACTTATCAATTGCTTTAATCCAACTAATTTCTCCACTTTCTATCTCCAAAAGTATTTTTTTAAGGTTGTTTTTAATTGCTAAAAGCTGTTTTTCACTTTTTTCACTTTTAAGTAAAATATGTGCTCCGTAATATTGTTCACCTCTTCTGTTTTCAATAATCAGAATATGGTATCCAAAAGGACTTTCAAACACTTCTGAAACTGTATTTAAAGGAATATTGAAAGCAACAGCATCGAATTCAGGAACAAAATCTCCTCTTTCTACCCACCCAAAGTTTCCACCGTTAGATTTTGAACCTGGATCATCCGAATAAAATTCTGCAGCTACATTGAACGAAATTTCATTTGAAATGATTCTGTTTCTTATTTTTGTTAACTTTTGTTTTGTTTTAATTTTTTGTTCGTATGATATACCAGGGGTCATTGCTAACTGCGACAACTTAACTTTGCTATTTATTGTTGGTATGCTGTCCGAGGGAATTGATCTATAATATTCCTTAACTTCTTTTGGGCTTATCACAATGTTACTAGTTATTTCTTGTTGCATTTTTTGCGCCTTCATTTTATTTTCTATTTGAACAAAAAACTCTTCTTTTATTTCTTGTATCGACTTCCCATAATATTCTTCTAGAGCTTCTGTTCCACCAATTTGGGCAGAAAAATATTGAATTCTCTGATCAAGTTCACCTCTTACCATTTCCTCTGTGACTTCAACACTGTCAATTTCTGCTTGATGTATTAAAAGTTGTTGAAGCATAAATTCATCAAGCAGAAAACAATCAATATTTTCTTCTATGTCAATGCCCTGTTGTAAAAGCTGTAGTTTTTGACTTTGTATTTCTGAATATAATATTTGTTTTTCTCCAACAACTGCAATTATTTTATCTATGCTTTCTTGACTTTTTGTAGCAATATTTAAGCTAAAAAACATAATAATAAAGAGTCTAATTTTCATTTTAAATCTTTTCAATTAAATTATTTTTAATGCCGTCCTCGTAAAGATTTTGTCGAAGTTTTTTTCTTAAACTGCTTGCTCTTTGATTAAGTAATATACTTTTTATTTTATCCTTTTCAAAACTTAAAGGAGATGTACCATCCTTTATTAAATAGTCATAAATATTTACTAGATAAACATCATTATTTAATTCAAGGATAACTTTCTTTTTTTTCTTTATTAAATCAAGTTTCACAAATTTATCCAATGAGGGTATTTCATTTATTAAATCATCAAAATAAACCCACTCATCTGGATTGTAATAATGCGGTATACCTTCCTTTTGAACAAGTGAAATAACTTCGTCAGTTATTTTCTCATTGAGGTGATAATACTTATTTTTCAGATATTTTAGATGTTTTGATTTTTTAGGAACTTTTATGTAAAGACATTTTACAACATAATCATTTAGGACAAAATCGTCAAGGTGATTGTTGTAGTATTCAACAATTTCAAAAGTATTGATGTTAGTATCCAATCTTTTATTAATGTAAAATTGTTCAAATTCATAAGAAATGAGTGACATTTTGTATTTTTCCATTTTCTTTTCAACGTTAAATACTGTCGAAGGAATCATCTCGCTAGCTTTATTGAAAATAAGGTGATCTACAAGCCAATTGTGAATGTAATTTTTCACAAATATTATACTGTCTTCTTTTGAAATATTGATTGGTATTACATTAATAAGATCATTCTTTAGAAGAAATTGGTTATTAACTCTTGCAAGTTTAATTTCTTTAACAGAGCTATTACATGAAATTAAAAAAACAAAAGTTAGAATGATAGAGAATATATAATAGAAAATTTTCAATTATTATGGTTTTTCTTTGATACTGTAAAGTGTGTCATAATTAATACTTACCTTATTTTTCTTTTTTAATTCTGCTATCCAATCCTTTTCTAGCTGATTTTGATATTCAGAAACTATTTTTCCTTCTGCTTCTTCAAGTGTTTTAGGCCTTGATGGAATTAATTCAAGAATGTTAATTATTTCCCATTTATTGTCTTTAAACTTTGGTTTTTGAAGACCTATTGAAATCTCAGATAAACTTGATTTTAGGCTGTCTAATTCATTAATTTCTGATTTGAATGTTATTTTGTCAGATGAATATTGACGAACAATTGAAATTATCGAATCATTAGAAAGTTTATTTTTCTTTTTTAGAGAATAAACCTTATTGATTGATTTTTTTGATTCAGAATAGAAATATTCTGCTTTTATTCGATTTGGCCACATCCAATTGGTTTTATTTCTATTATAAAAATTCTGTAGTCCAACTGTATCTTTCACTGCTTTTGACCATATCATTTGATCTGAAATTTCAAAAAGTAATATACCGTCTCTATATTCTTTAAGTAAAGCTTTGAATTCTGGGTACTTTTTTGGAAGTTGTGTTTTCTCATAACTAAGTAATTCCTTACGTATATACTTTTGAAATTGGCTTTTGATTGTAGAGATGTCCGATTTGCATTTTTCTAAAAGTTGTACTTTTTTAAGAAATGATATAAAATCAAGATTGGAAAAATTATATTCAGAAAATGATAAAATTATATTATTGCTGTATTTTAATTTATCATTGTATCTAATATTGTTTGGATTAAAATTTTTGTTGTTTAATAAAAGCATAATTTCTTTTTCAGAGCAGTTTGCATTCATATCGTACTCTTTTTTTAATTTTTCTAGAAATGAGCTTATTGTTTTTTGAGATCTAACGTCCTTTTGAATTTTATTTTTTAGTTCATATTTTATTTCTTTAAAATCTCTTACTGGTTCGAAGTCAATTCTTTTTACAATATGCCAGCCATTTGGGGATTTAAAAGGTCTTGAAAATTCGCTATTCTCCTTTAATGAAAAAATTGCATCTTCAAATTCTTTGTAAACGTTTCCACCAGACCCAATCCATCCAAGATCACCTCCTTTTTTAGCTGATTTTCTATCGTCAGAATATTTTTGGGCTAGCAAGTTGAACGATTCACCATCTTGCAACTTATTGTAAACGGTATTTATTTTCTCTTTTGCTATTTGGTTTTCTTCAGGTACATTAGGATTTATTGCAATCATAATATGAGAAGTTTTAACTTTTCCTTTAGCCTTTCTAATTGCATTCGGTTTCAAAATGTGATATCCATATCTTGTTTTGACAATTGGGGAAATATTCCCAATTGGAGTACTGTAAGCTGCATCTTCGAATGAGTAAATCATTTTAAAAGCACCAAAATATCCTAAATTCCCCTTATTGTATTTGACAGATGGATCTTCCGAATATTTTATGGCTAAATTTTCAAAGTCTTTGTTAGTTGAGGTTAATTGTTTTCTTATTTCACTAATTTTTTTCCAAGCTTTCAAAGTATCTTGAGGACTAGGATTAGGTGGTAATTTAATCATTATGTGACTTGCATTAATTTCATTGACAGTTCTAAAATATGCCTCTTGCATTAAGTCATCATTTATTGAGGTGTCAGTAAGGTATGGCTTTTCAAGCTGAATTTGATACCCCTTTAATTCGTTAATAAATTTCTTCAAGGTATCAAGACCTTTGTTCTCTGCTGCAATGACTTTAAGTTTAAAATTAACAAATAACTCAATGTATTCGTCAAGGTCTTCCTTAGTGGCTAATTTTTCTTTTTTGTTTTTCCAATATATTTGTTCAAATTCAGACCTATACACTTTTGTATCGTTAATTGTCAATATTACCGGATCTTGTCCGTAACTTATAAACCTTGCTAATATTAATAACAAAAACCAATTCAGTTTCATTTTTAAAAGTTTTAAATTTATTTGATTTTTTATCTTAAGTTGTAATTTGGGGCCTCCCTTGTAATTGTTACATCGTGTGGGTGACTTTCAATCATACCGGAATGAGTTATTTTAATAAATTTTGCGTCTTTTAATTCACTAATCTTTCCAGCACCACAATACCCCATACCTGCTCTTAATCCTCCAACTAGTTGATGAACAACTTCTTTAAGAGTTCCTTTGTAAGGCACTCTTGCAGAAATACCTTCCGGGACTAATTTTTTTATATCGTCCTCAGCTTCTTGAAAATATCTATCTTTAGATCCTTTTTGCATAGCTTCTAATGAACCCATACCGCGATATGATTTAAATTTTCTTCCTTCATAAATAATAGTTTCACCTGGAGATTCTTCAGTTCCAGCAAACATAGACCCCATCATAACGCTACTCGCTCCAGCAGCCAATGCTTTTGGGATATCACCAGTAAATCTTATTCCCCCATCAGCTATTATTGGAACATCTGCCTTTTTTAATGATTGAGCTACATTAATTATCGCAGAAAGCTGAGGGTATCCAACCCCTGCAATTATTCTAGTGGTACAAATTGAGCCAGGACCAATTCCTACTTTCACCCCGTCTGCACCTGCGTGAACTAAATCAACTGCAGCGTCACCAGTAGCAATATTCCCAACAACTACATCTAAATTTGGATATTTTTTTTTAACCTCTTTGAGTAAAGATATAACACCTTTTGAATGACCATGAGCTGTATCAATTACAACAGCATCTGTACCCGCTTTGACTAGAGCGTCGATCCTTTCAAATGTATCGTTTGATACACCTACTGCAGCTGCTACTCTAAGTCTCCCAAATTGATCTTTACAACTATGAGGATGTTGTTTTACTTTAATTATATCTTTAAAAGTAATTAAACCAACTAAATAGTTTTCACTGTCAACAACTGGTAGTTTTTCAATCTTGTGTTTTTGTAAAATATTTTCTGCTTTGATTAGATCTACGTCTTCGTTAGCGGTAACCAAGTTTTCAGTCGTCATTACTTGATTAACTTTTTTATTTAATTCTTTTTCAAACCTTAAATCTCTGTTTGTAACTATTCCCTTAAGTTTTTTTGAACTATCAACTACTGGAATACCTCCTATTTTATATTCTGCCATTAATTTCAAGGCATCACCGATGAGTGCTGATTCATCAACTGTAATAGGGTCAAGAATCATCCCGCTTTCAGACCTTTTAACTTTTCTAACTTCGGCAGCTTGGTTTATAATTGACATATTTTTATGTATAACACCTATACCACCTTGTTGTGCAATTGAAATGGCCAAAGAATGTTCAGTCACTGTATCCATAGCTGCTGAAATAATAGGGGTATTAATTGGGATGTTCCTAGAAAATTTCGAACTTAAATTCACTTGGTGTGGAAGAATTTCAGAAAACGCGGGAACTAATAATACATCATCATATGTTAAACCTTCACCAATAAATTTATTAGAATCTCCTGCCATAGCTTTGATAAATTTCACCAAAAGTAGTAAAATAGTAAGAGATGGAGCCCAACTTTTTACACTTTTAAGAATACTTTAACATTCATTTTCGTATTTAGTTTAATATTATCAAACGTTTTTATACTTTCGCGCTTGGAGTGAATAAGCCGATTTTCATATTAATAGTTGCTATTTTTTTTAGTCTGTGTACCAAAGCTCAGTCTGATGCACTTTATAGCCAATATATGTTCAATCAATTTACTGTAAACCCGGCTTATGCTGGATCTAGAGATGCTCTTAGTACAGTGTTACTTTACAGGAACCAATGGGTAGGAGTAGATAATGCTCCAAAGACAATTAATTTCTCTGCTCATTCACCTTTTCATAAAAAAAATGTTGCTCTTGGAATAAATTTTATGTTAGACGAAATAGGTCCTACCACTATTCAGTCAATAGCTGGCACCTATGCTTATCACGTCAAAACGAACTACGGTGATCTGTCTATGGGTTTAAGAACAGGTTTAATTTCATTGAGTTCTGACGAAAGTAAATTAAATTTTTATAATGATCAATACGAAACTAATGGAATTGTAAATGTAATAATACCCAACTTTGACTTCGGAATGTATTTTTTTACAGATTTATTTTATGCTGGTGCAAGTGTAAGCCATATTTTAGAAGATAACTTTATTTTAAACAATGAACAAAATACACTACTAAATTTTGAATTACAGAGATATATAAGTGTTGCCACTGGTGGTGTTGTTGAGATTAATAAAAACTTATTGTACAAACCTTCTTTTATGTTAAAGTTTACACCGGGTTTTCCAATTAATTACGACGTAAATTCAAGTTTTTTATTAAATAAAACGTTGTGGGCTGGATTTTCATACAGATCGACTCAAAATCTTATTTTATTGTTAGAATGGAATATTAGCGACCAATTAAGAGGTGGTTACAGCTATGATTTTGACTTAAGTCCTCTGAGCTCGTCTAGATCTGGTTCTCATGAGTTATTCATAGGTTTTGATTTTGTAATCAGAAAGTCGGTTCCGAACATTTCACCCAAATATTTATAAAAATTTTGAATACTATATATAAAATATTTTCTGTTTTTATTTTGATTTTTATTATTCATCCAGCATTTGGTGTTAATATTAATTTCCACAAAGATGGAGACTCTGTAAAAGTTAAAAAGGAAAGAATATTTGAGGTTTTTAATACATACGGTTTAAACTCAGAATATTCTGAAATATCTCCAATATTTTATAATTCAGAATTAGTTTTTTGTTCCAATAGAGAATGGAATAAAAATACTTTTGGAGAATCTGATTGGCATGAAACAAAACACTACAATATTTTTAGATCGTCAATAAATTTTAATTCTATAGACTCTGTTGGTTTTGAAAAAATAAAAGTGTTTAACCATTTTTTAGTTACGCATCTTAATGTGGGTCCGATCTCATTTAATAGAGATTATACAGAGGCAGTGTACGTAGAGAATGAATATTTAAGTAAAAAAAATAGAATTGATAAATCCCTACATGTTCAGTTATACAGTTTAAAAATTGAAAACGGAAGAATTAAAGATAAAGAAAAAATAAACTTCTGCAAGTCCAAGTTTAATTACTCTCATCCATCTTTGTCTTCAGATGGAAAACTATTAGTTTTCACATCTAATATGCCATGCAAGCATAAGGGATTAAATTTATTCTACAGTTTAAAATATGATGGAATATGGAGTGATCCTTTACCATTAAGCGGTGTTAATAGCGATGCTAATGAAATATTTCCTGTAATTCATCGCTCAGATCTTTATTTTTCTTCTGATGGTTATGATTCAAAAGGGGGTTATGATTTATTTGTTTCACACAAGATTGACACAGCAAATGATATCAATCAGCAGTGGTCTAATCATTTCAATTTAGGAGATGTTATAAATTCAGAGAAAGATGATTTCAGTATTGCTTTTAATCCAAATGGAACCTCTGGATACTTTGTTTCTAACAGAGCTGATTCAAGCCTGTCAACGGAATTAAATGATGATATATATTCATTTGAAATAATTGAAAAAGCGATTTTCAATAAAGATTTTAAAAATATTTCGGGAAAGTTTGAATACTTTAGGCTGAATGGATCCCCAAAAAACATGGAAGTTATGCTCCTGGATGAAGATGGTAATGTATTTGCTGTGACAACTACTGATGATAATGGGAATTTTAATTTTGATTATATCCCATCTGGAAAAAAATATACCATTAAATTAAACGAAGAAGGTGAAGTTGTACTTACATTGTTTGAAGGAAATGAAAATACACTATTATTATCCAATGATAAAGGAGAATTTATTTTTAGAAAATTATCCTTAGATAAGGTTGGAACAATGTCATTAATTGACGAAGGCGATGTTGATTTTGAGTTAGGTACATTTGATTTTAGAGGGCAATTAGAATATCAAAAAATTTCTGATTCATCATTTAAAAAAACAATTGTTTACTTGGTTGACGAGAGCGGAAATGTAGTTATGGAAACAATAACCGATGAATTTGGAAATTTCGTTTTTGAAAAATTACCTTACGGATCAAATTACATGGTCAAAGTCAATCAGGAAGATGACTTAATTCTAAAGATTTATAATGACGTTGACCATATTATGGCAACTCTAGCAAAGGATGCTAATGGCAATTTCACTTACAGATTATTAGATTATGAACATACAACTAATATTTCACTTCTAAGTGAAGATTTTGACAATTTATCATTTTCGGAAGAAAGGATGCTTGTTTCAGGTGTTTTTAAAAGTTTAAATGGAATATATGAAAAAATTCCTTTCGAAGTTTTAGATAGGGAAGGTAACTTATTATTATACTCAGAGACTGATGATAATGGTAAGTTTAAACTTGAAAACCTTCCGTTGTTAGAGGATTTGATATTTAAGATTAATGAAGATTCTCCATTTTTTAAAGAAGACTTGCAAATTAGTATTATTTCGAGGGGGGAGAAAATATTGATAACTCTTGATAAAGATGAATATGGCATGTTTGAATTTAAACGTTTAGTTTCTTCGAAATACCATATTACATCAATTAGCGAGCTTGAAGAAGACGATTTTGAAATTGCAAATGAATTTAGAGAACTAAGGATAGAAAATTTTGTTGTTTATTATTCAGTTAATATTCATGAAATTGATGATAAATATCTAGCTAATCTTGATACCATGTTGATGACACTTAAAGAGTTTCCTGAAGCTAGGTTACAAATTCATTCCCATGCTAGTTCAACTTCAACAGAATCTTACAACATGAAGTTGTCAATAAGAAGAATGAATACATTAGTTGATTTTTTTGAGTCAAGAGGATTATCAAGGGAAAGGATGAGTTTTAAAGCTTACGGGGAGTCAAAACTTTTAAATAGCTGTGGCGATGACAGAGAGTGTGAAGACGAAATGCATCAGATAAATAGAAGAAGTGAGCTAAGAATTATTACTAAGAACTAATCAATCACTGTACACTATTTCTCCATTAACTATTGTTTTTAATACTTTGGTTTTAAGAACCTCAAGATGAGTTTCCGTAAATAAGTCTTTATTAAGCACTACCATATCTGCATATTTCCCGATTTCTAAACTTCCTTTTTCATTTTCCTCAAAGTTAGATAAAGCTGCCCAAATTGTCATTCCTTTTAATGCTTCTATTCTTGTTAAAGCTTGATCCTTTTGAAAACCTTCAATAGGACCACCATCACTATTTTTTCTAAATACAGCTGCATAAAAAGTGTGTATTGGATTAATTTCCTCAACTGGAAAGTCAGTTCCTAATGCAATTAAATTATTTTGTTTAAAAAGCGAATAATATTGGTAACAGTTGAGTAATCTTTTTTTACCAAGCCTTAAAATTGCCCATCTAAAATCAGATGTTGCGTGAGTTGGTTGTACAGAGGGAATAATATTGAACTTGCTAAAAATATTTAAATCCTCTTGTGATACACATTGTGCATGTTCAACTCTCCACCTTAAATCATTATTTTCTTTTAAAATTTTTGAATAACTTTTTAAAATAGTTCGATTAGCTGAATCACCAATTGCATGTGTGCAAGCTTGAAATCCATTTCTTTTAAGTTTAATTAATTTATTTTCTAATGACTCAATTTTTTGGAGCATAAATCCGTTTGTTGAAACTTTGTCTTTGTACGGCTTCAATAGACAAGCTCCTCTAGAGCCAAGAGATCCATCTGCAAAAAATTTAAAACTTCTTATATTTAATCTATTTTTCTTTATTGGTTTACCGATACTATCCAAATAATAGTTGAAATTCTCTTTATTATCGCTTAGCATTGCATATACTTTTATTTTTAATTCCTCTGAAGATTGAAGACCGTCAATAAGTTCGATGTCTGCTTTGTTTAGTCCAGCTATATCTACTGTAGTTAGACCTAAAGAAAAACATTCTTTTTGCGACTTTAGTAATGCATTTTTTTTTGAAAGTTCATTTGGTTTTGGTAATTTATCAAGGACTAAATTCATAGCATTATCAACAAAAATTCCTGTTGCCTTATCGCCAATAATTTCTATGTGCCCACCGTTAATTATTGTATCTAAATTAATTTTCAAAGATTTAATTGCTTTTTCATTTGCTAGTAAGGCGTGTCCATCAATTCTTTGAATTACTACATTGGTATTTTTAAAATTATCGTTTAATAATTTGTTATTAGGTAGTGTCTTCTTTTTCCATTTATTTTGATCCCATCCATAACCAACTATCCACTGGTTGTTTTTTTGTAAGGAATAGGTTTTTAAAATTTTTATAACATCTGTAAAAGAGTTTGCTGCTGAGAGATCAACCATTTGTTGTTGAAGCCCGTAACTAAGAAAATGACAGTGAGCGTCTATAAATCCAGGATAAATATATTTTCCAGCAATATCAAGTGTCTGTTTGGCTTTATATTTGTTCAATATTTGGTTGTTTTTACCAAGTTCAATGATTTTCCCATCCTTCACAGCTATTGATTCGAAGACGTCATTGTTGCTGTTAACAGAGTAAATAGTTGCATTATGAACAATTAAATCTACTTTAGTTTTCGTAATACAAGAAGTTAATAGAAAACTTATAATAAAGAAGATAAAAAAATTATTTTTTGTAAACTTTAGTGTAGTCATAGATGATATTTAATGCAGTAATTAAAAATAATAGACCTGGAATTTTATATCTTATTAAAGCTCCAATAATTGGTGTGCTTATTCCAGTTAATGTATACAACAATATTGTAAATAATAGGGCAGGAAAGATAATTTGTTTTTTAGCTAACTCAACTTTCTTGAAGGAGATTTTAAATTTGATTGAAAAGAAAATAACTGAGAGAAACAAAATGAAATTCTCAATGATTGGTAATATGTGTATAGTTTTTTTGATGTCGGTTGGGAGCGGTCTAAAAAACCCATTAAATAAGCCTACAGGCAATAATTGAATAAAGTTGGATATACTATAATTGATTTTAGGTAACTCAAAAAAGCTTCCAGAACGGTAAAACTCTCCTAAAATGATGAAGTCCTCTTGTTTTCTAGAAAGTAAGTAAATCGGGTTGTATTGATCAGTAAAGGTAGAAATTATCACAATTGTTAAAAGAATTATAATACTGGTATATAAAACAGTCTTAAATGGATTAATAGATTTCTTTTTAATTATTATGTATGAAATTAAAGATGGGATAAAGCATACAAAAACATAAAATTTAATCATAAATAGTGATATAGTACCAGTTAAGAACAGGGCAAAAGGCTTTATGATTAACTTTTTCTTTTTTGAAATTGAACAAACTCCATAAAGAATTAAACCTAATGATAAAAATGTAATAGGCTCTTTTAGAATTCCCGAGGTCCAAATCATTATTGAGGGGAAAAGGATAATTGACCAGAAAAGCAACCTTTTATTGTTCAGCTTAATTTGAGTAAATATTGATTTTATAATCAGTATTATTCCCAAATAACCTAGTAATATAAAAGACATTACATTAAAACTGTAATTATTAAATCCAATAACATTTAAAACTGCATTAATTTTAATTATTATTCTTGATTCATTCATTAGAACTGAGGAATAAGATGAGTCCCAATGGTTCATATTTATAAAATAATTTGAATCAAAATAATTTTGATCCAAATGAACTCCAAAAATTATTTGTAAAAAATCTAAAGGTTTTGACAGAAAAACATCGCTTATGATTTTACTGTCATCATAAAATTTAAAAATATCAGCTAAGTGTCGTTGTCCATAATATTCGCTATAAATCCAATAAAGAAAGTAACCAGTAATTAATTTTATTCCAAATGCAATTTGAAATTCAACTTTTTTTATTCCTTTAATATGAAAAAAATTCCATTTTTGAATCAACAAAAGAATAAATAGAATATAGATTATAGTAATTACCAAAATTGTTCTTAAATGGTTATAAGAAACTTTTTCATCAATTGATGAATTTTAGAATTAAATTATTTGAGCTTTTCATTTCATATTTTATTATTTAGCCAATTATATGCGTTTTTAAAAGCTTCAATCCAAGGTGTTATTTCATCATTTTGTCTATCCTTTGGATAATAAGCACATTGCCATGGGAAGATTGCCCTTTCAAGGTGAGGCATTATTGCTAAATGTCTGCCGTCTTTAGAAACTACCCCAGCTGCATTCATTTCAGATCCATTTGGGTTCGCTGGATAGTCTTTTGAGCTGTATGTCATAGCCAAATTATAGTTTCCTTTTAAATTTTGAAATTTCCCTTCTCCGTGAGCTACATATATTCCTAATCTAGATCCACTTAAACTACTTAACATGATTGATTTATTTTCGGGGATATTTACGGTTATGTAATTAGATTCAAATTTTCTAGAATCATTATGTTTCATAGGGTTTGGGTTATTTGATTGATTTATAAGGTCTAATTCCATCATTAATTGACAACCATTACAAACACCCAAAGATAATGTATCTTCTCTTTTATAAAAATTGGTTAATGCTTCATTTGCACTTGGATTATATTTAAACGCTCCAGCCCAACCTTTAGCTGAGCCTAATACATCTGAGTTTGAAAATCCCCCAACAAATACAATAAAATTCACATCAGATAAATTTTCTCTTCCAGAAATTAAATCAGTCATATGAATATCTTTTACTTCAAACCCTGCTAAATACATTGCATAAGCCATCTCTCGGTCTCCATTTACTCCTTTTTCTCTTACTATCGCAGCTTTATGGCCAAGTGAATTATTTTTGAGGTGAGATATATTATAATGATCGAGTGTTCCTTTGAAACCTTTTGGGAAAATAAACTGTAATGGGTTATTTGCCAAATTATCATATCTTTCTTTAGCTAGCTTTGGGGTAGATTGCTGTTGGTCTAATAAAAAAGAGGTTTTGTACCAAAAATTTCTGTAATTATTAATGTCAAATGATTTTTTCCAATTTTTAGAAACTATATTTAATTTTCTTTCTTTAATTGGAGATCCAATATTAACCACATCAATTCCATTTTCAGTTAATTTTCTAATAATTTTTTTTGCGTTATTAACTTGAATTATGATTGATGGTTTTTCAGAAAACAATAATTTAACTGGATTGTCTTCATTGAGATTACTTAAATCTATATTCATTCCCCCATTACAATTGGCAAAGTTCATTTCTAACAACGCAGTAATTAGCCCTCCTTCAGAAATATCATGACCAGAAATGATTTCATCATGTTTAATTAGTTCCTGGACAAGATTAAATACTTTTCCAAAATAGACATTATCTTTAATTGTGGGTGTTATTTTCCCGATTCTATTAAGAATTTGACCGAGTGAGGATCCTCCTAATTCGAATTTATCCTTTGAAAAATCAATGTATAATAATTGTGTTTCAGTATTAACTTGTACCACTGGTTCAATGATTTTTTTGACATCATCAATTTCTCCCGATGCAGAAATAACAACAGTTCCGGGTGAATAAACCTTTTCATTGTTAGGGTATTTTTGAACCATTGATAACGAATCTTTTCCAGTAGGAATATTAATTCCTAGATCACATGCAAAGTCAGAAATTGATTTTACAGCATCGTATAGTCTAGCGTTTTCTCCATTATTTTTTGCTGGCCACATCCAATTAGCTGAAAGAGATATTGATTTTAAATTATCTTTTAAAGGAGCAAAAATTATATTAGTTAATGCTTCGGAAATAGCAAGCTTTGAACCAGAAATTGGATCAATTAAACTAGGGATAGGTGCGTGTCCAATTGAGGTTGCAATTCCAGATTTGCCTGTAAAATCCAAAGCAACAGCTCCTAAATTATTTAAGGGAAGTTGTAATTCTCCAACACATTGTTGCTTTGCTACTTTCCCAGTTACAGAACGATCTACTTTATTGGTTAGCCAATCCTTGCAAGCTACTGCTTCAAGTTGTAGTACTGATTCTAAGTATTCATCAATTTTTTCGATTTCAGTTTCAATATCTCTAAAATCCACTTTTAAAGTTTTATCTTCTAAAATAGTTTTAGGTGGGTTACCAAACATGTCACTAAGTTGCAAGTCAATAGGTTTTTCACCATTTCCTTCAAAAGTGAATTGATGGTTTCCGGTGACATTTCCAACAACATACATTGGAGCTCTTTCTCTCTTACATATTTCCTCCATTAAAGAAATGTCTTCACTTCTAATTACTAATCCCATTCTTTCTTGAGATTCATTTCCTATAATTTCTTTGGCAGATAAAGTTGGGTCACCTACTGGAAGAGATGTTAAGTTTATTACCCCTCCAGTATCTTCTACTAGCTCAGAAAGGCAATTTAAATGACCGCCTGCTCCGTGGTCATGGATAGAAATGATTGGGTTAAAGGATGATTCAGAAAAGGCTCTTACAGCATTCATCGCTCTTTTTTGCATTTCTGGATTAGACCTTTGAATAGCATTGAGTTCAATGGTTGAAGACATTTCTCCGGTATCAACAGATGAAACAGCTGAACCACCCATTCCAATTCTATAATTGTCACCTCCGATAATTACGATTTTGTCTCCTGCTTTTGGAGATGCTTTAATAGCGTCTTTGTGTTTTCCATAACCAATACCTCCAGCCAACATAATTACTTTGTCAAAACCATACTTTTTATCTTTTTCCTCATGTTCAAAAGTTAAAACTGAACCATTAATCATAGGTTGACCAAATTTATTTCCAAAATCGGATGCACCATTCGATGCTTTAATCAAGATGTCCATCGGAGTTTGGTAAAGCCAGTTTCTTTCTTTCATACCCATTTCCCACTTTCTTTTAATCTCAAGTCTCGAATAGGACGTCATATAAACAGCTGTTCCAGCCATAGGTACAGAACCTTTTCCACCAGCCATTCTATCCCTTATTTCACCACCTGATCCAGTTGCTGCTCCGTTAAAAGGCTCAACTGTTGTTGGGAAATTATGAGTCTCAGCCTTTAGAGAGAGTACTGTTTCTATTTCTTTTGTTTCAAAAAAATCTGCTTTGTTTTGCTGTTTTGGTGCAAATTGTATCACCTTAGGCCCTTTTACAAAACTCACATTATCTTTGTATGCAGAAACAATAGAATTTGGATTTTGCCTGGAAGTTTTTCTAATCAAGTTAAAAAGAGATGTTTCTTTCTCTTTACCATCTATAATGAATCTACCATTGAAAATTTTATGTCTACAATGTTCAGAATTTACTTGAGAAAATCCAAAAACCTCAGAATCTGTTAGTTTTCTTCCAATTTTTTTTGATACACTTTCCAAATAAATAACTTCTTGCTTACTTAATGCTAATCCTTCTTGAATATTATAAGCTTCAATGTCATCAATTTCAATAACAGATACTGGATCAGTTTGTATATTAAATTGGTCTTGATTTATTGTGCTGTACATTTGTTCTAGCATTGGGTCATAATCTTCATTAGTTGAGCTCTTGATTTGATACTCTTCAATCCTAAGGATGGTATCAATTCCCATATTTTGGGTTATTTCAACAGCATTTGTTGACCACGGTGAAACCATTTCCTTTTTTGGGCCTACAAACGCCCCATTGATCATTTCCTTATATATATTTTTTCCTGAAAAAAGCCACTCTAGTTTGGTGTTGTCCTCAGGTTCAATTTTGCCCTTGGTTTTTACAGCAATCATTGTGTTTTTTGTAGTTTGAAAGAAATATATCATTTACTTTAATTTTAAGCTTAATAAATTTTTGCGAAGATACTAAATAGAAGTGATTCCTACTTAATATTTATATACTTGAAGCTGTTTTTCAGCATTATTAAATATGTACAGTTTTTTAAAAAATAAAGCTGATTAATTATCTTTTCGATGATATTTAATGAATTTTTATTTGCGTTTAATCTTTTTTAAATTACAATGTTAATTTAGCCGATTATTATTTTATTACATTTATATTTAAATTAAAGATTATGGATTTCATCAGCTTAGCACTACTTTTGCCTTTGACATGGGTTTTATTTAAATCAATTATGATTATCCCTGAAAGACAATCATGGGTTATCCAAAGACTTGGAAAATTTAATAGAATTTCTCAACCTGGATTTAAGTTAAAGATACCTATTATTGAGTCAATAGCATCCAAAGAAAATCTTAAAATCCAACAATTAGATGTGGATGTTGAAACGAAAACATTAGATGATGTCTTTGTTATTTTGAAGATTTCTGTACAGTACAGAATTATTACATCTAAAGTTTATGAAGCCTTTTATGAATTAGATGATCCTCATGGTCAAATTGCTTCGTACATTTTTGACGAAGTTAGAGCGGAAGTGCCAAAACTTAGTCTCGATGATGTTTTTGGTAAAAAAGATGATGTAGCTCTTGCAGTAAAAGATAATATTTCTTCTCAAATGGAAAAATACGGATATAAAATAGTAAAAACATTAATAACAGACATTAATCCCGATGAATTGGTTAAAGCATCCATGAATAAAATAAATGCGGCTATGAGAGATAAAGAGGCTGCAGCCCAGGAAGCAGAGGGTGAAAAAATCAGAATAGTTAAAAGAGCGGAAGCAGAAGCTGATTCAAAAAGGTTGTCTGGAGAAGGTATTGCTCAACAAAGGTTGGAAATCGTAAGAGGGTTTAAAGAATCTGTTGAGGATTTTCAAAAAGCTTTACAAGATGTTGATCCACAAGAAATTATGCAATTTGTATTAATGACACAATATTTTGATACGCTTACTGCAATTGGAGCAAATGAAAATAATAATACTGTCATGGTTCCTCATACACCAGGGGGTATGAAAGATTTTCAACAGCAAATTATTGAAGGCACTTTTGTTGGTAAAGAGTTGTCAAAAAACAAAAGCAAATAGTTATTTATTATTTTTTCAAAAGCCCTCAAAAATCTCTTTGAATTCCAATGTATGGTATAGGGATGACAGTCCCTGTATTTGTATTTATAATTGATGAGATATCATTACTATTTGTATTTAATAGCGTAACCCCCACACTATAATTCTCTCTGTTATTTCTTCTCCAGTTAACTATTAAATTAGTAATTAATAAGTATTGAAATCCATCAATTGTTAGACCTAGAGTTTCACCTGCAATTGTGAATTTTTCTGCAATTTTTTTCTGACTCCCAAAATATCCACCATAAACAAATGTACTTGGTATAGTTCCATTTTCTGGAAATTGGTAAGTGGTGATACCAACAGTTGTGTTTTTATAATCATCTCCAAAAGTTATTCTCGGAATAATTCCCCAACCGAATCTATTATTAAGATTTAACTGACTATTGGCCCAATTAAAATGACCAATCACACTTAAGGCTCCTTGAAAATTATTTCCAATTTTTTTAGAATATGATACTGAAGAAAATAAATTGACGAAAAATATGTTACCCACAGAAAGCTCAAAATTTTCACTTAGACCTAATTTTGAGTTGCTAGTTACAAAATAGTGACTAGTAGTACTAACAGTTTTTTCCTTTGTGAGATATGCCGAAGGTAAATAACAATATTTTGAAAAAATAGGATTTTTATTTTCAAATTCTTTAATGCTTTTTATTTCATCTCTAGAAATATATTTGATTGATTTAATATCTTTTCTGTAGATTGATTTTTCTTTATTTGCTAGTTCAAGAGTTATTATTTTTTCATTTTGATTAATTAACACACCTCTGATTTCTTTATATGAATTTAGAGTAATAACGACAATAGTATCTGATTTTTGACTAAAGTAATCATTGTTTTGAGTCCATGATTTCACACTTAAAATCAAAATAAATAGAAAAAAAATAGAATACTTCAACCTTATCCTGCAAAAAAAATTTCTTATTAGCTCACTTTTATACATTTGTACTATGAAATTAGTCAATGATCTTCTAATTAGAGCAGCAAATGGTGAAAAAGTTGAACAAACACCTGTATGGCTTATGCGTCAAGCGGGAAGAATTTTGCCAGAATACAGAAAAATAAGAAATTCATTAAGTGGATTTAAAGAATTAGTAAAAACCCCTGAACTAGCAGCTGAAGTCACTATTCAGCCGGTTGACATCCTAGAAGTGGATGCTGCTATTATTTTTTCAGACATTTTAGTTGTTCCTGAAGCAATGGGGCTTAAATATGAAATGATTGAGAACAAAGGACCATATTTCCCTAAAACAGTTCAAAATAATAATGATTTATCATTATTAGAAATTCCTGACGTAAATGATCAGTTAAGTTATGTTGCTCAGGCAATAAAAATTACAAAAAAAGAGCTTTCTGGAAAAGTACCATTAATTGGTTTTGCTGGTGCACCTTGGACTATTTTTGCATATATGATCGAAGGTCAAGGGTCTAAAACGTTTAGTAAAGCAAAAAGTTATTTATATAAGTATCCTAAGTTATCTCATAAACTTTTAGAAATGATTACTACCACAACTATCAATTATTTGAAATTGCAGGTAAAATCAGGTGCTGATTTAGTACAAATATTCGATTCATGGGCTGGTATTTTAACTTACGATCAATATTTAGAGTTTGGTCTAAAATATGTGAGTAGAATTTGTGATGCAATAAATAAAGTTCCAATAACAGTGTTCAGTAAAGGAGCTTATTTTGCACTAAAAGACATGAAGAATTTAAGTTGTAATACAATTGGTTTAGATTGGAACATGAATGTTAAAAAGGCAAAAAAAATATTCTCTAATAATAAAACTTTACAGGGAAATTTAGACCCATGTGTTTTGTATGGGGATTTCAAATTAATCAAACAAAAGACAAATGAAATGTTATTCGAGTTTAGGAATGCAAGACATATTGCTAATTTAGGACACGGTGTTTATCCTGATATAAATCCCGAAAATGTAAAATGTTTTATTGATACAGTTAAATCATATAATTAATATTAATGAAAAAGATAATTATAACAATTGGAATACAAGCTCTACTATGTTTTTGTTTTGTTGGTCAAGATAATCTAGTTGTAAATCCTAGTTTCGAAGATGTTGATGGTAAATTAAAAAAAACAGGTCAGATAAATATTGCAAAAAATTGGATTTCTCCAACTGCTCTTAGAGCAGATCTTTTTTCAAGCGATAAAGAGGGTTCAATTGGAGTTCCAAAAAATGATTTTGGAAAAGAATTTGCTAAGGATGGCAAAAATTACGCTGGTATAGTTGCCTACAGCTACAACAACAACAAACCAAGAACTTATATTCAATCGCAGCTAGATGAACCACTTATTTCTGGTGTTGATTATTGTGTAAAGTTTAGCCTAAGTCTTTCAGATTTAAGTAAATATGCAATCGATAAAATTGGAATTCATATAGGTTCTAGTGCGGTGAGTTTAGATAGAAAAGGGGATATAATTTTTAGTGAAAGAAGCGGTGATTTTTCAAATGTTATCCTTGGACTAGGTAATAAAGTGTACTCAAACAGGTATAATTGGGAAACAGTATGTGGAGTTTTCAAATCAGAGGGTAAAGAAAAGTTTATAACTATTGGTAATTTCTACAACGGTAAAGATACTAAAGCTGAAAAATTAAAAAAGCTTCCTGATTTTACAGGTGTTCAATTTCCCTATTCATATTATTATATTGATAATGTTGAAGTCAAACAAATTAGTAATGATAATGATTGTGACTGTTTTAATAACAAAAAATCTAAAGAATCAATTGTCTATCAAAGTAGTTTTGTTGATAATACAAATTCACTCACTAATGAAGAGATACTTAACAGATCATCTATTTATTTTGATGTTGAAAACGACAAACTAGAAGATTCTTTTAAACAAGTTATTGAAAAAGTCATTGAAATTCTCAATGAAAACCAGAATTTAAAATTACAAATTACAGGGCATATTGATCAATCAGAAAAAGAAGCAATTAAAAATGACCCCGAAAATGATAAATTAATCAATCTTGGTCAGTATAGAGCTGACAAAGTTAAAGATTATTTAGTTGAAAAGGGAATTGATTCAGCTAGACTAACAACCACAGATATAGGCGTAGAAAATCCATCTTCAAAAGGAATGAGTAAGTTGAGTTTAGCCAAAAATAGACGTGTTATTTTTTCCATAATTAAGTAATTGATTTGATAGAAAATAAAAAGGTAATCAATGCATGGACAATTTATGATTGGGCAAATTCTGTGTATCCTTTAGTAATTACGACTGCAATTTTCCCTTTATACTACAAAAGTGTGGTAGGAAGTCATGCTTTAGTTTTTGGTCATTTTTTTGATAGTGTTGAAATATACTCCTATGCAATTGCATTTTCTCTTTTGATTGTAAGTATCGCGTCCCCAATACTCTCGGGAATTGCTGATTTTATTGGAAACAAAAAAGTTTTTATGAAAGGATTTAATTACTTAGGTTCTTTTTCTTGTGTAGGTTTATTTATGTGGGAGAAATTACCCATTGAGTTAGGTTTATTATTTTGTGTGACTGCAAATATTGGTTTTTGGGGAAGTTTAGTTTTTTATAATGCCTATTTACCTGAAATTGCTAACCCAGAAAATCACGATATTATTAGTGCTAAAGGATTTTCTAAAGGATACCTTGGTAGTGCATTGTTACTAGTTTTTTGCTTGTTTTCAATTATGATTTTAGAATGGAGCCCAAAGTATAGTTTTTTATTAGCTGGCATTTGGTGGATTGGATTTGCACAAATCACTTATAAACATTTGCCAGGAAGGAGTACTAAAGGTGTTTCACTAGGTAAAAATGTTCTTTGGCACGGTTATAAAGAACTAATATCTGTTTGGAACGAATTTTCTTCAATTAAAAGACTTAAAAGGTACTTGATTTCTTTTTTTGTTTTTTCAATGGCCTTACAAACCATAATGACAATGGCTCAATTTTTTGGTACAGAAGCAATTGATTGGTCAATCGGTTTAGATTTCTCTAATATATCAGCAAATAATTATGAAAATTTAAAGTCTGCAATGATAGAGGATAGAATGCAATCTGGGATGATCACTAGTATTCTTTTTATCCAAATTATAGCAGTACCTGGTGCAATGTTATTTGCATGGCTTTCGAATAGATTTGGAAATATTAAAATTTTGATTTTCGCGTTAGTATTTTGGATTTTTCTTTGTTTGAGTGCTTACTTTGTAAATTCTCCTATTCACTTTTATTTGTTAGCTGGTGCTGTTGGTTTTGTTATGGGTGGTGTCCAGTCATTATCTAGGTCTACTTATTCCAAGTTTTTACCTAAGACCAAGGATCATGCTTCTTATTTTAGTTTTTATGATGTGCTCGAGAAAGTTGGGATGACCATAGGTATTCTTAGCTTTGGTTATCTTACAGGTGCATTTAATATAAGATATTCTATTATGGCTTTAACTGTTTTTTTCGTGGTTGGATTATTATTATTGTTGTTGGTTCCAAAAGAAAATTATAAATCAAAAATTATTTAAATGAAATTTGACATTGCAATTATTGGAGGTGGAATAGTTGGTGCTGCTACATTTTATAAACTGCAAAAGCGGTTTCCAGAAAAAAGTCTTGTTTTAATTGAAAAAGAAGCTAAACTAGCTAGTCATCAGACAGGTAATAATTCGGGTGTAATCCATTCAGGACTTTATTACACACCAGGTTCAAAAAAAGCAAGAAACTGCGTTAAAGGTAGGCATGAACTTGTCAAATTTGCAAAAGATTATAAAGTTAATCATGACATTTGTGGTAAGGTAGTTGTTGCTACAAATGAAAAGGAAATTGGTTTTTTAGAAAAAATTTATAAAAATGGAATTGAGAATAAAACAGAGGGCGTAGAGAAAATTAATTTAGATCAAATAAAGCAAATTGAGCCTGAAGTAAATGGAATCTCGGGAATTTGGGTGCCTTGTACTGGAATTATTGATTATGTACAAGCCACAAAAAAAATGTTAGAAATTGGTTCTTCTTTGAACGAAAAAAGTGAGGTTTTATTAGGTTACAATGTAGAAGCAATTCATGAAGTTGATGGAGGAAAGCAGATTGTTACATCTAGAGGGGTTTTTAATTCAAAATATTTAATTGTTTGTGGTGGTTTGCAAGCTGATCGATTGGCTAAATTTGACGGAGTTAATCTTAAAGAAAAGGTCGTTGGCTTTAGAGGTGATTACTATGAATTAGAGGACCATGCTAAATATAAAGTAAAGAATCTTATTTATCCAGTTCCAGATCCTGACTTCCCATTTCTAGGTGTTCATTTCACCAGAATGGTAAATGGTGATGTTGAATGTGGTCCAAATGCAGTATTTAGTTTTAAAAGAGAGGGGTATAATAAAACAGACTTTAGTTTAAAAGATTCTATTGATGCACTTTCTTATTCAGGAACATGGAATTTATTTTTAAAAAATATAAAGTTTGGAATTGATGAGTATAGAAGAGCTTTTTCTAAAAAGCTGTTTTTAAAAACTTTACAAAAACTTATTCCTTCTCTTGAAATGTCAGATATAAGACCTGGAAGGGCTGGTGTTAGAGCACTTTTGTTAGGTCAAGATGGAGATACTAGAGACGATTTCAGAATTGAATACGCTTCAAATAGTATCCATGTATTAAATGCTCCTTCTCCCGCAGCTACTGCAGCGTTAGCAATTGGAGACGACATAAGAGAAATGGCTGTTGAAAAATTTGATTTAGGTTGAAATTTTAATTTTTTCGAAAACAGCTTTCCAATCCCAAACATAGTTTTCGATCAATGTATCTATTTTTTTGAGAAAGATGGGGTTAGGAGTATTTAGTTGAGCAAAATATTCATCTTGGTATTGCCCTAATTTAAATTTAAAAAATACAGCTTTAGACATTCCATACAATATATTTTTTGATGGATGATTGACTCTAGAAATAAATGAACTGTATTTGTTGATTTTTTCTTCCATTAAATGAAAGTCAGTTTGGAAAACACTAGCCATTTGATCGATTATGGAATCAATGAGTATTTTTTCTTCATGGGCGGAAAGAATTCTTTCAAAAAATTTAATATTCCCAGAAACAATGATAAACATAAGTTCTTCAGGATTGTTGTAGTCTAGTTTTGGGTAATTTTCTAATTCAGAGTCGTGATAAATTGCATCAAGAAAGTCGGAATATGTATGGTCAATACAATTTAGAGTGTGATGAACAAAGTTGTAAGCCAGTTGCTTTTGTGAAATTTTTTTCTTTACAAATAATGTAGCAAACATCTTTTTAAGGTTTTAACAAAAATATTTCATGTTCTTTAGATTTAGGAGTTTTTAAAAATTGGTTTATTCACAAAGTTTTCAACTAAATTATTGAATCCTTAAAATATTGTCTAATTAATGTTAATCAATAATGATAATTGACTGAGAAAAAATATATTTGTCCTCAAATTATCATAGAGTAATGGATAAAAACACACTTACAGGGTTAATTCTAATTGGAGCAGTGGTTATTTCTTTTATGTATCTAAATAAACCAGTAGAAAATAATAAGAGAAAAAATCAGCAAAATAATATAAGTAAAATTGAAAATAGCTCAACAGAGCCAAATGTTGATAGCCGAAAAAATGATTTAAGTTCTTCAAATGTAAACGTTCAAGAAAATGAATTAAGTGATAGTTTGTTAAAAGTTCAAGATGATCAACTAGTAGAAACATTAAAAGAAAATTTTGGTTTATTTTATAATTCAGCTACAGGAGTTGATAATTCTTACGTATTAGAAAATGATAAAATCAAACTCACTTTTTCCTCAAAAGGTGCTAAAATTAATAAAGCCGAAATGATTGAAAAGTTAGAGGATGGAAGCTACAAATATAAAACACACAAAGCATTCGTAAATAATTTAGAAAAACCACTATCACTTTTTGATCAAAAATCATCTGAAATGAGTTTGACTCTGGTTGATCATGAAAAAGTGATTCCTGTAAGAACAAAAGATTTATATTTCAATTTAGTAAAACAAAATGATAGTTGCCTAGTTTTTAGAGCGAAAACAAGTACAGATGAAAAGTATTTAGAATTTATGTACAATTTATCAAAGGGCAAATATGAAGTTGATTTTAAAATTAACTATCACAATATTGAAGAGGATATTAGACCATCTGTAGATCTTTCTTGGAAAATGGTTGGTCTTTCTACAGAAAAATTAGCAAAAGATGAAAGAATGTACTCAACAATCATGTATAGATATTTTGGAAGTGGACGTGATTATCTTTCTGAAACAAGTGATAACGACGAAAAGTTAGAAGGTAACACTAATTGGATTGCTTTTAAACACAAGTTTTTTTCATCAATTATAATTTCTGAAAGCGGCTTTTCGAGTGGTAAAATTGAACAAAAACAATTGGATAACGATAGTCTAACTATTTCATATGCTACTAAATTAACCATTCCTTCAATGGGAGTAGTCCCCTTGAAATTCTTTTTCGGCCCAAATGATTTCGATTTATTAGCTAGTTATGAAAACGAGATGGATGGAATAATCAACCTAGGTTGGGGAGTATTTGGTTGGGTAAATAAGTTTATGATTGGCCCAATTTTCCATTTTTTAAAATCATTTGGGATTGGTTTTGGGTTCGTCATTTTGCTACTGACTCTTGCCGTTAAAATAATTATATCTCCCTTAACCTTTAAGAACTACATGTCTTCTGCGAAAATGAAAGTTTTAAAGCCAGAGATTAGTAAGATTAATGCTAAATATGAAGGAAAAAGTGATAAAAATACAGCTATGAAAAAGCAACAGGAAACAATGGCACTTTACAGGCAAACCGGCGTTAATCCAATGGCTGGTTGTATTCCCGTTATTATACAAATGCCAATATTATTCGCTGTATTTAGGTACTTCCCTGCTAGTTTAGATTTAAGACATCAAGGTTTTCTTTGGGCTGAAGATTTAAGTTCTTTTGATTCCATTTTGGATTTAGGTTTCAGTATTCCATTTTACGGAGATCATATTAGTTTATTTACATTACTTATGGCAGCTTCAACACTTTTTTATACCCTGATGAATAGTAACCAAATGACTCCTGCTGCTCAACCAGGAATGCCTAATATGAAGGTAATCATGTATATGTTCCCCATTATGATGATATTTTTCTTCAATGAATATTCTTCAGGTTTAAGCTATTATTATTTATGCGGAAATTTAATGAATATGGGTATTATGTGGGGGATAAAGAAATATATGGTTGATGAAGATAAAATAAGATTGAAAATAGAGTCAAATAAGAAAAAGCCAAAAAAGAAATCAAAATTTTTACAAAAGATGGAAGAAATCTCTAAGCAGCAACAGCAAAAGAGGAATTGAAAAATTGGTATAATATTTGTTAATTGTTAAAAAATTAGTTTAATTTGCAAATCAAAATTTTTAACAATGTCTAGAGTTTGTCAAATAACAGGGAAAAAGGTAGTTACAGGGAATAATGTTTCACATTCTAATAGAAAGACAAAAAGAAAATTCTATCCTAATCTTCAAACTAAAAAATTCTTTATTCCAGAGGAAGACAAGTGGGTAACTTTAAAAGTATCTGCATCTGCTATAAGAACTATTAATAAAAAAGGTATTTCAGCCGTAATTGCAGAAGCCAAATCTCAAGGCAAGATGTCATAGAGATTATTACGACAATAATATTTTAAAAAATTGCCTCATTTTGTGAGGCTTTTTTTTTGAATTAATAATTAGTTCATACTTTCATTTTTATTACGTAGCTTTTTAATTTATTAACTAAAAAGATGTGAAATTTGATAGGTATAATGAAGTTTTAATTTAAAAATTTTGCAAGTATTAATTCTTAAAGCTGTATTAATTTAATTTTCAATTTTAATTTATAAACTGTTAAGTTTCCTTTTTGAAAAGTGTTTGTTTCCAAATATTATTATTTAATCAAACAAAAAAGATTATGTATAAAAATAGATAAAGTTGGTATAATTTGTAAAATCGTTCTATTACTGTTGTAAATAAAAATAAATAATTTATCTTTGCAAACCATAAATTAGCAGAAATGGCAAAGAAAGGAAATAGAGTTCAAGTTATTTTAGAATGTACTGAGCATAAAGAAAGCGGAATGTCTGGAACATCAAGATATATTACAACAAAGAATAGAAAGAATACTCCAGATAGAATAGAGTTAAAAAAATACAATCCTGTACTTAAGAAATATACAGTTCATAAAGAAATTAAATAAATAAGTTATGGCTAAGAAATCAGTAGCAACATTACAAAAGGGAGGTGGTAAGCAACATACCAAAGTTATAAAAATGGTTAAGTCACCAAAAACCGGGTCTTACACTTTCAAAGAAGAAATAATCCACAATGATAAAATCAAAGACTGGTTCTAAATAGTTAAAATGTATTAAATTTAAGCTCTTTCTTAATTTTAAGAAAGAGCTTTTTTTTTATTTATTGCTAAATTATGAGTTGGAAAAGTTTTTTTACCAAAGAGAAAAAAGAAGATTTAGACCAAGGTTTGGAAAAAACTAAGCAAAGTTTTTTTGCTAAGATCGCAAATACTGTTGCAGGTAAGTCTAAAGTTGATGAAGAATTGCTAGATGATTTAGAAGAAGTTTTAGTGTCATCTGATGTAGGTGTTAAAACTACTCTTAAGATAATAGATAGGTTAGAGGAAAGGGTTAAAAAGGATAAATATATAGGAGTAAACCAATTAAATGATTTACTAAAAAATGAAATAGCAGAAATGCTTTCAGAAAACAATATAACAGATGTTACTGGATATAATATTCCAAAATCTGATTTGCCTCACGTAGTCATGGTAGTTGGTGTTAATGGAGTAGGTAAAACAACAACTATTGGAAAATTAGCTTATCAATACTATAATAAAGGTTATAAGGTTCTTTTGGGCGCTGCTGATACTTTTAGAGCTGCAGCAGTTGAACAATTATCAATATGGTCAGAAAGAGTAGGAGTCCCTATAGTAAAACAGAATATGGGATCCGATCCTGCTTCTGTTGCATTTGATACCTTACAGAGCGCAAGAGCAAATAAATCAGATATTGTATTTATTGATACAGCAGGTAGATTACATAATAAGATTAATTTAATGAATGAACTTTCTAAAATAAAGAAAGTAATGCAAAAAGTAATACCTGATGCTCCCCATGAAATTTTATTGGTTTTAGATGGATCTACTGGACAAAATGCTATTGAACAAGCTGAGCAGTTTTTAAAAGCAACCGAAGTCAATGCTTTAGCCTTGACTAAATTAGATGGAACTGCTAAGGGTGGTGTGGTCATAGGTATTTCTGATCAATTCAAAATACCAGTTAAATATATTGGTGTTGGTGAGGGTGTAGAACAATTACAAGTCTTTAACCGAGAAGCTTTTATAGATGCATTATTCCAAGGCTCATCTTTTAAAGCCAAAACATAAAGTGTCGTGAAAACTAAAACACTAAGGAAAAATAAAGTAAATGTAGTAACTATGGGTTGCTCAAAGAATTTATATGATTCTGAAGTGATGATGGCTCAATTAAAGGCTAATCAATATGAAGTTGAGCATGAATCAAAAATTAATGACTCAGCAATTGTAATTATTAATACATGTGGGTTTATCGATAAAGCTAAAGAAGAGTCTATTAACACAATTTTAGATTTTGTTGATGCTAAAAAACAAGGTTTAGTGGAGAAAGTATATGTTTCAGGTTGTTTATCTGAAAGATACAGAGATCAGTTAGAGGAGGAAATACCAGATGTAGATGCTTATTTTGGGAGTAAGGAATTACCTAATATTTTAAGAACATTAAATGCAGATTATAAACATGAGTTAATAGGCGAAAGACTTTTAACTACTCCTCATCACTATGCTTATTTAAAAATTGCTGAAGGTTGTGATAGACCTTGTTCTTTTTGTGCAATTCCCTTAATGAGAGGAAAGCATCGTTCAACTCCCATTGAAGATTTAGTGTCAAATGCAAAGTCTTTAGCTAACAAAGGAGTTAAGGAAATAATGCTGATTGCACAAGATCTGACCTTTTATGGTTTGGATTTATACAGAAAAAGAGCGTTATCAGATTTACTTAAAGCTTTATGTAAAGTAGATGGTATAGAGTGGATAAGGTTGCACTATGCTTATCCTTCCAACTTTCCAATGGATGTTATTGACGTAATGAAAAGTGAGAATAAGATTTGCAATTACTTGGATATTCCATTACAGCACGGTTCAACTAGAATTTTAAAGGCAATGAGAAGAGGGACCAATAGGGAAAAGACAACTAAATTAATTCATGATATTAGAGAGAAAATTCCTAATATCGCTGTTAGAACTACATTAATTACTGGATATCCTGGAGAAACTGAAGAAGATTTTCAAGAAATGTATGATTGGGTGAGTGAAATGAGATTTGATAGATTAGGTGTTTTTACTTATTCTCATGAAGAAAACACACATGCATTTAATTTTGAAGATGATGTTCCTCAAAAAATCAAAAAACAACGTGCTGATGCTATTATGGATCTTCAATCTAGTATTTCTCACGATCTCAATCAACTAAAAATTGGTAAAGAATTTAGGGTTTTAATTGACAGAGTGGAGGGAGATTACTTTATTGGCAGAACTGTTTACGATTCACCTGAAGTTGATAATGAAGTATTAATTAGAAAAGATGAAAAAACCTATTGTAGAATAGGAGATTTTGTAAATGTCAAGGTTGAAAGTGCTGATCATTTTGACTTGTTTGCTCAATTGTTATAGACTAATTTGTGGAAAATAATTTTAAAATAGGAGACAAAGTAAGGTTTTTAAATACTGATGGTTTTGGTGTAGTTACCAAAATTTTAAATAATAAAGAGGTTGAAATAGAAAACGATTTTGGTTTTGAAGAGGTTTTTAAAATCAGAGAATTAGTTCCTGAAAGAAAAAAAGAAGATTATCAAACAGATAACCTTGCTTTTAATAAACAAGTTAATTCCAAGATTAATTCAGATGCAAATAGTAAACAATCCGCAGATCTTAAAAGAAAATTCAAACACTTAGATCAATATGGCAATAAAGAGCGTGATGTTATAGACTTACATATTGAAAATTTAATTGAGTCTCACAGAGGAATGAATAACTCTGAAATTTTAAATATTCAAATGATGCACTATAGAAGGTTTTTAAATACTTCAATAAGCAAACAACATCGCAAAGTTGTTGTGATTCATGGAGTTGGGGAAGGTGTCCTTAGGGAAGAAATAAGAAGAGATTTAAATGATTATCACCCTCATTTAGAATTTTATGATGCTCCTTACAATGAGTTTGGTTACGGTGCTACAGAAATAAGATTGAAAAAATAAATTAGTTAACTCGAGTAATCTTCTAAAGCTTTTTCAATACACTCCACTGCATTCTTTAAATTCTCCTTGTTAAGTACATATGCTATTCTTACTTGATTTTGAACACTGTTATTAGCATAGAATCCAGAAGCAGGAGCTAACATAACAGTTTGGCCATTATACTCAAATTTTTCTAACAACCATTGGCAAAAATGGTCTGCATTTTCAATAGGTAGTTCCGCAATACAATAGAATGCTCCTTGCGGTTTTGGGCATATAACTCCTGGGATTTTACTTAAACCTTCTACTACAATATTTCTTCTTTCGACATATTCATTAGTTACTTGTTCAAAATAACTTTGTGGAGTTTCTAGAGCGGTTTCACCAGCAATTTGCCCTAGAGTTGGAGGACTCAATCTTGCTTGACCAAATTTTAAAGCCATTTCCATAAACTCATGATTTTTGCTTATTAAGGCACCTACTCTTGCTCCACACATTGAATATCTTTTGGAAACAGAGTCTACAAGAACAACATTATTTTCTATTCCAACTAATTCAAGAGCTGAGAAATGCACGGCACCATCATAACAAAACTCTCTATATACCTCATCCGCAAATAAAAATAAATCATGCTCATTAATAATTTCTTTTAACGATTGTAATTCTTCTTTTGAGTAAAGATAACCAGTTGGATTTCCGGGGTTACAAATTAAAATACCTTTGGTTTTTGATGTGATTTTTTCTTTGAAATCATCTATTGGGGGTAAAGCAAAGCCATCCTCAATTTTAGCAGTTACAGGAATTACTTTTATTCCACATGTTGTTGCAAAACCATTGTAATTTGCATAAAATGGTTCAGGAATTATAATTTCGTCTCCAGGTTCAAAACAACACTGAAATGCAAAAGTTAATGCTTCTGAACCACCAGTCGTTATCATGATTTCTTTATCAGGGTTAAGATTAATCCCTAGTTTTTGATAATATTTTGCCAAACCTTCTCTGTAAGACAAAAATCCTGCGCTATGACTATATTCAATTACTTCTAAATCTAGGTTGTTTAATTTATCCCGTACTATTTTAGGAGTTTCTATATCAGGTTGTCCAATATTTAAATGATAAACTGTTGTCCCTCTACTTTTTGCTGCTTCAGCAAAAGGGACTAGTTTTCTTATTGGAGAAGCTGGCATTGCCATAGATTTGTTAGATAGAACTGGCATTTTTTATAATATTGGTTTATAATCTTTTTATGCTACATCCAGAATTTCTTGTTTCTGGCTTTATAATTTTATTTCCTTTTGCTAAAGAATTAACGGCATCTTTTAACCAAGTTTCTTTAACCTCTTTTTTAGATTTGACATTGTCGTCAATTGCCCCTTTGTAAACTAATTCTAACTCATTATTAAATAAATATATGTGAGGAGTTGTACTTGCTCCAAAAGCATCAGCAAGTAAATGGTTTTTATCAATTACATAGGACGATTTGTAAGAATTATTTTTGCTATGTTGTTGCATGTCTTTAAACGAATCTCCTCTATCTCTTTTGGCTTCGTTACTATTGACAAGTACCATCCCAATATTATTTTGTTTACATAATTCATAAGTTTCATTATATCTATTTTCCCATCCATCCATATTATCATTCCCAATGACAAACGGACATGTATTGCAGCTAAAAATAACTAATAGACCATTTTCTTTATTTAACGTATTAAGTGAGAGTTCTTTTCCGTTAACATCTTTCAATTTGTGGTTGGACATTGGTGCTTTAGTTCCAAGTTTTAATGCTTCAATTTTGGTTGGTTGGTTAATGCCAATAAAAAATGGTAGTAGCATTAATATTGAAATGCTGAACAAATTATTTTTCATAATTAAATTTTGGGCTAATTTAAATTTTTAGATTAAATCAACAAATAATGTATAAAATTATATAAGAATTAATAGAATATTAACCTAACATTGGGTGTCAAACTTTTTTCCATTCTTTGCCATCTCCGTTAGTAATGGTCTTGGATTAAATTTAGGTCCGTATATGTCTGCGTAATGATTTAATTTGTCTACAACTTTGTCTATTCCTAACAAATTCATGTAGCTAAAAGGACCTCCAGTCCATGGTAAAAATCCAATTCCAAAAACTCCTCCAATATCACCATCTTGAGCATTTTGAATTATTTTGTCTTCTAAGCACCATGCAGCTTCATTGAGTAATAATAAAATGGCACGTTCAGTTATGTCTTTGTCATCTAAAAACTTTTTAGTTGGAGATTCAAAATATTGATATACTTCATTGTTTGTTTGATCTTTTCTTAATTTTCCTCTTTTCATTTTATAATTATAAAATCCTTTTTTAGATTTTCTACCCATCAATCCAGCTTCCAACATTTTGGGCATTGAGTAGTTTATTTTAAATCCTTCTCTTTCTTTAACTAAATCAGCCATGTTCCCACTCATTACATGTACTCCAATATCTATTCCAA
>MDTC01033233.1_pt1 | contig 38089 bp, 32 predicted proteins | sample 811181 | NCBI WGS metagenome assembly MDTC01 (sample SAMN05326644, study PRJNA326480) | marine metagenome | isolation source: seawater | place: Pacific Ocean: North | collected 2011
ATCAATTTCAATAAATGCTTAAAATATGAGTAAACTATTAAAATATTTATACTATTTCTTTATTTAATTCGAATAAAATAGCTTTTATAAGCAGTAAAATTTGATAATTATACTCGGCGCTGTAAAATACAGGCTCTTAAATTTTTACTTTTATAAATGTTATGCATATAGGTATCGATCAAATTTTCGCAAAGTCTCATGCTAAAGTAGAAGACTTTGAGTTTAATGCACAAGTTGCTCAGGTTTTTCCTGATATGATTCAACGCTCCGTGCCTGGATATTTACAAATTATTCAAAGTATTGGCGATATAGCGCATCAAGTTGTGGTGCCCCGCTCCCATGTGTATGATTTGGGTTGCTCTTTAGGCGCTGTATCTTTATCTATTCGACGCCGTATAGAAGATCGTACCTGTCGTCTTATTGCTGTCGATAATTCTGAAGCAATGATAGAAAGAGCACATCATCATATTAAATCCTTCAAAAGTCCTTTAGAAATTGAAGTGTATCAAGATGATATTCGCAATTTTAAAATTGAAAAAGCATCGCTGGTGGTTTTAAATTTTACACTACAGTTTCTCCATCCAGACGATAGACTCAGTTTATTGAAAAACATTTATCAAGGCATGCTTCCAGGTGGTGTACTACTTGTATCTGAAAAGCTCAATTTTCATGATACCTCCATACATCAGCTTATGAATACCTTACATCTTGATTTCAAGCGTACTAATGGTTACTCCGAGCTTGAAATCAGTCAAAAGCGTACAGCTATCGAAAATGTGATGAAGCCCGATACTTTGCATGATCACTATCAACGATTCAATGATGCTGGTTTCTCTTCTTATCAGACTTGGTTCCAGTGTTTTAACTTTGCTTCTATGGTTGCTATAAAATGATTTCTTTTTATCCTTTCTTACAAACACTAACTCAGGAACCTAAGTTACAACCTTGGCTAGAAACTTTACCTTCTTTGCTTGCACAGTGGCGTCAAGATGCGCGTCATGGAAACTTACCTAAGTGGGAAAAAGTTTTAAAAAAATTACCAAGCACCGATTCAGTAAACATTGATTTAAAAGACGGAGTACGTGTTGGACAACGCCATGAACTACCTGAACACGAATTAAAAAAACTCGAAAATTTATTGCAAGTTCTACACCCTTGGCGTAAAGGACCTTATCAAATTCATGGTATAGATTTAAATACCGAATGGCGATCAGATTGGAAGTGGGACAGGCTTCTGCCACATATATCACCTCTTAAAAATCGTCTGATATTAGATGTAGGTTGTGGTAATGGCTATCATATGTGGCGTATGCTGGGAGAAAAAGCACGACGTGTTGTAGGTGTTGACCCTTCTTCACTTTTTCTATGTCAATTTGAGTTGGTGAAGCAATTAACGCAAAGCCATCCACCTATTGATCTCATTCCTTTAGGTATTGAGCAGTTACCACCATTGGAAAGTTTTGATAGCGTGTTTTCTATGGGTGTTCTCTATCATAGAAGATCTCCTATTGAGCATATCTTACAATTAAAGCAGCATCTACGTGCTGGTGGCGAACTTATTCTTGAAACGCTTGTAGTTGAAGGGAATGAGCACACAGTTTTTGTACCACCCGAGCGGTACGCTAAGATGAACAATGTATGGTTTTTACCTTCCGCAAAAGCACTTAAGACATGGTTAGAGAAGTGCGGATTTTGTGATGTGCGTATTATTAATGTCAATAAAACAGAATTAGACGAGCAACGTCAAACAGAATGGATGCGCAATGAGTCTCTAGAAGCATTTCTAGATCCGCATGATAAGCATCGAACCATAGAAGGCCATCCTGCTCCAATTAGAGCAACTTTAATTGCCAAAAAGAGTGAAACCAAGTCAGCTTAAGCTGGCTTGAACCCTTGTAAAATAAAACAACTTCTTGATTGGCATTTCCTGCATCACTGCTCTAGGCTATTGAATACCCCCTTTTTAAATAAGGCATATTTAATGCCTCATAGCTCAAGTCAGCTCCCCCTAATTAAAGGAGCACTCAATCTAAGTAGAAGAAACTTAAGCTATATTGAGCGTTACAATGCACCGCAAGATTTTTTGCTTGCCGATGATAAGCTTAAAACAAAATACTTGGCCAAAAAAAATCATATTCTTACATCAGAACTTTTTGCTGTGATTCATTCTTACAAAGACTTACAATATGCATTGAATACACTTCCACAGAATACAGGTTTTGTTATCAAACCTTCTCAAGGTAGTGCTGGAAAAGGCATCTTAATTATTGTTCAGGTTAACAAAAAGGCACAGTACTGTATTAAAAAAAGTGGCGATCGAATCACCTATACCGAGCTTTATGAACATGTTAATCGTATTTTAGAAGGCGAATTTACTTTAGGTCGACAGAAAGATATAGCACTGATGGAGCGAGAGGTGCATATGAGTTCTGATTTTAAGGGTTATAGTTTTAAAGGGTTACCTGATATACGCTTTATCGTATTTTTAGGGTTTCCTATTATGGCGATGTTACGCTTATCCACTCAATCATCTGATGGCAAAGCCAATCTACATCAAGGAGCAATTGGTGTGGGGTTAGATATTACAACAGGCGAAGCGTTGCAAGCTATACAGTACAACCAAAGTATTTATGCTCACCCCGATACAGGACTTATTTTAAAAAATATTAAAGTACCACGTTGGAATGATTGCCTTACTTTATCAGCGAGCTGTTATAATTTATTTAAATTAGGCTTTATGGGTGTTGATATCGCTCTCAATCAGAAGCAAGAGCCTATTTTGCTAGAGGTCAATGCAAGGCCTGGACTATCAATCCAAAATGCAACCGGACAAGGACTTATACCTTGGTTAAATAAAATAGAGTCTCAAGACTCTTCTAATATGACAACTTCAAAGCGTGTTGAATATGTTAAAAAAGTACTCACTATTTCTTAGTTTATTACTGAGTTTGAATGCTCAGGCTATGCCTCATCGTGTATCTATTATTGAGCAATGTGAAAATTTAGAGCTTACACCACCTACATTTATATCTGATAAAAGTATTGCTTTTAATATGGTTCGGTTTGAGCGAAGCTCCTTAGCGTTACAGAATATAAAAGATGTAATAAGCTATCATCTGAAATTTGTTCAAGGTGCAGAGAGAGAACCTTTTCTGGCTTGTCAAATGAAAATCGCACAAAAGCAAAGTCATTTTCTAGAGGCTTTAGAACAAGGCACTTGGCTTGAAAAAATGCGTCATTCCAATCAAACGCAAATAACGTCTTACTTAGAGTCTCTAGATCGTATGATGAGTCAACAACCCACACTAGATGAGTATTCAAAATTGATCGCGACCAGCAGTAGCTATAAATCAATTATACATAATCCAGATCAGCACATTCTGATATCAAAAGCATGTAGATTACCTGGTGTACCTACTAAACAACGCTTTTCAATCAAAGAAATTTCTTTCTATTTGCATAACCAAAATAATGAAACATGCCGCAAGCAGGTATGGTTTGTGTATCAAGAAAGAATTCATAAAATGATAGCGAAGCTCAAGTCTCAAACTTTTGAGATACAGAAAAAACTGGCGAACAAATTTCATTTTAATACGCCTTTTAGTTATCAAATCAGAAATCATTATTTAAACAAAACACAATGGGTTGAGTTTTTTTTAGAGCACTACCCTGCTAAATCAGACTTAAAGCCATGGAACGTGATTCATTTTCTATCAGAAAAGCACTTAGAAAAAGATGGTGACTTGAAGTTTAAAACAACAAATACTTCTAATTGGTTACAAGATGTCATGAAGCAGTTAGGTTTGAAAGTTGATGTCTTATCAGAAAATCAATGGCGAATTTGGCATGATAAGCGTCTTTTGGGTGAGCTTTTTATTTTTGATTCTCCAAAAATACGCGGTGTTAACCTTAAGAAAACTGTTGTAGGTATGCAATATGGTATCAGTCACCTGTTTATGCCAAAAGAAATATCACAACCAAGACACAAAAAAGCTCTTATTCAAGCTTTAGGTTTGAGTATTTATCATTTAGCTCATGAACAGAATTATTACTTATTAACTGAACATTTGACGCCAAGCGACTTAAGTCATGTAGGTATTTATTGGATGATGGAAAAATTTGCATCATATCAAGGTATATGGAAAAAGATTGAAAGGTCAAATGACTTGCTTAAGCTGTGGCGAAGCCAATATGCTTTTGATTTCTATCAAGGCTTTGCAACGGAGAAAGTTTTTGATTTTCGCTCTTTATTGGATGATGGTACCTATTACCAAAAGTTATGGCAAAAGCAGCTTGCTCGCTATTTGGTCAAACAAGTTTGTATCGATGATGGAGTTATGTTCAGCATGCTCTTTGAGAAAGATCCTACACAATTCATCAATAAAATTAGACACAATGAACCTATGCCAGATTTTATTAAACGTGTCTTATCGCCAAAACAATTATGTTGGAAAAAGTCTACTTTCTGAGACAAAATTGTTTGAAAAAAGAGGACATAAGTCCTCTTTTTTTCTATTTAATCTCTTATGCAAAATTAAACTTCTTTGATGATGGTACCTGAAAATTTATTTCGTTGCCTCTTCCGGTTCCGAAACAAGATCGTCTTGTTCTTTTGTTTGTTTGGCAAACTTATTAACAAGGAGAGATAAAGCACCATCTCCTAAAACATTACAAGCCGTTCCAAAACTGTCTTGAGCCAAATAAAGTGCAATCATCAATGCTATGGCTTCTTCATTAAAACCAAGAATACTCGAAAGTAAGCCTATAGCTGACATCACTCCTCCGCCTGGAGCGCCCGGTGCTGCAATCATAGCAATACCTAACATCATAATAAAACCGAACATGTGCATCGGTGAAACCATGTGCAGATCAGGAAAGATGGCAATCACTGCAATAGAGCAAGTCACAAGTGTTATAACTGAACCAGATAGATGAATTGAAGCACATAATGGAATTGTAAAATGAGCTACTTCAGGGCGAACTTGAATCCGCTTCGTTTTCTCAAGAGTAATAGGTATGGTCGCCGCACTCGACATCGTGCCTAAAGCAGTAAAGTAAGCAGGTAACATCTCACTAAGTAACTTAAAAGGTGACTTCTTGATCACCGATCCTACAAACATATACGCACCAATGAGATAAAGCCAGTGCAAAGACAAGATAAGCAAGAACACAAAACTAAAGGTTTTAAAGAGCACCATCACCGTACCTTCATAAGCCACAGCCGCAAAGACTCCCGCAATATAAACAGGTAACAATGGAATAATCACTTTCGCTAATATAAGATCTATGATTTCCCGACCTTCGACAAATACTTTTTTTAGTGTTTGCTGTTTTAATGAACTCACACCTATGCCAAAGATAAAAGCTAAAACTAAAGCCGTCATCACATCAAAAATAGGCGTCACCGAAAAGGTAAAAAAGGAGGTCACTTTATCTATTTCATCCGGTATGAAACTTGAGTCAGATGTCATAAAACTAGGCAATACAGTCTGTACCGCAAAATAAGCCATAGTACCTGCTAAAATAGTTGATATATAAGCATAAAGTACTGTTTGACTCAATAATTTACCTGAGTTATTAGGTAGCGCAGCAATACCCTCACCTACAAAAAATAAAATCAGTAAAGGGATAGTAAAGCTAATAAGCTGGCCAATTATCTCATGGATAGTGACTAAAGTTTTTACGTAAAATTCTGGTAATATCAGCCCTATAGATGTACCTAAAACAACACCTAAAACGAGCTTTAGAATTTGATTCATTTCCATATCCTCGGCTTGAAACGCCTTCATTTCTAAAATATTTAACTAAAGAAACAAAATTAACACATTTGTCTTTTTATAATCAAACTTTTTCTTTATAAAAGAGATATTTATTAAAACCAGAAATGAGGGTTCAATACTCATAATAAGGAGAATCAAGGTCTGAACCTTACAGCCTCAGACCTCTATAATAGATATGAAATTATGCCGCGGCATGCTCGATGAAATAGTCATAAATAGACTGCCATACATCTTGAACAAGCATAAAATCTTGCGGTTCGAGCTCTGCTTTATTATCCTGTAAACAATGCTGCATCGCTGTATTGAGTTGTGCTAAAGATACATGTTTATCTTGCTCAAATTGAGCAAAAACAACGGCAATATGCCCTTGCAAGTAACCGGTTGCAAACATCTGATCATCTGATCCCGACTCAATTGCATTTTCTATCCAGATATATAATAGCTCTTCATATTTTTCTAACATATACGACCTAATTTAAAAACTATGCTGCTTTGAAACATTGATTTCTAAAGCAAACAGGATGTTGATAATATTCCATGCAGACTTGCAAAAACTCAGCCGCTTGCGCAGGAAGCCCGTGCTCTAAATACCATTCCACTTGGTCTTTGACTCGAGATTGAAATGCAAATCTATCGACTTCACAACCATTTAGGTTGTCACAGCTCACTTGAAAAGGTACTTTGCAAGCTATCGAAAATAAACATTCAAGTGCTTGAGGTTTGATCTCAGCACGCTCAAAGGCTTGTTGCTGTGAGGTATTTCGACCATCTTCGATATACCAATAACCATAATCAACTTGTTGGCGCCGTCTAGCTCCAGCTATACACCAATGTGATATTTCATGCAAGGCGCTCGAAAAAAACCCATGCGCAAAAATAATACGATGTACATCATCAGCTGTTTTTGCTGGAATATAAATCGGCTCATCACAACCTTTTACTAAAATGGTTTGGTAGGCTTCTTGTGCATAACTATTAAATAAAGTAATCAACTGATCAACGTCAGGCTGCTGTCTCTCTTTTATAGATTGCATGATCCCGCCCAATTTAAATTTTGAGCTTTTTGCCTTTGATAATGATCCATAATGACAAGCGCACACATCGCCTCAACAATAGGTACAGCTCGAATAGCAACACAAGGATCATGACGACCTGTCACACCTACGCTTTCCACCTCACCTGCCATGTTCTGAGTTTGAATAGCTTGTCTAATACTCGAAGTTGGCTTAAAAGCAACACGTGCTTGAATGGGTTGACCTGTCGAAATTCCACCTAAAATACCACCAGCATGGTTCGACTCAAAACCATCATTGCTCATCGCATCACGCTGCATCGAACCAAAACTGGATATCACATCAAAACCATCACCGATTGAAACTGCTTTAACAGCATTAATACCCATTAACGCACCGGCAAGGTCAGCATCGAGCTTACTAAAAACAGGCTCACCTAAGCCCGCTGGTACACCTTCAATCATCACTTCAATAAGGGCACCAACGGAGTCGCCATCAAGATGAAGTTGCTCAAAAAGCTCAATGAGTGCTTCATGCTTTGAAGGGTCAACAAAACCAAAAGGATTTTGCGCAACCTGCTCTCTGTTATAAGACTGTGCGACGACCTTTCCTATTTGGCTAACATAAGCACAAATAGAAATACCGAGCTCTTCTTGCAAATACTTAGCTGCTATGGCTCCTGCTGCAACACGCATCACAGTTTCACGGGCAGAAGCACGGCCACCACCACGATAGTCCCGTATGCCATATTTTTGCATATAGCTCCAATCTGCATGCCCTGGACGAAAAACATGCTTAATCTGATCATAATCTCTAGAGCGTTGATCTTGATTTTTAATCAGCAAACCAATAGGCGTACCTGTTGTTTTACCTTCAAATACACCCGATAAAATCTGAACTTGATCAGGCTCGGAGCGTTTTGTCGTATAGTCATTACGCCCTGGACGACGGCGATCCAAGGCAGATTGAATATCTGCTTCATGTAAAGCAAGGTTGGGGGGACATCCATCAATAATGCAACCTAAAGCCACACCGTGACTTTCACCAAAGGTGGTCACACGAAAAGTATGTCCTATTGTACTTCCTGTCATTATCTTTTCACCTTAGCTAATTATATTGTAATATCAAAACAAGTTTTATACTTGATTAACTGTGCTTTCGTTAAGACGAAGACACCATCACCACCCCGTTTGAATTCAACCCAGTTAAAATCCACTTCGGGATATTGGTTAACCAGTTGTAACATGGAGTCACCGACTTCAACAATCAAAATACCTTCATCGTTTAAGTAATCTGCAGCTTGTGCGAGGATACGCTTTGTTAAATGCAGACCATCGCGACCCGAGACTAATGCAAGTTCAGGCTCATGTGTAAACTCAACAGGCATTTGCTCAAAATCTTGACTGTCTACATAGGGAGGATTAGAAACGATCACATCGTAACGCACTCCTTCTGGGATCTGATCGAATACATCGGATTGAATGGGAAACACTTTTTCCATGCAATCTAATTGCTCAATATTAACTTGCGCTACATCTAACGCATCAGTACTGATATCTACCGCATCAATTTCTGCATCTGGAAAAGCATAAGAACAAGCAATAGCAATACAGCCACTACCTGTACACAAATCAAGAACACGATGCACAGAGCCTGAGTCAATCCAAGGAAGAAACTCTTGTTCAATCATTTCACCTATTGGCGATCTTGGAATCAATACACGCTCATCAACAAAAAATTCTAAATGACAAAACCAAGCACGGTTCACAAGATAAGGGACAGGTATACGCTCATTCACTCGACGATGTACTAAATCTGCAATGTATTCGCGCTCTGAACGCACCAATTTTGTATGTCTTACATACTCTGAAGCTTCAAAAGGTAAATGCAAAGCACTAAACACTAAAGCAACGGCTTCATCCCAAGAATCGTTTGTACCATGACCAAAAAATAAGTTATGCGTATTAAATTGACTTACCGACCAACGAATAAAATCATCGATAGTAGATAAATCTTCAACAGCATGCTCAATAGACTGTTTATCCACAAAGAACTCCTTTTAAAAATATGGTAAGATTGTAACAAATTGCAGGTCATTAGAATAACTTATATTGATAATTTTATGGAAAAAAAACCGAATTTAAACTCTGAAAGCTTTAAAGATCTACTAAAAGATGCTGAAATCAAAACAATAAAGCAAGATAAGCACTTTTTTAAGCGATGCCCAACACATGAGAAATCTAAGATAAAACCACCTAAAGAGCAGCTTGAAGTGAGCTTGTCTGATGATTATCATCCTCTTTTACCTGAAGAAGGTTCTATGCGTTATCATCGTGATGGGTCAACCCACCAGCTTAAACAATTAAGACGAGGAGACTTTGAGCCTGAAGCGACTATAGATTTGCATGGTTTAACTCAAACTCAGGCGAAGCGGATGCTCATTGAAGACTTAGCACAAGCCAAACAACAAAGTTTGACCTGTATTTGTATTACACATGGCCACGGTAAAGGGATCCTCAAACAGCAGGTGCCAAGATGGCTCGCTCAACACCCTCATGTTGTTGCATTTCATGTCGCACCTAAACATCTAGGTGGTCATGCAACCTTATTGGTGCTTCTTGATACGCTCTACAATCCAGACCATAAAGAGACAACTCAAGATTAAGCTTTAGGTAACTCAACTTTTTTACCCAGCATACGACGCAATGTTGGATCACGATAAAAAAAGTGATGCTTCATTGCTGCGAGCACATGCAATACAATCAAAGCTAAAAATATCCAAGCAACAAAATGGTGTGCCTCATGTGCAATATGAGCCAACCCTTTGTGTAAAGGCATAATTTTTGTAGGATCAGCAGGATTCATATTTGGATCAACGAGACTAAAACCAAAGATAGCTAGCCCTCGTCCTCCTAAGACAGACATAGTCATACCTGAAATAGGCATCAAGATCGAAGCAATCAATAGAGAACTATGTGTTATTCTGGCTAACCATTTTTCAAACACACTTGAACGACCTATCATCGGTGGAAAACCTATCATAAGACGTCTTACCAAACGCCAAGTGATGAACACAAACATGATAGTACCAAACGATTTATGAACGGGATACATAAAGTAAGACTTGGTTTGAGTCATGAAGATGCCCACACCTGTCAAGACCAAAACATTCAACGCGACAAACCAGTGCAAATAAACTGATCCTTTAGACAATTGCTCAAGAGAATCTCTCATAATTTAAATTCCTTTTGTTATTAAAAGCAAATTTAAAATACAAAAGTTCTCTTGTTTTTGCAAATATTAATCTAAAGTTTTTATTGCTTGTTCAATGCGTTGCACTGAAATAGGATAACGCGTTCCCAACGATTGAGCGAAAAAAGAAACACGCAATTCTTCTATCATCCAACGTATATCAAGACATGCATCAGAAGGTGTATCGTGTCTGCTAATTTGATTGAGCTTAGCGCGATATAGCTTTTCGACATGTTGAACTTTAACACAATGCGCTCGATCACGATGTATATCTATGCTGAGCTTTTCTAAGCGCTTTTCCATAGCTTGTAGATAGCGATATATATCCTTAAGCCTATGCACACCCATCTTCGTTACAAAGCCTTTGAATACCAATTGATCCAGTTGCTGCTGCATATCAGATAAAGCAAAAGCCCAATCCAGTTGAACGCGACCTTTAAATCTTTTTCGCAAGGCTTGATGTAATACCAAGATCTTTTCAACTTCGAGTGCAACAGCTTCTGTTTTTTCAAAAAGATCAGAACGCACCTGCTCTTGCGCTTGAGCAAAAGCAGCTTCAGAACGTATTTCTTCTCCTCGCTGAGCAAGAATATCATCAATAGATGCAGCCATGAGATCATCTAGAAGTTGCTGAATCTGTCCCATAGGATTGAAATACAATGCAAGCTTTGCTTTATTCGATAGATTACGCTCTAGATGACGAATAGGTGAAGTCATATTGAGTAATAACAGACGCCTTAAGCCTTGCTGATGAGCACGTATTGCATCCAACTGATCATCAAAAAGCTTCACAGCAACACTATCTTTATCATCCACTAAAGCGGGATAAGCCTTGAGATATAAACCGGCCTGCTTTTTTTCATATTCGGCTGCAATATCACCACAACTCCAAGTCGTTAAGCCACTATGTTGCATGGTATCATCGGCCAAATCGACCATCACTTGCTCTACCTGGTTTTGTAATTGACCTTGCAGCAAAGACAAATCACGTCCTTGCGCTATCATGTGCCCTTGTGCATTCATAATCTGATAGTTCATCTTCAAATGCTCAGGTAACTCCACGTCTAAGAAATCTTCTTTCACAACAGGCTCGCCCGTCATACGTTGCAGATGCTTACAAAACAAACTCAAGAGATCTCCCTCACCAAAAGGCAAAGACTCAAAACAAGCTTGAGCATATTGAGGTGCAGGTACAAAACGCTTACGTTTCACTTTTGGCAGTGCTTTAATCCACGCTACCAGCTTTTCTTGCAACATACCTGGCACCAACCATTCAAAAGGCTGCGGTTCAATTTGATTGAGTACACCAACAGGGAGTCTTACCGATACCCCATCGTCTTCTTGCTGAGGCTCAAATTGATAAGTGAGCGGCAGTTTTAATTTTTGATATACAAAATGATCAGGAAAATCGTATTTAGAAATATGCTGTGTATCTTGCGCCAGAATATCTTGCTCGGTAAAATTTAAATAGTCAGGTGCTTTTTGCTTTTGCTTTTGCCACCAACCTAAGAACAATTGCGCGTTATACATTGCTTCAGGAAGACGTTGATTATAGAAATCAAAGAGGCGTTCTTCATCGACTACCAGATCACGACGTCTGGATTTGTTTTCCAAAGTGTATACATCTTCTAATAAAGCCTGATTATGTTTAAAAAAAGATGCTTTACAACGCCATAAGCCTTCAACTAGAGCTTGACGAATAAAAATCTCTCGAGCTTGTTTAGGATCAATAGCACCAAACTGACATTTACGGCGATGTACAACAGGCAAGCCGTATAAACGCTGTGTTTCAAAAGCAATAACGCTTGATGTTTTGGTATCAAACCTTGGATCGCTATAATCTTTTTTTACCAGATGTTGTGCCCATGACTCTATCCAAGCGGGATCAATCTGCGCACACTCTCTCGCAAAAAGACGACTTGTTTCAACCAACTGCGCAGCCATCAACCAAGCAGGAGGTTTTTTTGCTAAACCAGAGCCAGGAAAAACAAAAAACTTACGTGAACGCGCTGCAATAAAATAACCTTCTGGATCTTTCATGCCAATGTGACTGAGCAGCCCAGAAAGTAAAGCCTGATGAATTAAATCTGCCGGCGCTTCTTGTGTATTGATCTGTGCACCTAAATCTTTCACACTTTGCTTGAGTTGCGTGTACAAGTCTTGCCATTCTCTTATGCGCAAATAAGCTAAAAATTCTTTTTTGCACCGTCGCCGAAACTGACTACGACTTTCTTGTTGCTGTGAGGTTTCTACATAACGCCATAAATTCAATAGGCTAAGAAAATCTGATGACTTATCTTTGAAACGCGCATGCTTTTCATCACTAGCTTGTTGCGCCGAAGCAGGGCGCTCTCTTGGATCTTGAATCGACAAACCACACACAATCACCATCACTTCATGCAAACATCCTTTCTCCCTTGCTGCAAGGACCATGCGAGCAAGACGTGGATCAATGGGCAAACGAGAAAGCTCTCGTCCGATTTGTGTCAACTTGAGATTTGAGCCTTGCCCCGATACCGCGTTCAATTCTTCTAACAGCGTAAATCCATCGCGAATATAGCGTTTATCGGGCGGATCAACAAAAGGAAAATCTTCAATACTTCCTAACTTGAGATGATGCATCTGCAAGATCACTGAGGCTAAGTTAGTACGCAGCATTTCAGGATCGGTAAACTCTGGACGTGCTAAAAAGTCTTCTTCGCTGTAGAGTCGAATACAAATTCCTTCTGCAACACGACCACAACGTCCCTTTCTTTGATCTGCACTGGCGCGGGCTATAGGCTCAATAGGCAAACGTTGTACTTTAGAGCGATAGCTATAACGGCTAATGCGCGCAGTACCTGTATCAATAACATAATGAATATTTGGCACAGTAAGTGAGGTTTCCGCCACATTGGTAGACAAAACAATACGACGTTTAGACGATGAAGAAAAGACCTTAGATTGCTCAGCAAAAGACAGTCGAGAGTACAAAGGTAAAATTGCAATATCTTGTAAACTTCTTTGCTGCGCGAGATACTCAGAAACATCCCTAATTTCACGCTCTCCATTTAAGAAAATTAAAATATCGCCCTGACCTTCATCTAAAAGCTCATGAACAGCCTTGTCTATACCTTCTACCATATCATGTTGATATTGTTCTGTAATCAAGGGACGATAACGCGTTTCAACAGGAAATGTACGCCCTGAAACTTGAATGACAGGCGCTTGACCAAAGTGCTGGGAAAAGCGATCTACATCAATGGTCGCCGAGGTAATAATGACCTTCAGATCAGGTCGTTTGGGTAAAACCTGCTTCAGGTAGCCCAGAATAAAATCAATATTGAGGCTACGTTCATGCGCTTCATCAATAATAAGCACTTCATATTGGAGTAATAATTTATCTTGAGGTAACTGTGCCAGCAAAATTCCATCTGTCATGAGCTTAACACGTGTATTTGGCGAGGTTTTTTCTGAAAAACGCACCTGATAACCAATACTATCGCCCAGAGGCTGTTGGACTTCATCAGCAATACGTGTGGCAACCGTGCGCGCTGCAAGACGACGAGGCTGGGTATGGCCAATAAGACCCTTAGCACCATAACCTAGTTCTAAACACATTTTGGGTAATTGTGTTGTTTTACCTGAGCCTGTATCACCTGCAATCACAACAACTTGATGCGATGAGATGGCTTGTTTAATCCTATCCGATTGTGCTGCTACAGGTAAGGATTCAGGATACACAATGGAAAGAGATTCATGAAGCTTGAGACGTACTTGTTCAGCGGAATGCTTTGCAAAATCTTGTAACTCTTGGATCACTTGCTGTTTTTGTTCTAACGATGAAATATGTTTTAAGCGACGTAGGTGTCTACGTATTTTAGCCGCATCTACAAGACGGCATTGACTTAAAAGCTCTTTATCTACTACCGGCTTCAAAGTGATTTTCCTTTAATTTAAAAAAAAGTGATCATATCAAAGCTAAAACAAGGTCAAAAGAGCCATCTAGAATTTATTTCCATATCCACTTCGTGCTGTTATAGAGCGTGTTTTTCTTCTGCACTTAAATGTTTACAGATTGCCGAAAGCACTTCACTTCGTGTAATGATACCCACCACCTTGTCATCTTCAACAACAGGTAGAACTTTGGGTTTTTGTGCCGTCATGGTTTCTGCGACTGCGAGAATACTGTCATTCACGTTAACAGACAACACATCTTTACGCATACAATCTGCAACTTGCGTCATCATATCGCAATGGTAAGCACCTTTGAGCATAAAAGATAAACAATCTTGTTCCGAGATGAAGCCAAGTAAATTATTTTTAAGATCAATCACAGGAGCTCCAATTTGTTTCGCATTAAGCAATTTCGTCACAGCTTGAGCAAGCAAAGTATCCGGAGCAAAAGTCACAGGCTGATAGATCATATAATCTTTGACTTTAACTGATTCCATTTTCTTATCCTTATCTAATGTGATTTTCATAATCTTAGCTTATTTTGCAACAGCCAACCGAAATTTCACATAAAAAAAAGCTGCTGTTTTGAAAAGCAGCAGCTTTTTAATTCAGGAACTAAAGTTTAATTTAGACGCGCTTAAAATCTAAGTGCACAAGCTTTGGCTTGTAGACGTGACGTTGCATATCTTGAATTTTAACTTTAACAGGATTACCATCAATTTTAATAGTTAAAGTTGATGTGTAAAACTTAGGATCTTCTTGAGCATGGAACATATCATCGTGAGAAAGTTCCACGTTTAAAGGCTCATGACCTGGACCGTAAATCACTGCAGGAACTAGGTTTGCATGGCGTAGGCGGCGGCTCGCACCCTTCCCAACGATTTGGCGAAGTTCTGCTTTAAATGTTTTTTTCATAATTCATCTCTTGTAAATATAAGACAACACATCGTTACATTTGCGACCAACGTAACGGACAGCCTGCTATTCTAACAGGAACCAGATAAAATACAATATTAAAAGCCAGTTGAAGAGGTTTTTCAGCCTCTTAAAACTTGCGAGCGCGGTAAATTCCCACAGCCAGAAAACAAAGAAGAGCAATCAATTGCCAATAATCACTCAATTTAGTGTATCGGCTGCGGTAGCTAACGGACTTTAAGCTCATTTCTGCTTTGTCAAACAAGCTCATATCTTTGCTCAAACTAAAATCAGGCTTGATTTTAGAACATAAACCTTTGCTTTTGGGAGATAACCATACATCAAGCGCTCCTTGAGCACGTTTAATCACATCTACCATAGATTTACTTTGTCTGTGACTTTCCTTAAAACTCAGCGTAATACCTGATTTATTACAGTTTTCTATAGGCAAATGGTGGTTACCTGCTAGCTTAAGCTTAAATAAATGCTTGTATGTCTGACCTTGAACCAGTTCAGGCAGAAAAATAGATGCATTAGGAATATCTATGTTAGAGTTTTGTGATATTAACTTAAAATGAACAGCTTTAAGAGGTTTAGTACCTAGATTTGTCAAAGTAATGGAGCTCATGAGACTGTCGTGGCCTCTGATATCATAGATTATTGGAGCATCAATTTTTAAATCATCAACCTGTAAGGTAGTTTGTGAGATGAGCAAAGGAGAAAATAAGCCGAGTGTTATAGCAACTAATGCTGAAAAAAGCTTCATCATCTCGATACTCCTCTCTTTTCTGTATTCAATTCAATCATATAAGCTCATGCGCTATAGACTCTATCTACTTTATGTATTCTTTTAAGCATAAATTGCACCAAAACAGCTATAAGACACAGATATTAAGATGATGTATTACTTTATAAAGCAGCATAAAAAACAGGCTCACTTCAACAATAAAAAATCAAAATATTGACCTAATAGAAGCTTTTGTGTGTTTTTTTGCTAAAGTCTCTATAAATAGCACTTACTTGTGATTTAAATAAAGAAAAGAGGGTCTCTAAGCTTTACATCATTCATCTCTCTTACGAGTATATTGATATAGAGCAAAAGAAACTTCTGTGTTGTGTACAAAAGTATCTCATCCACTTTGAGCTGCTGTAGAGAAACAGTCTTCAGAAAACACCAAAAAGGCCGAAAAAACAAAACTGGATTATGCTAACCTAGATGGCCATAAACTCGATATCATGCTCACAAGGAACTCATTATGACCGATCCACAATGGTTACTGCTCTCGCCTTCTCTCCTCCTTTTTCTGTTGCTTATTTATATCAGTAAAGTCAAGCAAAGACAGGCCTCGTTATTAAGTCGAGTCCAAGGACAGCTTGATATGTATGTCCAACAATATAAGCAGCTTACTCATGAGCACAAGGACAGTACAGATCAGATTATGCAACTCCGTACAGAGCTACAGAGCTTAAAAACACAGCATGAAATCAAAACTCAGTTTTGGCAGCAACAGTCACATATGCAAAAAAGTCAATTTGAACATATGGCGAAAGAAATCTTACAACAACAACAAGCGCAATTTCAGCAAAGTAGTACTCAGCATATTCATGGCGCCATGACACCACTGAAAGAACAAATTGAACAATTTAAACAACATATACAACAGCAGCATACAGAAGACACTAAGCAGCGTAGTTTATTGCAACATGAGCTCAACAGCCTCAAATATTTGAATAAGCAAATAAGCCAAGAAGCCATAAACCTGACTCAAGCACTCAAAGGACAAAATAAGACCCAAGGAGATTGGGGCGAATTTATTCTGGAAAAGGTTCTAGAGAATTCAGGTTTAAAACTAGGTCGGGAATACCATACTCAGCAAGAGCTAAAAAATGAAGAGGGAGGAAAATTAAAGCCTGATGTTATTGTTCACCTTCCGACAAACAGAGATGTTGTAATTGATGCAAAAATGTCTCTAAATGCCTATGAGAAATATTATAACAGTGAAAATAATGAAGAAAAACAAGAGGCATTAAAGAACCACATTAACTCTATACAAAATCACATAAAATCTTTAGCAAAAAAGGACTATCATTTACTTCATGGCATAAAAACTTTGGATTATATTTTGATGTTTATACCTATCGAGCCTGCCTTCTCTTTAGCGATAGAAAAGTGTCCGCAAATCATTAAGATGGCACAACAGCACCATGTCATGCTCGTCAGTCCTACTAACCTGATATTAGCTCTTAGAACCATAGATAACTTATGGCAAAATGAACGTCAACATAAAAATGCTGTTGAAATCGCTCATGCAGCAGGAAAGATGTACGACAAGCTCGTCAGTTACACCGAAGATCTCGATAAATTAGGCCGTGCTATCGAAAGTGCACAAGAATCTTACAAAAAAGCCTCTAAAAAATTGTCCAGCGGACGACATAACTTAATACGACAAGCAGAAAATATGAAAAATCTTGGCTGCACATCCAATAAAGTCTTTGCACGCCATTATTTGGATACATCTTTAGTAGAGCAAACAGAGGAAAAATGAAAAGTAGTTATGTTGCTTCAGCTTGCATAAAGTATTTGAGGTTGATGTGTATTATACCGATCTTAATTCTAGCAAGTGGTACCAATAGAGCTGATATGCATACTTTGCGTACTGCCGAGCAACAAAGATACTTTGACGTACGTCAAGCTATCCGTACTCAAAAGCCTGAGCAATACTTGAGTCAACTACAAGAAATGGAAAAGTACCCACTCTACCCTTATTTATACTATCAACATCATATACGTAATTTACCTGAAAATATCGATGGCTTTTTAACCTTTAGTGATAGCCTGAAGTCAACACCCTTATATCCGATGGCTCGCCATCACTATTTAAGCTACCTAGGTCGCTATAAACGCTGGAAAGAGTTTTTAGCGATCAGCCCTAAAGAGCCTAAAAATGACCATCTCAAATGCTATTACTTCAGAGCACAAGCTCAAGAAGGCAATCCAGATATCGCTTGGAAAGGTGCTGAGAAAATGTGGCTTACGCCTCACTCACAAGAAGAACAGTGTGATATTCTCTTTAACGAATGGGATAAGTCTGGTTTCAGAACTGATCAGCATATTTGGCAAAGAATGTTACTTGCTTTTGGTATCCGCAGAGGTAGCTTTATCAACTATCTTACCAAGCAACTTGATTATAAAAGATATAAAGATGCAGCAAAGTTGCTGATGTCTATTTACCACCAGCCCAGACAAATAGGACAAGGTGCTTTCTTAAATAGAAAGCATACAACTTTATCTATTGATATGATTTATTATGGCTTAAAGAAAATCGCTTATAGCGACTTAGGCTTTGCAATTCGTACCTACCAAAAATATGTAGCCAGAGAGCTTTTGCCTAAAAACAAAGCTGCTGTAATCTATCGATTTATGATGTATCGTATTTTGATTACCGAAGAGAAACAACTACGCCCTTTAGTCGATGATTACCTTAAAAAGCATCCATCCGATAAGCTCATTGAATCTCGACTACGTTGGGCAATCCATGAACAAAACTGGGATGATATAGGTGTGTGGCTTACACGACTTTCAAAAAAAGCACAAAATGAAGATCGCTGGCAGTACTGGCTTGCTCGTTTTTATCAAGAAAAACAACAGTTTTATCAAGCTCAAGAAATTTTAGAACGCATAGCAACTAAACGTAGTTTTTATGGTTTTGTTTGTGCACAAGAGCTCAAACTTGATTTTCCTCTCAATACCAAATCAGTGCAGCCTGATAATTTAGCACAGCGTAGAATAAGAAATAGTGATACCGCCAATAGAATTGAAGAACTATTTCAACTCGGCTTCAAAACTGAAGCGCGCATTGAGTGGCTCTATTTACTGAAAAACTCCTCTAAAACAGAACGTCAACAACTTGCGCTTTTTGCGCAAGAAAAAAACTGGCCTCATTTTACTATTGAAGCAAGTATCCAAGGCAAAATATGGGATGCTTTAGATATGAGATTTCCCCTAGCTTGGCGTGAGCATTTCGAGCGTTATGCCAAAAAGCATCGTGTACCTGTGAGTGATTTACAAGCGATTGCCAGAAGAGAAAGTGCATTCAACCGTTTTGCTCAGTCACCTGTCGGTGCTTTAGGTCTCATGCAGATTATGCCACGTACCGCAAGAGAAACGGCTCGAAGACTCGGGATCCGCTACAAAGGCAACAAACAGCTACATGATCCACAAACCAATGTACATATTGGTAGCGCTTACTATTATCAACTCATCAAGCAGTTTGATCAAAATCGCATCTTTGCTTTGGCAAGCTATAACGCAGGCCCAAGTCGAGTAAAAAGATGGCGTAAGGAATCTGATGGAAAGCTTGATGTCATGAGCTTTATTGAAACCATCCCTTTTAGAGAAACACGCGAGTATGTACAATCTGTATTGACGTACCGTGTGATTTATCAAATCTTTAACGAAGACGAACCCCAATTGTTCAGCGATAAAGAACTCACTCGGCTCTATTAAAAAAAACTTGCCTCAAAAAGGTATAGCTCGTAGACTCATGGCATTTTTATTGATAGAAGATTTCTCTTCATGCTGCATATTTTTCAATCCAACCAGATGGAGCATCTGGCCAGTATGCTGGCACAGTTTATAGCTCAACCACACACGCACCCCCTAACGCCCAAAACCATTATGGTGCAAAGTCCAGGTATGGGCACTTGGCTCAAAATCGCTCTAGCAGAACGTAACGGGGTTGCGGCAGGGTTAAACTTTCCTTTGCCATCGAGCTTTATTTGGAATTTGTTTCATCTTGTCCTCCCTGAAGTGCCCAAAGAAAACAACTTCACTAAAGACGCCATGACCTGGAAGTTATTGCATATATTGCCACAAAAGTTACAGATTCCCGCTTATAAACCTCTCAAAGACTATCTTGAACAAGACACCCGACATACAGCTCGTCTTTACAGTCTGTGTCGCCAAATCGCTGATATTTATGACCAATACCTAGTCTTTCGGCCAGAGTGGATTTTAGCTTGGGAGCAAAATCAAGCTCTTGCATGTCAATCAACACAAGAAGCTATGGATGCTCAGCCTTGGCAAGCCGACTTATGGCGTGCTCTAGTGCAGTTTAATGAAGAACACTTACAACTTAATACCATGCATCGTGCCAATTTGCATCAAACATTTTTACAGGCACTGGACGCACATCAAGACTTAACACAGCACTTTGGCGATCGTATTTACGTTCTAGGTATTTCATCTATGCCTTTACAGACCTTAGATATTTTGTTTCATTTATCGAAGAAAATCGACGTATGTTTATTTCACTTAAACCCTTGCGCGCACTACTGGGGCGACCTCATTGATACACAACACAGAGCGCGCGCACTCAAGCTTTTCGGCACACATAAAAGTCTGCCTGAAGACTGGCAAGAACAACTACAAGTAGGTAACCCTCTACTGGCTCATAACGGTAAATTAGGTCGCGAGTTTATGGATTTACTTCTTGAGCTGCCCACAGATCAAGTGCAGATGAGTATTGATGCTTTTGAAGCGCACGAACAAGAAGACTTATCTATCTTGCAACGGATTCAAAACGATATGCTTCACTTAGAAATTCGTGAACAACAGCATATCAATGCTGTACAACTATTTGAATCGAATGTCGGCAAAACAACCATCTCTCCAGATGATATAAGTTTAAGTATATTCAGTTGTCATAGTCCAATGCGAGAACTAGAAATATTACAAGATCAACTGCTACAGCGTTTAGCAGCCGATCCACAATTAAGACTACAAGACATTGTAGTGATGATGCCTCAAGTCGCTGATTATGCACCTTATATCGATGCTGTGTTTGGCCAACAAAAAGATCAGCTCCGCTTACGTTACGCTATTTCTGATCGAGGCGCACTTGCAGAAAACCCTGTACTCCAAAGTTTTCTTGATTTACTGCATATTCATGAAACCCGCTTTGGCTTATCGGAAATGATGAGCTTGCTGGAAACACCCGCTATATATCGCAAGTTCAATTTAGACGAGCAAGATCTACATCTTATCAAAGATTGGTTACAACAAGCAGGAGTACGCTGGGGACGTCACGCCGCACATAGAGAAGAGCACCAAGTTCCAGCGTTCCATCAACACTCTTGGGCTTTTGGATTAAAGCGTTTATTGCTCGGTTACGCCATGCCTGACCACGCTCCTTTATACGATGCGCATTTGCCTTTAGCGGGCATTGAAGGTCAAGCAACCCAAGCACTCGGTGGTTTGTTTGATTTTATAGAACAGCTTGATGCGCTCAAAAGCAACCTGAGTCAAACTGCTCATTCTTCTAAGCGAATTAGCCAACTAAGATATATACTCCAATGCTTCTACAAACCCAAAGAAGAAGAACAAGACGCTCTTTTAGCGATTGAAGAAACCATCAATCAACTCGAACAACAGTGGCAGCAAGCGCAATTTTATAGCACTCAAGACATTCATCTTGTACAGCACTTTTTTAAAGAAAAGCTACAAGAAAGCAAAGTGGGTCAGCGGTTTTTAGCTGGAGCTATTAACTTCTGCACGCTGATGCCTATGCGTGCTATTCCTTTTAAAGTGGTGTGTCTGCTGGGAATGAATGCAAAAGATTATCCAAGACAGCAACAGCATATGGGGCTTGATCTGATCAAACATACTCCTACACGCAAAGGCGATAGAAGTCGAAGACATGAAGATCGCTACCTGTTTCTTGAAGCGCTCTTATCTGCTCGAGAACAGCTTTATATTAGTTTTATCGGACATGATATCCGTGATAATACTGAGCGCTTACCCTCACTCTTAGTCAGTGAGCTGATCGATTATTGCAAACAAACCTTGATCACACCTGATTTGGCAGGACAAATAGGCGACACGCTAGAACAAACAAGTGAACTCGCACAAAAAGCTATGCAACAGGTTGAACAACGTCTCATCACCCAAACACCACTGCAACCTTTTGATGATAGGCATTATCAACCTCACCATCCTTTACAAAGCTTTAGTCAGCATTGGTTACCGCTTGCACAAGCCATACCTTTAGCATTAACACCCACGGATAACTTTAAAATAGAACAAGAAAAACAGTTAGAGTTGAAAACATTATTACGCTTCTATCGCGATCCTTGTAAATACTTTTTTCAACGCGTATTAAAAATTAATTGGGATCAGCAAGAGCAACCCTATCAAGATGATGAGCCTTTTGCTTTGAATGCACTTGAGCGTTATCAAATTAAAAAAGAGCTGATTGAAGATCAAGCACATCATGATGACTCAAGCTCTATCACACAAGCACGACATAGCGCCCAAGGTCATTTACCTCATCAGCCTTTTGCTCAGCTGGTGATGCAAAAATTAACACAAGATATACAACCCATTGCAACACAACTGAAAACCTGGCTGCAAAAATCAACGACAAAACATAATATCCAGCTTGATTTAGAATCGGTTCAGCTTGTGGGTGTTGTTGAGGCCATTGAACAAACTTCTATCTGTCTGGCTTATCATCCTACAGAAGTGAAAGCTTACAAACTCAATCAAATTGCCATTGAGCATCTTGCAATGCAAGCACAAGGACAGGCTTTCTCTTTTTATCTTGCCGACAGTATACATCTTTATCATTTTGCTCCCCTCGCAATGCAAGAGGCCAAAGAGCAACTCAATCGCGTTGTCGACTTTTTCTATGAAGGCCAAAAACATCCTTTACCTTTTCATGACTGCATTTGGGATTATGTGTACACCTCAGGCGACGAACAGCAAAAACATCATGCTGCTGAAAAAAGCTTTATGAGTCGAGATGCGACACAGAACCTGTATCAAAACCGTTTATTTCAATTTCCACAAGACTTAGAGCAGCCAAGACTCCAAGCGCTGATTCAGCAAGTACTCACGCCTCTCCAACATCTGTACACCTATGAAAAGTTAAGTGAAGGAAGCATTCAATGACCATTCAAACGCAAGAATTAGATCTCACGACAACGCCATTAAGAGGACATCATCTGATTGAAGCCAGCGCAGGTACAGGAAAAACTTACACGCTTGCAGGTTTGGTTTTGCGTCATTTACTTGGTCATGGTCAAACTACGCCGCTCAATATTGAACAGATTTTAGTGGTTACTTTCACTAATGCTGCAACAGAAGAACTCAAAGATCGTATCCGTCGTAAAATTCAACTGGCTTACCAAGCCTTTATTGGCTGTAGAGTCGAAGATCCTCTCATTGAGCTGCTGGTACAAGAGGCTGATGCACAGCAAAAACAAAAATCGATGCAATGGCTCGACTTAGCATTACGCTCTTTAGATCAAGCAGCCATTTATACCATTCACAGCTTTTGCCATAGATTGTTGCAAGAGAGAGCCTTTGAATCGGGTCAACTCTTTGAATTTCAATATGAGCTTGATGATACGCCTTGGTGTCAGCAAGCCATACGTGATATTTGGCGTCGTATCTGTTATCCCATGGATTCTACAACTGCCAGTTTAATCTATAGCTACTGTAAAACCCCAGATGAACTCTATGCTCAGTACATCAGGCCTGTTTTGGGCAAAAAAGTCGAAATGCAGCCTCAATTACCGCCCTTCAAAGAGCTCTGTGAGCGTCACAATGATCACCTAAAGCAACTTAAGGCTTTATGGATATCCGAGAAGGAGGTTCAACTTGAGTGTCTCTGTGGCTTACCTCTGAACGGTGTCAGCTATGGAAAGGCAGATCAAAACCACCCTAAACTCCATCAGGCTTGGCAACATATCGACCAGTGGTTAACGCAAGATAAACCTCTAGATGCGAAGATGCTCAGCAAGCTCACCTACTCTAATCTCAAGCTTAAAAAAGGTGGGGTTAAACCTGATCCACAGATACTTTCACTTCCTGTAGCCTTTGACAACTGGCAAGAAGCACAGCATAAACAACGCATTTTTGCAGCCTTTTTGCAGCAAGTGAAAGTGCAGGTCGAAGCCGAACTTATACGTATTAAACAGCAAAAAAACTGTCTCAGCTCAGATGATTTACTGTCTCGGCTCCATCATGCACTCCACCAGCATCCTGAAGCTGAAGCCTTATGTCAGCAAATCCGAACGCTCTACCCCGTTGCCTTAATTGATGAGTTTCAAGATACCGATCCGATTCAATACGAAATTTTTCATAAGATTTATCAACACAGCACCGACGAGCAAGGCTGGTTTATGATTGGTGATCCTAAACAAGCCATTTATTCTTTTCGTGGCGCTGATATTTTTACTTATATGAAAGCAAAGTTTGCAGTAAACTCTCATCTTAGCTTAAAAAATAATTACCGCTCTTCCAAGCGTATGATTGAAGCGGTGAATCATCTCTTTATGCAACACGAACAAGCTTTTATTTACCACGATGCGATTCATTTTCAAGCTGTAGGTATCCCTAACACAGATCGTGATGAGGCTTTACAACTGTCTACTCAAGCTGCAATGCATTACCGTTTGATCACAGCAGACAGTCAAGATCTCAACAAAGCCGATGCGATGAAACAAGCAGCTCAAGATTGCGCCCAGCGTATTGCAAGTTATCTGCATGATGCCCGCCAAGGTGTGGCAAAGATTAAAGAGCGTTCATTACAACCTAAAGATATAGCCATACTCGTGCGTGATCGTCATCAAGCTGAATCGGTAAGACAAGCATTGCAAAAGCATCATATCAACAGTGTTTTTCTGAGCCGTAATCCTGTCTTTGCAACCGAGCAAGCTTATGATTTAAAATTTATTGTACAGGCTATGGCCGAACCCAAACAAGAATCAGCACTGCGCAGTGCTTTAGCTACACGCACTTTGGGTTTACCTTTTAAAGCGATTGAAGCCTTTAATCATGATGAAGAGCAAAGAGTTTATTGGTTAGAAAAGTTTTTTCAGTACCATCAAACTTGGCAAAAGCAAAACTGGCTCAGCGCCTTAACTGATCTGATGCACGATTGCCAAGTCGCGCCACGTCTTCTGCAGCATGAACATGGCGCGCGCCAACTCACTGATTTACGTCATTTAAGCGAAATCATACAAGAACAAAGCCAGAGACTTTCTGGTCAGCAAGCACTTTTAAATTGGTATGATGCGCAACTCAATGCAGAGCACATACCCGAGCAACAACAGCTCAGGCTTGAAAGTGAGCATGATTTGATTCAAATTGTGACCATTCATAAGAGTAAAGGACTAGAATACAACCTGTGCTTCTTGCCTTTTATTAGCTTTGATCAGCATAAAGTACAATCTAATGAAGCAACTTTCTATCATCAACCTGAAACTCATGCAGCAATGTGGCATTGTTTAAGTTCAGCCGCAGAAAAAGAGTTGGCTATGCAAGAAAACTTAGCCGAATCCATGCGCTTACTCTATGTTGCACTGACCCGAGCTAAGTATTACTGTGAAGTCACTTTGGTGCATATCACCAAAACCAATAAGAAAAATGAAACCACGAGCCAGCTTTATCAAAGCGCGATAGGCTATTTATTGGGATGCCAAAAAGAAACAGATCACCAGCAGCTGCAAGAGAAGCTCACACAACTTTGCCACACAGAGCAAACACATAGTCTCTTTCATCAAGTCGATATACAAGATACTCAAATCTACCGCTCAGAGACAGTTCAAAGTTCTAAAGTGCTCGAACTTAATCCATGTCGTCTCCAAGTACATCAGTCATGGCGTTTAAGTTCTTATTCCGCTTTAACCCAGAATATGAGTGGTACCCACGCACACCCTCTTCTTCTGCAAGAGACCAACGACCATATAGAAGACATACGCTTTCAATTTGAAAAAGGGGCTCATGCTGGTAACTTTTTACACTTCATCTTCGAGAATATCGAGTTTGATCAAGCCGAGAGCTTAAGCAAAGCCCTTCCAGAAGCGATGCAAAAGCATCTCATTGATGCACATTGGTATGAAGGATTACAGGCGTGGATCCACGATGTCCTGCACACGCCTTTGTACGATGATTTTTGTCTCGCACAACTCACATCGCAAAGTAAATATGTTGAAATGGAATTTCATCTGCCGGTGCATCATTTATCTCATACGCATGTTAATCGTTTACTGGTGGAGTATGGTTATCAAGCTACGCCAAGTCTAACATTTGAAGACTTACACGGTATGCTCAAAGGTTTTATTGATTTGTGGTTTACATGGCAAGGACGTTTTTATGTTGCCGATTACAAGTCTAATTATCTAGGCACACAAACTCATGACTATGAGCAGGCATCACTCAAACACGCCATAGGTGAGCATCGTTATGATTTACAGTATCTCATCTATAGTGTCGCACTGCATCGTTATCTCAAACAGTGCGTGCCCGATTATGATTATGATGTACATTTTGGCGGCTGTTTTTATCTCTTTTTACGTGGCATGTGGCCGCAACAAGGACATCAAAGCGGTGTTTACTTTGACCGCCCCGATCCTGAACTGATTGCAAAGCTCGACCAATGCTTTACTGAAGGAGATCAATCATGAGCTCAACCCCTTTATCTGCCAAGCTTGCTCTTTGGTGTCAACAACATAAAATTACCTCTCTCGATAGACAGTTTGCGTTGGGACTCTATGCTATGGAGCCGCATGCTGATGATTTATTTTTATTGATCTGTGTGTTATGTAGCCAATATCTATCAAAACAGCAAACCTGTTTGCCACTCAAACAGATCAACACGCATACGCTTACGCAATTGGATCCTCTTTTCAGTCAGCAGATGTTGACGGTCGAGGCATTGCATCAGAAACTAAACTCATACCAGACGATAGGTACAGCTGACAGCCATACACCTTTAGTGCTCAATAAAGAACGTCTTTATTTACGTCGCTATTATCAATATGAGCAAGAGCTCAGCACTATGATTAACAAATTAGCTCAGAAAGAAACACCTTTGTCTCAAGCGATTCGCCCTTTGCTCGACCAACTCTTTCCACCTACACAACAACAGATTGATTGGCAGAAAGTTGCAGCCATTACAACACTGATGCAACCTTTAAGTTTTATTACCGGCGGACCGGGAACAGGAAAAACGACAACAGTTGCTAAAATTTTATTGCTTTTACAGCAACAGCAACCAGATGCTTTAATTCAGTTGGTTGCCCCCACAGGTAAAGCAGCAGCAAGATTAAGCGAATCCATCAAACAGAGCAAAATACGCTTATGCACAATGCACCCAGATCTGCAAGACATCATGGAGGCTTTACCAGAGGAGACTAAAACCATCCATCGGTTATTAGGCATTCGATCACAACAAGCGCGACCTGTTTATGATCAGCACAACCCACTTCACCTTGACGTCTTGCTGGTGGATGAGGCATCCATGATAGATGTATCCATGATGGTCAAACTATTTCATGCACTACCGGATCATGCTCGCATCATTTTGCTGGGTGATCCTGAGCAACTTGCCTCAGTTGAGGCCGGCTGCGTACTGGCTGATGTATGCGATCCTCTCAAAACATCCGAGCATCAATGGATCATGCGATATAGTCTCGAACGTATTGAACAACTTTCAAGGCTCTGCCAACAAGATTTCACACATGACATAAAACCCAGTACAGCATCGCTTGCAAACTGTATCTGTGTCTTAACGCAAAGCCATAGATTTAAGTCTAACTCAGGCATAGGAAAATTAGCTCAAGCCGTCAACCTCAATCAACAAGACACACTCACATTACTGTGGAATAACCCAAGCTACCCAGACTTAGCTTGGTTTGATCCCGAAACAGAGCTCGATGCTTTTATAGCTCAATGCTGTCAACAATTTGTACCCTATTTAAAGGTGATGCACACTTCTCCTGCACAAGTGCTGTCAGCGTTTCAAAAGTTCAGATTGCTCAGTGCTACGCATTTAGGGCATCTAGGCGTCGCCGATCTCAACTATCGTATTGAGAAAGCACTGACTCAAGCAGGGTTACTTCGACCTCATACTGAATTTTATTTAGGACGCCCTTTGCTCATTCAAAGTAATGATTATGGTTTAAACCTATTTAATGGAGACATGGGGATGATTTTGCACATGCCAAACGATAAACGCCCTATGGCGTACTTTCAAAGTGATCAAGGTGAAATTGTGAGCTATTTACCTGCACAGCTTCCGAAGCATCAAACCTGCTTCGCCATGACCATTCATAAAAGTCAAGGCAGTGAATTTGATACCGTAGCGACCGTTATTGCCCCCAACTTGCTCAGCCACCAACCTGATTTTTTAAGTCGAGAACTGATTTATACCGCAATCACCCGTGCAAAAAAACAGCATATCAGCCTCGCAACACTACCGAGTTTTCGTCATAGCGCGCAACATCCGACAGTGCGTGCCTCTGGCTTACAACAGAAATTATGGTCGCATACAATATGAAAAACTGTTCGTCTTTGAGAACTAAAAAATAAAAAAAATTTCAAATCAGAACATAAGATTTCTTGATTTGAATAAAAAAGAAGTATAAGATCCATGCATAAAATAAAACTTAAATCTAACAATCAAGGAAGCTTGTTATGCTGAACTACCTACGTCCGCTTTGTATTGCGTCTTGCCTGTCTGTAATTTGCTCAGCAGCTTATGCTGGAGACCACGGCTCAGCCGTCGGCCATGCCGTTAAAAAAATTTCAAAATCAAAAGTTTATCATGTTACCGCAAGTGATCAAAAAGGTATGCGTTTCGACTTCTCACCTACTTTAGAATCCAAACCTATTCATAAAGGCGACACAGTAACATTCATCGTAAAAAATACAGGATTTGTCGATCACGAGTTTGGCATTGATAATGAGCAAGGAGCCAAAAAACTCAGTCAGATGATGCTTCAAAATCCAATGATGAAGCATGCGGGGCCCAATATTGTGTCGCTCAAGCCACAGGAAACAAAAGAAATTACGTGGAAGTTTTCAGGCGAGGAGTCTATTTACTTTAGTTGTACTTTACCTGGCCACTTCGCTGCAGGTATGTATAAAACCACGCAACTAGCAAAACATTAATCCGTTTCATTTTTGTATAGGTGCTCCAAAAAGTCTAGGAAGAGTATGCTGATAGCATACTCTTCTTATATAACTTAATATAACTTAAGTCGTCATCTTTCGATATACGCCCTCCGCTTGTTGCAGAAAACGCTCGTCACCTCTCACTTGATACATATACTGATACCAGAACCAAGATAATCCCCAAAGATATATTTTCGCATTATCTAAAGACATGACTTCATCATCACTCAAATTTTGTATCAAAGCTGCATCCAGAAAAGATGGATCATCTAATCCCAAGCTTGCAAAATCCAAAACTCTATAACTCTTTTGCGCATACTCAAAATCAATCAAATAACATTGATCGTGCGTAAAAAGCATATGATCTGTATATAAATCCATATGACACAAACCTAGAGGCAAAGAAGCAGCCTCAAGCTGCTTTGCTGCATGATACGCACGCTGCATCACCTCATTTTGTGCACACACATGCTTCCTCTGCGGATCAAGCTTCGCTTGATAGGTCATGAGTGTTTCGGTTAGAGATAAAACAGTTCCATTCAAAGAAGCTCCAAGCTGATGAAACTGACGCAATGTTGTCGAAAGTAAGGCTTGATGCTGTACACCGCCTTGATAAAGTTGAGCCTCAATAAACTCAGCTACAACAAAGCGATATGTTGCATCAACATGGATAAGTTGAGGTGCCAAACCTTTTTTTGCTGCCAAACGCCATACTTGAATTTCTTTTTCAGCTTTCACAAATGCTTGTACGTCTTTGTTGTACTGTTTCACAAAAAAAGAAGCACCTGATACCGTTTTTATACGATAACTTAGATGACTATAAGATAGAGGTAAGGCTTCTACAGAAGCGACCTCACCAATTGGAAATTGGCGTAAAATAGCTTCAATATGCATAAGATACTTTCTGTAATTTCAGCCATGAAAAGTAATTATACAAAGCAAAAACGATATATATACAATACAAAAAGCTGGTAACCAACAAGCCTTTTTCTAAGTACATATAAATAGATAAGCTATCAATCACAATCCAATAGATCCAATTATCAATGACCTTATTAATCAACATGAAGGTCGCAACAATCGCAAAACATGTTGTAAAAGAGTCAAGATAAGTCATGCTTGAAAGAGAAAAGTAGTTCAAGATGAAACCGATCATCAATGCCACCAGCACAGTCGGTACACCTACTTTGAGATGTTGTGACATAGTCCAGCTTTGTACAGGCTTATCGACTGTTTTTTGATTTAAAACCCAACAATAAAAGCCATACAAGGCCATCACTAAATAAAAAATATTCAGTAAAGATTCCATCCATAAATTCACATCGAAGAAAAGCCAAGTATAAATTGCTGTACTCATAAAAGCACAGAACCAACCCGCTGGGTGTAATGTAGCGGTAAAATACAAATAAGCCATACAGAACAAAGCTGCAATCACTTCATACATGCCCAACATATCAAACCGACTCTAAATCTAACGTACCATGAATAAACTTACACACAAAAACAGACTGCCCCCACTTTTGATAAGCTTGCTTAATTTCAACTTGAAGAATATGCATGAGTGTATCGTAATCACCTGTCAGTTGAGTACAAGTGGCAGTAGTCTTTCTTTGTATCGTATCGTAATGTTGGATGCGCTCGATAAACCACTGAATAGCTGCGATATAGCGGTCTTCTTCTAAAGGGTACATGGAAATTTCAATCGTGATATGCATTGTTTACCTCAAGATCTCTGCAAAAAAATAAAGACGACCCAGAGTACACATAAAGAGAAAGCAAACAAGTGATATACCATTCCTACGCTAGTACAATCTAGATCAGGTTCAAAGGGTTTGTCTTGCGACATCTCAGTTATATAACACCCCTTGGCAGCGACTAATATACATGATTTAGCCTATTTTGGGTAGACGCAAAATAGTTCTATGTAAAATTATTAAAAATAAAGATAAGCCTTAGCGATAGGACAAAGCACATCATTTTGCCATGCGGTCACACATACATAACGCGCAGCATCTTGTGGCTCGATAATTTGACATTGCGCATAAGTAGCTCTATGCGTTGCCGGCTTTATATACTCAACAGATAAACGAATTAATTTAAACTGATGATAACCTGAGTCTCTGAGCATAAGCTCGGTGATCGCCGAGGTTTGCATAAAACCTGACAAAGCACCTTGATGCAGAGCTGATGAAGTGAGCGCATTCAGGTTTTGCGTCAAAGCAGGTAATGTAAATACCAAGCCTTGATCCGAATCATCACACTCAATACACATCGACATCGCATAAGGTATTTGACTTAAAATATCTTGAACTCGCTTCAACTTTGTTCTCCCAATAATAACGCTTGAACCTGTTCAGGTATCGGTTCTTTTGAAGTGCATGGAAAAGAAGCCCAAGCATAAGCAAGGGGTACTTCGATAAAATGTTGATAAGCAATCACTCTAATCAGTAATAATTCAGGTGTAAAGTGAGCACATTGAGCACGCGCAAAAAGAGGAAAACCTATTGATGCCTGATGCGCATAATCTACACACATATCCATAGAGTAAGGAGAAATAATGCGATGCATGCGATAAAAAAGTGTACACAGTGCACACGCTTGAGCGGTGATATCCATCAAGCTGATATAAGCACTACGACACACTTTTCTTAATTGCTTATCAGCAATAATGTGCTGCTGATACGGCATAGTCACAATCACCTCTTCAAACCCTGCGGAGTGAACAGATAGATTTAAATATTCGGCATGATGTGCTTGCTGAACAAATTCAGCAGCCATATTTTGTATTTTTAAACGATTAATTTGTGCCACATACTCACTCAGCTAACATAGGGCCAAGCGGCTTACCTCCTAATAAATGCATATGGATATGATAAACCTCTTGTCTTCCATGTGCATTACAATTCATCATCAAGCGGTAACCGTCTTCGGCAACATTTTCTTCTTTAGCAAGTTTAGCAGCAACTGTAAATAAACGTCCTAAAGTCTGTTCATGCTCTGGTTTCACATCATTTACGGTAGGAATAAGCACATTAGGAATAATTAAAATATGCGTGGGTGCTTTCGGGTTAATATCTCTAAAGGCTGTAACCAAATCATCTTGATACACGATATCAGCTGGAATTTCTTTACGAATAATTTGACTAAAAATAGTTTCTTCCATTTTGTAAGAGTCCTTATGTTATAGTTTGCTCATTGTATCAAATTTTGTCATCAAAAATAAACTTAGGATAAGTTCATGATTCAGTACCATATAGAACCTTTCGAACCTCACACACATAGATTTCAGGTGCGTATTAGCTGTGATGCACAAGCTCAGCAGATCATCAGTTTGCCCAATTGGATTCCAGGAAGCTACCTTATACGCGACTTTTGTCAGCATATTCTTACTCTATATGTCACGGATGCTCAGGAGCAAAATATTTCTTTTAAGCAAATAAGCAAAAACAAATACCAGCTAAACAATACAAGCGCACAGCAAGTACATATTCATTATCAAGTTTACGCTTGGGATTTATCAGTACGTAGTGCTCATCTTGATCAAACACATGGATTTTTTAATGGTAGCAGTGTGTTCTTTCTGATTGAAGGTCAAGAAAATACGACGTGCCAAGTACACATTTCTTTGCCTGACAAACCGCCCTACTCAACATGGAAAGTCGCAACAGGTATGCCTCAAATAGCAGGAGATATGTTTCAAGCAGGTACTTTTGAAGCTGAAGATTATGATGCACTCATTGACTACCCAGTTGAAATGGGTCCTCTTGATATTCATGAATTTACTGCTTGTGGCATACCTCATTATCTGGTTTTAAGTGGTCGTCACTTTGCTGATATGCAAAAAATATGTACTGATTTAACCCAAATCTGTGAAACCGAAATTCAACTTTTTGGAGGCAAAGCTCCTTTTGATCGTTATTTATTTTTAACCACAGTATTGAATCAGGGTTATGGCGGTTTAGAGCATAGAAACTCTACAGCATTGATTTGTTCTCGACATGATTTACCCTGCAAGCAAGATGTGGAAAAGAGCAATGACTATGTGACGTTTTTAGGTCTTTGTTCACATGAATATTTTCATAATTGGAATGTAAAGCGTATCAAACCTGCTGAGTTTATTCCTTATCAACTGGATACAGAAACCTATACCAAGCAACTTTGGGCTTATGAAGGTATTACCTCGTACTACGATGACTGGCTTCTTTATCGTAGTCGTCTTATTTCTAAAGAACGTTACTTAGAGCTTTTAGGTCAACATATCACAAGAGTTATGCGTGGTAGTGGACGCCTCATACAAACCTTAAACCAATCGAGCTTTAATGCATGGACTAAGTTCTATCAACAAGGCGCCAATGCAACAAATGCCATTGTCAGTTATTATGCCAAAGGTGCTTTATTCGCTTTATATTTAGATCTATCTATGCGTCTGCGTACCGAACACCGCATCAATATTGATGATTTGATGCAAACTTTATGGGCCGATTTTTGTCAGGCTAAAGCAAACTACCAAGGTACAGAAAACGATACACACCAAAACATCGCAGAGAAGCTATGTCAGCAAAGTTTGCAGGATGTTTTTACGTATCTTGATAATACACAAGATTTACCTTTAACCGAAGTTTTTATGCACTTTGGTATAGAGCTCAAACAAAGAGCTAAAACATCTTTTAAAGATCGAGGCGGACAAGAAAGTACGCTACATTGGATAGACTTAGGTATACAAGGTCAAGCGAACACAGAAGGTTTTAAAATTCAATCTGTACAGCACGAATCCATTGCAGCCCAAGCAGGATTGAGTGCAGGAGATCGTCTGATTGCCTTTAATCAATTTAAAGTAAATGAAAGTTTTGACCGACTCTTGCAGCAATATCAAGCCGGTGACACTGCTACACTACATTGGTTTAGACGCGATGAATTAATGGAGAGTACAATTCAACTCCAGCTGCCCATGCAAAGCACTTATACTTTGCATATAATTGATGAAAACAAAGCATCAATGTGGCTGAACGTTGAATAGAAGATTTAAGGCGCTAACCTCTCAACAGACCAATCACCTTTTGTCTGTTCGCGTTTAAACAAGAAGCGATCGTGTAAACGAAAAGGCCGACCCTGCCAAAACTCAATCGAGGTCGGCTGAATACGGTAACCTCCCCAAAAACTCGGAGCTTCTAGAGTTTTATTTGCAAACTCGGCTTGGTACTCAAGAAATTCGCGTTCAAGCTCTTCTCTTGACTCAATCACTTTGCTCTGCTCAGAAACCCACGATGCAATTTGACTCTCTTTCGGTCTCGCATTAAAGTACATCTGTGTGTCTTGACGCGACACCAACTCCGCAGTGCCAGTTACCACGACTTGACGGTCAAGTTCCATCCAAGGAAAGAGTAAACTGACCTGTGCATTTTCTTCAATATGAACTGCTTTTCTACTTTTTAAGTTGGTAAAGAAAACAAAACCTTGTTGATCCACTTGTTTAAGCAAAACCGTACGCTGAAAAGGCTGTAATTGCTTATCAACCGTGGCCAAAATCATCGCACTGGGATCCAGAGCATCTGTTTGTAGCATCTGCTCTAACCATACTCCAAATAATTCTAAAGGCTCTTTAGGTAAATCAGAGCGATGTAACTCATCCTGTTTGTATTCTCGGCGTTCAGCAGCTAAATCTTGCTTATGTATCATAAGAAAAACTCCATTGTATGATCTAAAAATGTAAATCTTTTGAGATTCTACATTTTAACAAGCTATGATAGAATAGTTCCTTTAAAATTTATTGAATTTAAATATTTTTTCACTTATATCGACACATAATATAGGACAATATATATGAAGTTTCTTGTGACAGGTGGTTTAGGTTTTATCGGCTCTCACACCACTATACAACTTATAGAGGCTGGGCACGATGTCGTCATTGTAGATAATTTATCTAACTCCTGTCTTACTGTGCTTGAAAGAATATACCAGATTACTCAAAAGCAGGTGCCTTTCTATCAAGTTGATATCTGTCATGCTGACGCACTTAAACAAGTCTTTATAGAGCATAAGATAGATGGAGTCGTACACTTTGCAGGATTAAAAGCCGTAGGTGAATCGGTTAAAAAACCACTCACCTACTTTCAAAATAATGTAGTAGGCACATTGAACTTATTAGAATGTATGCAACAAGCTGGTGTATATAAGTTCATTTTTAGCTCTTCCGCAACAGTTTATGGTCAACCGCAAAGCGTACCTATTAAAGAGGATGCACCTGTTGGCAAAACAACAAATCCATATGGCACCTCAAAGTATATGGTTGAGCGATTACTTCATGATTATGCAACATCCAACTCCCAACTTAGTATCGTGGTTTTACGCTACTTTAATCCTATTGGTGCACATGTTTCAGGTCTCATTGGTGAAGATCCGAGCGATATTCCTAATAATCTTATGCCCTACATCAGTCAAGTTGCTGTAGGCAAACTCAAAGAACTGGCTATTTTTGGCGATGATTATTCAACGGATGATGGTACCGGCGTACGCGATTATATTCATGTTGAAGATCTAGCATCAGGTCATTTGAAAGCATTGGATTATGCTCATACACATCAAGGTGTTGCTACATTCAATCTTGGAACTGGCCAAGGCTATTCTGTACTCGAGATGGTTCGTGCATTTGAAGATCACTCTGGCCAAAGTATACCTTACCGTATTGCACCCAGACGACCAGGTGACATAGCCGTTTGTTATGCTGACCCACACCATGCGCAGCACACACTAAAGTGGCGCGCAACACGCAAGCTGAGCGATATGATGCAAGATACTTGGCGCTGGCAAAAAAAGAACCCTAACGGATATTAAGCAGCACTGGAAGTTGATAGAGGCATTAAAAAAGCTGGATAACGCCTTCATCCAGCTTTTTGCTTGCACCGTATAGATACGGCACTCTGTTACTTCTCTTGCTTATCTGTGTCTATGGTTTCGCCATCTATAACCTTAGCTTGAGCGGCAGGGTCATCTAAATCTTTATGACAATACCGACAATGTTTTGCGAGCTCTTGGATCCACTCTGCACAAAAAGGACACCTTTTCATACCATCACGAACCAGACTACCACCTTCAGGAACTAGAGGTGGCAACATAAATACATGAGGTAGAGCGACCAAAAAAGCAATCGAGCCATAAACCCACCAGAGAAGGAAAGAACGTCCTTTATAAAAAGCAATCAAGCCCACAATTAAGCCGAGCATTAAAGATAATACAAAAAAGGTCATATTTTTCTCTCTTTATTATTTATCTGGCAAGTAAAATTCAAGAAGCTTAGCTTCGCCTACCTTCCAACTGTCTAACTCAACAACACTCGACGGCACAAACGACGTCGGAGAAAATTGAGGACCAAATTCACATACCAACTCGCCTAAAATAGGCATATGCGAAATCACGAGTACATCTTCTGCACCATATTTATCACAATAAGCTTCAATAATATGTGAAGCTTGTGTGACATCCGCATTAGGTTTAAGCTCATCCAAAATATGCACCTGAACATCCTGAGCTAAATGAGGCTGTACTTGCTTCCAAGTATGCTGTGTTCTCACATAAGGGCTAACTAACACTAAGCTAATGGCATAAACAGAAAGTCGCGTTCCCATTTGATCCGATTGCAATAGACCTCGCTCTGTCAACTCACGTGATTCGTCTGTTGGTGCATCAAAAGAAGCTTCTCCATGACGCATCAAAAATAATTTCATTCTTTCAATATCCTAGTTTGCTTTTGAAGTATAAAAACTTGTGTTTTGTTCTCTCATCTTAAGTAAGATATCACAAGGAAAAAAGCGTTCCCCATATTGCGTCGAAAATAATTTCATACGCTCAACTACTTGTGCAACCCCAAGCCTATCCATATAGTGAAATGGTCCACCGAGAAAAGGAGGAAAACCAATGCCAAAAATCGCGCCAATATCGCCATCTCTTGGATGAGCAATAATACCCTCTTGCAAACATCTTGCAGCCTCATTGAGCATTTGTAATACACAACGCTCAACAGCTTCAGCAGGCAATGGAATTGTTTTACCTGATAGCTTCAATACAGAATAAACCGCAGGATCTATCACTTTTCGATCTTGTTTCTTACTTTTATATAAGTAAAATCCTTTTTTCACTTTTTTACCTAATCTTTGATCTGCTATCAAAGATTCAAAGATATCAGGTACGTGGAAACGATCTCCTAATTTTTCAGTTAAAATTGGAACAATCTTAGCGCTGATGTCAATCCCAACTTCATCAAGTAAAGTAAAAGGGCCTAAAGGAAAACCAAACCTAACTACTGCTTGATCAAGCTCCAAAGGACAGACTTGCTCAAATAACAAACGTGCTGCTTCAGACATATATAAAGCAAGAATCCGGTTGACGTAAAAACCTGCGCAATCTTTCACAACAATAGGTGTTTTTCCTTGTTTGCGCGCCAAATCCACTGCGGTTGCAATAGCTGTTTGGGAGGTTTGATCATGAGGGATCACCTCAACAAGAGGCATTTTATCAACAGGAGAGAAATAATGTAGACCGATCACATTTTGTGGTCGGCTTGCTGCTTGCGCAATATCGGCAATAGGTAAAGATGAAGTATTTGATGCAATGATGGTCTCTGCATGAACAGCTTGCTCAAGTTCTTGAACAATTTGATGCTTCAACTTCAAATCTTCATAGACGGCTTCGACTACGATATCCGTCTCTTGTAGTCCAGCATAACTGGTCGATGTAGACAATAAAGCTAAAGTACGATTAAATTGCAGTCGCGACATATAACCGCGCTTCCATTTACTCTTCAATAAACGATGGCTATGTGCCAAAACCATACTCAAACCTTGCGGCTTTAAATCTTTAATACGGGTTGGAATTTGAGCTTTAGCAATGGTGATTCCAGCAATACCTCCTCCCATAAATCCACCGCCAATCACTGCCACTTTTCTTATCTTTAAAGGTTGACTTGTGCCCGCTCCAGTTTCCTTTTTCATCTGTGTTGTAGAAAAAAAGATAGACCGCAAAGCAGCCGACTCCGGTGTTTGTACTAATTCTCCAAATGCTCTTGCCTCTGTTGGATAATCTGCTTTTTGAAATAGCTTTTGTCCTTGCAACGCACAGTGGATGATTTTTTCAGGAGCAGGATAATTACCTTGTGTTTTTGCTTGAACCTGTTTCAGAGCTTTGTTACAAATCATGCGTCGCCCTGTTGGAAAGGATTCGATGATTTTAAAAGCCAA
>MDTC01241504.1_pt1 | contig 38046 bp, 41 predicted proteins | sample 811181 | NCBI WGS metagenome assembly MDTC01 (sample SAMN05326644, study PRJNA326480) | marine metagenome | isolation source: seawater | place: Pacific Ocean: North | collected 2011
AGCGGGCCCATGATCATGGCGCCCAGGAACATCGGCACGTCGGCACCGGTGACCACGCCCATGGTGGCGATCGCGCCGACGACCGCGCCGCGGGTGCCGTAGACCATCCGCCCGCCGGTGTACCCGATCAGGATCGGCAGCAGGTAGGTGATCATCGGGCCGACGATGCCCGCGCCCTCGAAGTCGCCCCAGCCGCCGATCTGCGCCACCCAGCCGCCGGGATCCCGCAGGGCACTGAAGATGCCGGTCAACCAGCCGGCCTCGATGAACAGCGCGGTGATCAGGCCCCAGGCGATGAACGCGCCGATGTTGGGCATGACCATGTTGGACAGCGCCGTGCCCAGCTTCTGCACACGCACCCGGACCCCGGACCGCGACGACGCGTCCTGGCCGGTCACCGTTTGTGACATACGAGCCCTCCGATTCGATGTGGGCCGTTCGGCCCGGACCGAGACTGGTGATACCAATCACATACATTCAGTACACCGCATGAACGGGCATGAATGCAAGCATTCGGTCATGAATGGTCAAAGAAATCGGTGGTTTTGTGCCCGGTTGACCGTTAGAGTGCGGTAGAGCACACCAGTTGCAGCGGTCGACACCGAGAGGACCCACCCATGAAGGCATTGCGCTTCTACGCCCCCGAAGACGTCCGACTGGAGGACGTGCCCGAGCCGACCTGCGCGCCCGACGAAGTGAAGATGCGCGTCCGCAACTGTTCGACCTGCGGCACCGACGTCAAGATCTTCTACAACGGCCATCAGAACCTGACCCCGCCGCGCACCATCGGCCACGAGATCGCCGGCGAGATCGTCGAGGTCGGCGCCGACGTCAACGCCATCTACGGCAGCAACTGGCAGGAGGGTGACCGGGTGCAGGTGATCGCCGCGGTGCCGTGCGGTGAGTGCCACGAGTGCCGCAAGGGCTGGATGGCGGTCTGCCAGAACCAGACCTCGATGGGCTACCAGTACGACGGCGGGTTCGCCGAATACATGATCGTGCCCCGGCAGGTGCTCAAGGTCGACGGCCTGAACCGCATCCCCGACAACGTCGGCTTCGACGAGGCGTCGGCCGCCGAGCCGTTCGCCTGCGCCATCAACGCCCAGGAACTGCTCGGGATCGAAGAGGGCGACACCGTAGTGGTGTTCGGCGCCGGCCCGATCGGCTGCATGCACATCCGCATCGCCCGCGGCGTGCACAAGGTCGGGCCGGTCTACCTCGTCGACGTCAACGATGCGCGCCTGCAGATGTCGGCCGATGCGGTGAACCCCGACGGCGTCATCAACGCCGCCGAGGTCGACGTGGTGGCGAAGGTGATGGAGCTGACCGGCGGCCGGGGTGCCGACATCGTGATCACCGCGACCGCGGCCAACATCGCCCAGGAGCAGGCGATCGCGATGGCCGCGCGCAACGGCCGCATCTCGTTCTTCGGCGGGCTGCCCAAGACCAACCCGAACATCACCTGCGACTCGAACGTCGTGCACTACCGCCAGCTGCACATCCACGGGGCCAACGGCTCGGCGCCCGAGCACAACAAGCGTGCGCTGCAGTACATCTCGACCGGCCAGGTGCCGGTCAAGGATCTGATCACCCGCCACATCCCGCTCGACGACGTGCTCGACGCCTTCCAGATCGTCAAGAACGGCGAGGCGATCAAGGTCACGGTGGAGCCCGCGCCGGCCGAGGTGGGCGCCGGGGTGTGACCGCGCCACGGTTAGGTGCGGCTGCCCGCGGGTAATGCTCGGAGATTGCCAGCGTTCGCCAGCGAGGAGACTCCATGCCCGGTTCAGAGAAGAGCGAAGAAGACGTCGACAAAGATCCCCACGTCGCCGCGGCGCGGGAGGACACCGGCGAGGACGGCTCCTACGTGGGCCGAGCGTCGGGCGACGACGACTTCGACGCCGAGGAATCCGGCGCGGAGGCCCGCTCCACCGACCAGTGATCAGCTGTCGGCCACCTTGCGGATCAACGTCCGCGTGGCCTTCTCGAGGATGATCTGCGCGTCACCGGGGTTGCGGGCACGGTCGGCCCGCTTGGCTGCCGCGGCGATGGTCTGCCCCTGTTCGTAGCCGCGGACCACGCGCGGATCGACATACGAGCCGCGCGCCACGGCGGGCGTATTGCCCAGCGCCTCGGACACCTCCTTCATCACCGCCGACTCGACGCGCTTGATCACCTTCTGCGAGACCGGCGGGTCGGCGTCGACGAAAGCCTCGGCGGCGAGCACCGTCCCGTGCCAGGTGCGGAGGTCCTTGACGCTGTACTCCTCCCCCACCAGTTCCTTGAAGCGGGCGTTGAGATCGTCGGCGCGGATGTCGGTCCAGCCGGAGCCGTTGCGGCACACCAGCAGTCGGTCCGTCCGGCCCTCGCGGCGCATCAGCGAGCGCACCGCCCGGACCACCGCCTCGTCGGTGATCTCCAGCGTGCGGCGCACACCACTCTTGGCCGGGTAGTCGAACATCACCGAGTCGCGATGCAGCGTGATGTGTTCGCACAGCAGGGTCGCCAGCCCGTAGGACTCGTTCTCGTCGGCGTACTGCTCACCCCCGGCACGGAAATAGCCGCGATCGAGCAGGTGCAGCGCCAACGCCAGCACCCGGTCGCGGCCGAGACCCTTGGCGCCGAGGTCCTCGGTCACCCGGGCGCGCCACTGCGGCAGCTGCAGCGACAGGTCCAGGACGCGGTCGAACTTCTCCTCGGCGCGCTCCTCCTGCCAGGCCTGGTGATAGATGTACTGGCGCCGGCCCGCGGCGTCGGTGCCGACCGCCTGGATGTGGCCGTTGGGGTGCGGGCTGATCCACACCTTCTTCCACGCCGGCGGGATGACCAGGTCTTTCACCCGTTGCAGAGTCTTCCCGTCGGTGAGCAGTTCACCGTCGCTGTCGTAGTACGCGAAGCCCTTGCCGCGGCGCTTGCGCGTCAGGCCGGGCTTGTCGAGTGTGCTGCGCCGCAAGCGCACGCCGCCTCCAGGTGCTCAAACCGTTGCTGTGGCGGCGGGATTACCCGTTGAACTGCGGTTTTACACCTGAGCCCGGGCCAGGGAGAGTGTGGCGGTGGCGGAGGGATTTGAACCCTATCCTGCGCTACTGCTACGCGAAGAATTACCACCCTGAACTGCAGCAATACGTGATAGGAGATCACCGGTAATTACAGCGTTTCACACTTAAGTGTGGGCAAATTGTGGGCAGTGGATTAGGGCAGTGGCCATCGGTTGACGGCTGAAGAAGGCCGCTGGCCGGATTTCTGTACGGAGCTTGCCCAAGCGTGACCTCACACCAGCAGGTGCTAGGAACGCCGCTCGCGCCACTCGATAGAGCGATTCCTTCTGGAACCGTGGCCCTCCAGGCCCTCCAGCCCTCGCTAACGCTGTCGCGCTCGTTCGATGAACACGGATCTAGGTGAACATCAATGGCCGCGAATCCGGCCTTGAATGAAGACGAGTGCGTTCTTCAGCGGGGCCTCGATGGCTCTCCTTGCACACCGCATAGCATCGCTGCCGAACGGACCGTTGCTCGAATCATCAGTCCCAGTCGAATGCGCTCAGTCAGCGAAGCGCGCAACGGCTTCAACTCTCTCATCGCAGACGCCGAGGAAGAATTGACCACCCACGTCGTCAAAGGCTCAACGGTCGTCGCCTATATCGTCCCCCGACCACCCCGGTCCTCCATGATCCCCAGCTGCGCCTCGCGCTCGTCCTGGCGCTCAGCGAGCAGGAAGCCCTCGCCGTCAGCAAGCAGGAATGGCGGGACGACATGGTTTCGCAGGCAGGCGATCCATGGGAAGCCTCTGGTCGTGGGCCTGGAAGCAAACCTGGACCTGTCTATCCGGACATTCGCCCAATTCCACTCGGTCCTGCAGGAGGCGCTTGGCCAGCAAATCGGATAAAGACCCTGTGGCGCGGAGTGAGCGCGGCGCTCACCGTGGGAATGGACAGCGGTGAAATCGCAGCAACATTCCGCTATCTGGACCGCAACTACGAGCAGTACGAAGTCAGCCCCGGCGACGACAGCAAGGGCCGGAGGTAGCGACAAATCGGCGGGCCCTCGCAGGCGCGCCGAAACGTCAAGCGAGGAAACGCCTCTTGTGCAAGATGATCACGAGGGCGTCGATTTGGGTGCCGATGTGGTCGGTGGCTGATACCAAACAGGCACGGGCGTGACTCCTTCTTCGCAGACATCCAGGTCGTGAAGCGGAACCTACGCCCGTGCTCCCTATTTACACGGGCTTCCGGACACGACCTGGGGCGGGGTACGTCCTGACCAACGCTTATGGATGTAGGCGGTCTGCCTCGTGCTCGGATACCGCCATGTTGGTATCGACGGTTGCTTCCAAATAACTCCGTACGGTGCCGCAGTCGCGGTTGGCTGGCGGAACCAGTCTAGGCCTGGCGATCGTACGAGCAATCATCCATAGCCACAATGGCAGGATCGGCCTGTCGGCCTCGGCGCGTGGAACGGCGTTCGCCGTGACGCTTCCTGCCGCCGCCCACGCCATCACTGCTCACTAACGGCGTAGCCGAAGACGACGATGGTTTGGCCGACATATCGCGCGATGGCAGCCTCGAGATAAGGCACGCCGGCCCCGGTGGCCGCCTGAGAATCGAGATGAGCAACCCGTCCACGGCGCTTCTCAAAGGTGCTGCAACATGATCCAGTCGCGAATCGCGGGGATGCCGTAGGCGATGTGCCAAGTGGACATGTGCTCACTGCCCGACCCGCCGGCGGGCGTGCCCGGCGGGATGGCAGTGCCCTTCTCGAAGGCGACGTAATTGATAGACGAGTCGTTCGCCGTGATCGCGGCGTAGGCGTCCGCGAACTGCTGCTGTGTGGATTGGCCATTCCACACGGCGCGAGACACCGTGGCCCCGCGTTGCTGGGCCAATGCAGTGATCGCATTCTCGCCGGGATAGGCCTTGTCGTCGCCCTCGGACACGGTGATCCAGAGTCGCTTGCGAGACAGCGGGGCGGTCTGATCAGTTGGCCACTGCCCTGCCACAACGTACGAGGCGGCGAATAGATCTGGATGGGCGAGATTGAGGCCGATCGTCATCATGGCGCCCATCGATTGACCCGTCGCATAGATCCGATTCGTGTCGATCGGGTACTGGTTCACCACAGCGCGCACCAGATTCGCGGTGGCGTCGAACGCCGGTGTCGGCCGATACGTGTCGTCGATCACCACGGTGCCGTATTGCGGTGCCAGGACGAAACATTCGTGCCGGCTTTGATTTTCGGGGCTGGCCCACGACACCGCGCCCAATCCCTGCACGAGCGGGCCGGTAGGAGGGGCGCCGACCACGCTGGCGTCATGCATAAACAACACCAGGGGATACCGCTTGGCCTGATCGAAGTGGGCAGGCGCGAACAGGTTGTAGTCCAGCGCGGCGCCTGTGGCTGGATCCTCGTACCGCAATTGCTGGAAGTCGTCAACGATCGCGTTGATGACGTCGGTGGTTTCGGTCGGCCCGGTCGGTACGGCGACCGATCCATCGGCTGCGGACAACGGAACAGTCTGGGTGATCGTGGCTTGAGCGGGCCTAATCGTCGGCGCTGGACCTGCTTCGCCCGCGGCGGGCGGACCGCCACTTGGGCTACCGGCGCCAGGGGCAGCCGGTTGCGCGCTGCTGGGCCCGCCACCTTGCGGGGAGGCCCACAGCGCGGCTGCCGGGTCGGCAGCGGAAAGTTCGACGATGACCCACGGGCCGTCGTGCCCGTTCCTTGCGGAGGCCGGACTGGTGTTGGCGTAGACCCGAGTAACATTCCTGCCCGCGACAGTGAACGCCGAGGACGGCAGCGTCGTGGTGTTGATGTCGCGGTCGTAGCGCACCGCTACCGCCGTCAGTTTCATCCCATCGCCGAACACTTCGGTGAGCGCGGTGGCGTTCTGGACGACCGCAGGGCCTGCGGCGCGGGTTGCGGCACAAGCGCTACCGGCCACCAGTGCCACACCGGCCCCAGCGCATCCCCGCAGGAACGTTCGTCGGATCATTAGCGCCCTTCCTTTCGGTCCAGCTGTGCTCACGCTGGGTTGGTGGGTGACGTGTCCGTCGGCATGGCCCACCCGTCGGGGGTGTGCTCGCCTCGGTTACGGCGAACGGAGCGGGTCTTAACTGTCGACCGTGAAGACCGGTGTTCGGATGTCGAGGGTTAACGCCCCACCCTCGGTAGGAGTCGATGCGGTCGTCGGGAATACGTCGAGGCGTCCCGGTTCCCTTCGAGTATTTCCTTATTGGCGTCAGGCACTCACCATCCCGGGGCTCTTGCAACCTTGTATGCGGTTCGGATCTTCCGCCGTCAGTCCCGCCTGGCGTAGCCGTGTGGGCTACGCCCCCCCTTCCTACCCCAAGTGGTATGACTGCCGTGAGTCGGGTGGTACTGGTCATATGGCGTAAGCTCGCCAGTCCCTGTTCACCAGCGCATGATGACGCTAGCCGTCGTCAGCGCGATGTCGCTCGCTCATCTAATTGCACCCCTTGCTCGGCAGTAGAAGCCGGCCCGTCAGACCGCTGCCTCAAATCGGCAACGCTGAGATAACCGACCAGACAGACAACGGGTAGCGCCCACAAGACGGCGACCAATGGTGCCCCCAGGCCTAGACCGCCGTGACCGTGCGGCACGCTCATCCAGTCTGCGAACGAGGCACCCAGAGGTCGAGTCAGGACGTATGCGGTCCAGAATCCAGCGACGGCATTGAGGCCGATGACGCGGACAGCGACAGCCGGGACGGCGATGAGAGCGCAGAACACCAAACCCGAGGCGAGATTGCCCCAGCCCCACACATCACCGATCAGGTCACCGACCGCCGTGCCGAGGGCGAATGTCGCCAGGACCGCTGCCCAATAGAACCCCTCCCGTGAACGCGTCGTGACACTGGAGAACGACAGCGTTCCCTCGCGTCGAAACCAGAGCGCGAAAACGATCGCCGCGATGAGCAAGTAGACAGTCGAGGTGGCCCACAACGGAGCTCCCAGCGAGGCCGGAATATCGGCGGCCATTGTGCCAAACACCGCCACCAGCACCACTGCCGACCAATACACCGCCGGTCGGTAACGGCTGCAGGCGAATTGCACAAAGAGTGCGGCCAGCAACCCGACCCCGGCAACCGCAGCCGCGACTGTGCCGAAGCTGCGCATAACCGCATCGGAGGCGGCTTCACCCAGACCTGTCGTCAAGACCTTAAACACCCAGAACAACGAAGTGACTTGTGGCACCTTGCCCTTCAACAGCTTGGACTGCGCAATCGGCGGATGTAACTCGTTGATGCTGGAGATGGCGTTCGCTCCTTCTGCCGCGGACGACGACTTAGCAGTGCGCCGGCAATTTCCGGACGTCGCGACGGCTCCCATCGTCGCTGACCCCGATGGGTGCAGGGTCGGCACACGATGAGAGTCGGCTATGAAGTCCGAGGCCGCGTGCGGAGTCCACGGATCGCTACGGACGTCGCGCTACATCTCCTGCAGGAGATGGAGCGGCTGCACCGCGGCCGGGACGGTCTGGTAACCGATGGTGGCATCGGCAAACAAGACATCAGTGACCGCGATGGTTCCACACTGATGTTGCCGAGATTCAAGAAATCGCGTGTTGATCCGTTTCCCTGCGGACTCCGCTTACGCGTAGAAAGGTACGGCCGCCGGTACAGCGCATAGGAATCGATTTGAGCAGCGGCCTAGCTAGCTGCAGCACTAGGAGACCATCTACGCGCAACAATATTCGGTGAGGCTATATCAAATACCCGTTGCCGCCTTAGCAAGTCTGTCATTCAATTGCCTACCGCCACCGTCACTGAACGGGTCTCCGGCCTCTAGCCTCTTCAGGGCGCCCCGGAACGTGTCTGCAATGATCGGTACGCCCAGGAAACCCGCAGCGAAGCCTTCGTCAGTGCTTTGCTGAGCGTAGGTTGGGGCGAAAGAGCCTCGAGGGTCAAACGTCACGCGAATAGACTGCACCGTGCCGGATGAAGTAGTCAGTTGTCTTATCGTGTCGGCGATTTGGAATGGCCCCGCTGTGTGCGAACTCGACGGGCCGCGCATCACTGGGCCGATCACCGAGTTCAGCAAGCTAATGGTCTGCATGTGAAATTCCTTTTCCCGGCCCTGGCGCCCCAACCGCCGAAGCGCTGCACTACAGTCACTCCCTTAAGGTTGAAAGCGATACCCACTGTCCGTCGTGTGATGAGACTTTGTCCGCCAGCCTGCGACGTATGTCGCAGTACCGTTGATGCTCGTCGGACCGACCGGGACTCCCGACACCCGTCTCGTCGGCTCCATCACCTTGTCGCCGAAACGACCCGGAGCTGACAGCTGGGCAGCTAGCAGGTCACAGGCGTCGTGTGACTGTCAATTGACGGCGTGAGCGCCTTGCTGCTCGGTCAAACCAGCGCTGAGCGACCATCCTGCCCGCTTGCCGACGGAGCCCTCTGCGCCTGTAGGTCCCGAGGAAGAGCTGCGGGTCGCGAGGAAGGGAACGCCCGGGCCGAGACGATGACGTTACTGACAACAATTAGTGCCGCTCCTACGTATTCGTGGAGTTGGAGCGCTTGGCCCAGAAGGACCCAGCCCGCCACTGCTGCCCATACCGGGTTGATGCTGGCGAGTGTGCCGAAGAGACCCGCCGACACTCGGCGCAATGCCATGAGGTCGACCGCACACGGTACAACCGAAGACATCAGCGCACAAACAACGCCTAGCAGCACTGCAATCAAGGTCGGCTCGTGCATGTAGAACCAAATCAAGGCGACGGGCGTCCACGCAATTGCACTGGCGAGGGAGGCCGTCGCAGTACCCTGTAGCCCCGAAACCCGCTGCCCCAGAATGCGATTGAGGAGTATGTAGGCGGCCCAGGCTGCTGCTGCCAGGAGCGCGAGTCCGACTCCGATCACGTCGGTGCTGGGCCCGGGGTTTGTCAGCACAACGACTCCGATTCCGGCCAGGACAGCACAGAAGATCTCTCCGGCGCGCCGCGACGCCGCGACGGCGACCGCCAGCGGGCCAAGAAATTCCAGTGTCACTGCCAAACCAAGACCGATGCGGTCGATCGCCGAGTACAGAGACAGGTTCATCACTATCAACGTGCAGGACAGGCCGAGCACCGGCAACCATTGGTCACGCCGAAGCCGCGACAATCTTGGACGCGCGATCGACATCAACACCACGGCGGCGACAACTTGTCGGATTGCCACAACTCCCACCGGACCAATGACAGGGAAAGCCATAGCACCGAAGGCGGCGCCGGTCTGATTGGCGGCAGAACTGGCTACCAGCATCGCCACGCCCGCTTTTCGCGAACCTGCGGGCACTGATGCTGCGTGGCCCTGCCGGCCGGTCAACCGACTGGAATCTGAGCAGCTCGCATCTTGGGTCTCGCACATGCGGCCACTGTAGGCAGGAGGAACGCAAATGCCTATTGCAAGTTTTGCAGCTGCCATACGATTTGGTTATGCATTGGACTCTTCGCGAACTGGCGGTTTTCGCCGCCGCAGCCGATCAGGGTTCGTTCTCAGAGGCAGCCGCAGAACTACACGTCTCACAAGCCGCGGTCTCACGGACGATCGGGGGCTTGGAGAAGAGCATCGGCGGAAAGCTGCTGAGACGAGTCCCACGTGGTTGTGAGTTGACCCCTACTGGACAGCAGATCTTGCCTCAGGCGCGCCGGGTCCTCGCAGAGGCACAACGATTCACCGACTTCGTCGTCTCCCGACGCAGCGTGCTGCGCCTCGGTTACGCATGGGCGGCAGTCGGCCGTCACACTACACACCTACAGCGACAGTGGGCCGTAAGTCACCCTGCGTTGGAATTGAAACTCATACGGCACAATTCGCCCACCGGCGGTCTGGCTGAAGGTCTCTGCGACGTGGCGATTGTGCGCATCCCCCTCGAGGATCCGCGACTGGAGTCGGTAATAGTGGGACTAGAACGCCGGTTCGTCGCTTTCGCCACCGACGACCCTCAGTGGTCCCGCCGACGTCAGCTGAGCATGAGCGAGATCGCCGAGCGCACCGTGCTCATCGACCCACGCGCCGGGACAACGACAAGCGGTCTGTGGGCCGGCACCGAACGTCATCCCACTTTTATCGAATCATCTGAAGTCGATGGCTGGCTCGATGCGGTAGCAGCGGGCGGCGCAGTAGGAACCACGGCCGAAGCCACCGTGCATCACCACCCCCGACCAGGGGTGACCTACCGACCAATCAAGGACGGTCCCCGCATTCCGGTCAGGCTCGTCTGGTGGAGTGACGACGTTCCCCAGGGCCTGAGCGATTTGATCGGGGCGATTACTCGGCTCTACTCGTGACCCGACAACTGGTCAAATGGTCTGTCTCGCAAAGCCCCGGCATCGCTATCAACTAATTCAAGCTGAGCGCCCGGATCGATCGCCGTAGCACGATTGCTCTGTAATCGACGCGAGGAGCTGACTTAGCTGCGCGCGGGCGGCCAACCCGGCTTCGATTGATACCGCTTCGAACGCGCACCTACCAAGGTCGCCGTTACCGCCGACCTGCACACCGTGCGAATCCATTGCGACACGGCCCTTGTCGGTGCGCATCAGCGTTGTTGGGCATCGCATCAAACGATCAGCGATGCCACCCACGTCACCGCTGCGGCACGGCTACGCACCCAAAGCTGGCCGGCCGCCGCGACCCCGCCCAGTGATGCCTGAGTGGACTATCGGGATCTGGCTGACTACGACCGCATCCTCGGTCTCGACGGCGAGGTCGCCTCGTGACGACCAAACGTCGGTGCGGAGTCGGCGTTTGTGACCCGTGCCCTCAAAGCGCCCTCCTTGGCTGACGCGATTCCCAGATTGGCCGAGCGGGCCCGCGCTGAGACCTGGACCCACGAGGACTTCCTGGCGGCGTGTCTGCAACGCGAGGTCGCCGCACGAGAGGCTCACGGCGGTGAAGGCCGTATCCGGGCAGCACGCTTCCCGGCACGAAAAGCATTAGAAGAGAGTTCGAATTCGACTATCAACGCTCGCTCAAACGCGAGCAGATCGCTCACCTGGGCACGTTGGACTTCATCGCCGCTAAACAGAACGTCATCTTCCTCGGCCACCCGGCACAGGCAAGACGCACCTATCCATCGGGTTGGGCATCCGCGCCTGCCAGGCCGGTCATCGCGTCGCGTTCGCCCTCAACGATGCAAGGGGGTGCCAACACAGCTCGGAGGCTTCTGTGCATGCTTTGGACCGGGAAAGCAACCGCCATCGGTAGTGCCTTCAGGCTGCATCCAGTTCGATAGACGTGGGGCCGTAGTCGAGGACCAGCGAGAATCGACAAACGATGCCCCTGCTCGGCTCCTGATAGCAAGCAGTTCCCTGGCCCTGATCGCCAGCCAGAGTTGAGTGCGCGTGTCGGCGGACTGCACGTCGTCAGCCAACAGTTCCGTGATGCGCTGCATGCGGTTGCGCATGGTGTGGCGGTGGATGCCCAAACCCGTTGCGGCAGCCTCTATCTGCCCGTTATGGGTTAGGAATGCCACGAGGGCGGCGAGCAGCTCCTCACCCTGCTCAACCAGCGGTTCCAAAGGTCCCGCGAGCACACGGAGTTCAGCGTTACCGCGACCGCCGAGGAGCACACCGAAGACATCGAGCTGACCGAACTCGGTGAACCTGCTGCCCTTCTCGGCGAGCGATGCGATGCGCGCCTGCTCGACGCCCTTATCGATCTCGGCAATGCGGATCGGCTCGCTGGCTCCGCCGCGAATCGCTTCGCCCGATTCGTTGGCGAGCCCGGTAAGCACATCGGGGATGCGCCGCCCACACGCAGCAGGGATCACGATCACCATCTCGTCGCTCACCGTCGTCATCAGGTAGGGGCCTGCGCTTGCCAATAGACGGTCCAGGACTTGTTCCGCGGCCAACGTGGGGCCTGCGCCGGTGAGCACAACGACGACCACCTCATCACGGGGGTCGAAACCGAAGTAGCGCAACATCCCGACGTCGACATTACCGGTGCCGCAGACCATTTCGCGGGTCACCGCCCGGCGCAGGCGTTGCTCGGCATCGACAACCCGTGCCGGCTTTTCCATTGCGATCGATATCAATGACACCGCATGCGAGACCAGCAGGCGGTGGGCGTTATACATGGGATGAGCGGTCCGCACCGCAAGATGGCCACGAACCGGTAGGGCCGTACGCAGTTTCTGGACGGTGACAAAGCCGTCACCGTCCGCGGTGACGTAGCCGGCCTGCCGGTTCGACGCCGCTTTGCGCACCGCCTCGGACAGAACGGCGGTCAGGCGTTCCTGCCCGCCACCAGCTGCGGCCAATATCGTCCCATCAGTGTCGGCGACGATGACCTCGGCGGACAAGCTATCGGCGAGCGCACTCACCGCACCGGGAATGCCGCCCCGTAGCGTTGCCCTGGCGAGGAATTCCTGTTCGTCGACGACGCGTTGCACCGAGCGCAGTTCGTCGGCTTTGAGCGCATCGATCACCACCCTCGCTATCGCGATGAAAGGTGTCGACCGGGGCACCTCGAGGACCGGCATGCCCAACGCGTCGCCTGCGGCGAGCACACCTGCAGGCACTTCGCTCAACGTGGTGCCGGTGTCGACGGCAAGGGCCGCCGCATCAGCCGTTACCAGGCGCGCGACATAGTCCAGCTGTGCCGCGTCGTCCGTACCGATGTTGATGCCCGTTGTCATCACCAGCTCGCCCCCGGCCAGATATGGCGTGGGGTCGGACAGCTCAATCGCATGCGCCCAGTCGATCTCGCGATCCGCGGCCTCAGCGCCTGCGACCAAAGCCAAACCGAGGTTCTTGACCTGGGTCAGGCTCCGCGCAGTGATCGCCATGGTGCTATGTTGCCAGCTGCCCGACGCTCCCCGTGCGGCATTCTTAAGCCGCCGCAACGAAATGCGCCGAACAAGCCCAACCGATCGACCTCCGGGCCGTCGGAGTCCTCGGGATGCCATAGACGCCGGGGTACAACCAGTCGGGGTCCTCAGCGCCTTCAGTGAGACCATATTGATAGCCGGCGCCGATTTCGACCGGCGTGGTTAGCACGAAACGAATCAACCTTTTGATGAGCGCCGCTTCCTCCCCATCGGCATCGGGATAGTTGGGTGACACAAGGACGCACGCGTGAGCGCGCGGTCGCTCGTGCATCGGCGAATCGGGGGTGACATCGGCCAGGTACGCCCGATTGCCGACTGTCATTGGGAGTCCCTTCTTTTACGTGCGCGGTCGACCAGATCGCCGAAGAGTGCGGCGTCGGTATCCGATGTCGCGTGGCGGTCCTCTGGATGCCATTGAACGGCGACGATGTCGGCGCGTCGGTGCTCGACCGCCTCCACCACGCCGTCGGCGGCCACCGCAGTGACCGTCAAGTCTCCACCCAATCGATCAATGGCCTGATGGTGATACGACGACACATCGATGGTCTCGGTGCCGACGATGGCATGCAGTCGTGAGCCCACGGTGACATCGACATGATGAACCGCATTGTGATGCAACGTGTTTGTCTCATCGATGTGCTGCATCAGCGACCCACCCAACGCGACGTTGAGGACCTGCATACCCCGGCAGATCGCCAGCGTCGGAAGTTCGAGGTCAATCACCGCGTGGGTGACGCCCAGATCAAAATCGTCCTGGAAGGCCACCGTGTCCGTGGTCTGCGAGGCCGCGGCCGCGCCGTAGCGGCTGGGTTCGACGTCGGCACCGCCCGGCAACAGCACCCCATCGAAACTCGACAGGCGTTGCCGCAGTTCGGCAAGGGGATCATCGGCTGGGCCGTGCAGCACGACCGGCTCACCTCCCGCCGCCCATACCGCCTCGCCGATGGCTTCGGCGGCGAGGGTGGCCGAGAAGCGCAGGATGGGCACCTGCGCGGCCCGCCGCCCGATCACCGCGACGAGGGGACGGCTCACACCGGGACCTCGTCAAACGGGTAGCCCAAGGTCGGCAACCACCTCTTCCATACCTCACGCAGACGTCCAGAATCGATGAGCCGCCCTAGCGCACCATCGATTTCGGCGAGGACCTGCGGTCGGTCCTTTGCGACGCCGATCCCCCACTTGTTACCGGTCTGCACCGTGAATGCGAGCCCGTAGTCGGGATGGGTGGCACCAAGCGGAACGAATAAGACGTCGTCATCGACCACCGCGTCGACATCTCCTTTCAACAGCGCCGCCAGCATGTCGGCGTAGACATCGTCGGATCCTGCGCCGAACGCCACCGGGATTGCGCCGGTGAAGGTTTCGGCGAGCGCCATGTTGGTGCTGTTCTCGATCGCTGCGACCCTGCGGCCAACTAGATCCTCGGTGCCTTGTATTGCGGACCCGCGGCGGACCAGAACGCCCTCGTGGAAGACGGCGTAGGGCCGCGTGAAGTTGATTTGCGCTGACCGTTCCGCGGTGATGCCCTGGCCGCACAGCACTGCGTCGACATCGCCACGCTGCACAGCCGGGATCATCTCGACCCACGGCAACCTGACCCACTCAACCGGCCTCCGTAGTTCGGCGCCAAGCGCCTCGGCGACGCCTGGCTCATAGCCCTCTCTGCCGCGCTCGGTCGTCCAGAGCGAAAATAGCGGTGGCGCTTCGGCATCCAAGCATGCCAGACGCAGCGGTGCGCTCACGGTGTGTCGTGCCAGTACATGTCGCGCTCCCAATCGGTAACGTATCCACAGAATCGGGCCCATTCGTCGGCGGCGAAATCGACCAGCAATGCCGACAGCTTCGGTCCGAACGCCTCGGTGAGCACGGTGTCGGTCCGGAAGGCGCCGATGGCTTCCCCGAGGGTCAGCGGCAACGCAGCGAACCGGTCGTCCTGGGGTGTGTCATAGGACGAACCCTGCGTGGGCTGGCCGGGGTCGGTGGCGTTCTTTATGCCGTCCTCACACGCCGCGAGGATCACTGCATGAGAAAGATAGGGGTTGACGCTGGCGTCGGGCAGCTTGTATTCGAGACGGCCATTCGCGGACAGCCGGACGGTGCATGTCTTGTTGTCCAGGCCCCAGTCGATCCGCGATGGTGCGAATTGACCTGCGTCCCAATAGCGTTTGTAGGAGTTGACCGTCGAGCCGTTGACGAGCATGGCGCCAGCCGAGTGATTCAGCAACCCGCCGAGGGCGTGCTTGCCAATCTCGGTCAGATGCAGTTGCGCGACACCGGGATCAGCCAGCACGTTGACGTCGTCGCGCCACAGGCTGAAGTTGTGGTGGCATCCGTTGCCCATCATTCCCGTTGCGGGCTTCGGCATGAAACTCGCCTCGATGCCGAGTTCGCGGGCGACTTGCTTGCAAATCTGCCGGTAGGTAATGAGCCGGTCGGCGGTGAGATCGGCCCGGTCGAACATGAAGTTCAGTTCGACCTGAAACTCGTCCTCGTAGTCGCCTTCAATCATGTCGAGACCCAGCGCCTGCGCGTAGGCCACCACCTTCTTGACGATCGGGCGGTTCCGCTCGAGGTGCTCGATGTGGTAGGCCGGACTGGAGCCGGGCCGGAAGTGCGCCTCCAGACCCTCACCCTGCCAGGTCATTTCGGGTTCACACCCGGTCCGCAGCTCGAGGCCCGTCCGATCGGTGAAACCAGCGTGCATGCGCCGGAGTAGCCCCCGCGTGTCACAAGCGAATTCGGCGCCGCCGAATTCGGGTAGGTGGTCGGCCTCGTATAGCCGGCAGAACACCCGCGCGAAGCTGGTGTCCCACGGCAGGACAGCGAAGGTCTCGAGATCGGGTACTGCGGTGTACTCAGGTGCGTGGACTCCCCCCGCGAGCAGCACGCCCTCGCGGGTGCCCTGCAGGTTCGCGATAGCAGTCTGGTGCTGCTGTACGCCCTTGATGGCGAGACGCTCGAAATGTCGGGCGGGTGCCACCTTGCCGAGGACGCGGCCGGTGATGGTGATCGCTTGGAAATAAACGAATTCCACGCCGCGGTCGGCGATGGTCGACAGTGCCGCGGCCAGATCGGGACTCGTGGCGTTCGCCTGGCGATGGACGTCGAGTGGTGTTGTGGTCATCGGATCACCTCGTTGTTGTTTTGGGCTGAAGTTGTCATGCGGTCAGCTGGACGGCGGTGAAAACATCGCGGAGTTTCGCGGAGTCGTGCGGGGCTGAGGTTATGCGGGCAGCTGGACGGCGGTGAAGGCATCGCGGAGTTCGCGGAGTCGTGCGGGGCTGAGGTTGACCGCGACCGTCCCCACATGCCGGTGGTCGCGGTGGTACGTCAGGATCACGCCGCCGGTGAGGTCGTCGACGTTGCCCTCTTCGAGGTGGGCGGCGTCGGCCAGAGCGGGTGATCCGTAGCTTTGCAGGCGCAGGTCGAGTTGGTTGCTCCAGAACGCCGGAACTGGGGCGAACGGCGCATCATTGTGGTGCGGACCGAGCAGGGTGGCCGCTGCGCGGTTGGCCGTATCGCCGGGAATCGACCAGTGCTCGACACGGCGTGGCACGTCGTCGAACAACGGGTTAGGGAAGCGGGCGAGATCGCCGACGGCGACGGTGTCGGACACACCGGCGACGGCGAGGCGGTTGTCGGTGAGCACACCATCGCTGAGATCGAGCCCCTGCCCGTAGAGCCATTCCACGTTGCAAACAGATCCGATGGCTTCGACCACGATGTCCGCCCGAAGGGTCTCGCCCGTCGCGAGCTCGACACCGGTGACGGCATCGTCGCCGGTGAAGCTGACCACACCGGTCCCGATCACGAACTCGATTCCGCTGGCCGTGAGGTGCGCCTGCACCGCGGCCGCCAGGTCCGACCCCAGAACACGCTGCATAGGCGGTCCGGCGGGTTCGACGACGGTGACGTCGTGGCCAAGCGTGCGCAGGGTGCCCGCGACCTCGCATCCAATGAACCCGCCACCGATGACGACGGCGCGGCTGCCCGGCCGCAGGGCCGCCCGCAGTCCCAGGCAGTCCTCGACCGTTCGCAGTACGTGGCGTCCCCGTGCGGGTCCAGGCGCAACCAGCCTGCGGGGCCGCAGTCCGGTGGCGATGACCAATGCGTCGTAGGCTTGCTCGGCGCCGGAGTCTAGCGTGAGGCGGTGTGCACGGAGGTCAGCGGTCGCGACCGGTGTTGCGAGGCGGATGTCGACGTCGGCGATGCTGGCCCTGCGGCGGAAGGCAAGCCTACCAGCCAGCTCTTCTGCTGTGGCCGAATCGAATTCGCCGAGCGCTTCCTTGGACAGCGGTGGGCGGTTATAAGGCAGGTGTCGTTCGGCGGAGAACACCGTTATGGGGCCGGTGTGGCCAAGTGCGCGCAGCTGCTCGGCCGACCGGAGTCCGGCCAGTGAGCCGCCTACGACGGCGACGTGCCGCGGGGTGGTCATCAGTCCTCGATGAAGATGGCCTGGGCCGGGCAGACGTCTGCGGCCTCCTCGACGTGGTCGCGCTCCGAATCGTCGGGAGCTCCGTTGTATTCGAGCTTTCCGTCGTCGTTCATCGTAAAGACCAGGGGTGCCGCAATGGCGCACTGGCCGTGGTCTTGGCACTTCGTGGGATCTACGGATACGCGCATTTGGGGGTCCTTCCTTGGGGTTGATGGGCGGCGATCAGCGCGCCGGGGTGAAACCGATGGGCAACTGGATGGGCCCGGTGTTGCCCGAGTCGGGCAGCCAGGTCGCCCCGGGCAGCGCGTGCGGGTCGCGCATGCGGCGCGCTAGCAGCGGCAGTGCCTCGCTCATGTCGGAGCGCGCGACGAAGTGACCGAGGCAATGGTGTGCTCCGCCGCCAAAGCCGAAGTGCGGCTTGCGTTCTGCGGTGATATCAAAGCTCCCGTCGAAGACCCGAGGGTCGGTTCCTGCCGACTCGCTGTATAGGTGGACGGTGGTGCCGGCCTTGAGCGGGACTCCTTCGTACTCGAAGTCCTCCAATACCTCGCGGGTCACCCAGCGCACGGTAGGGTTGACGCGCATGACTTCCTCGACCGCCTTGCCGCCGAGCTCGGGACGCTCCGCGAGAAGGCGCCACTGATCGAGGTGAGCCATGAAGGTCTGCATGGCCAGACCGAGCTGATTGCGGGTGGTGTCGAAGCCGCCAAAAATCAACAGCACCATGGCATCTCGCAGCTCGGTATCGCTGAGGCGGCCGTCTTCTTCGCGCGAAGCTTTGACCAATGCGGTGACGAAGTCCTCGCGCGGATTGGCGCGCCGGTCGGTGATCAGCGCGTCGCAGTACTCGTAGAGCCGCTGCAGGGCCGCCTCGATCTTGGGCAGGTCCTTGCCCAGCGTTACGCCTAGACACAATCCCATGGTCGCCGCCTCGGTCGAGATGACCTTCCATTCGTCCTCGGGGATGCCGAGCATGATCGCGATGACACGGGCGGCATAGGGTTCGGCGAACTCGCTCACAAACTCGCAACGGTAGGGCTCGGCGAAGTTGTCGACCAGTTCGTTGGCCAGGGCCTGGAACCGCGGTACGAGCGAGCCGATGAGCTTGGGCGAGAACGCCGGGTTCATCAGGCGGCGCAGTCGGTGATGCTCCTCGCCTTCCTTGTTGAGGATCCAGCTGGCGAACCATTGGGCGAACGGGCCCTCGGTCACGCCGTTGTGCGCGGGCCACGCGACGCTGCCCTGCCGCAACTTGGGGTGCTTGAGCAGGCGACTGAACTGCTCGTAGCGCAGGACGGCGATACCGTACGGCGTGGTGGCGTACCAGCTGCGCTCCCGCGCCGCGTGAACCTCGTCGGAGGTGATGGAGAACGACGGATCGGCGACATCAAACGCAGCGACAGGCCCGAGGGCGAGGGACGACATCAGTGCTACCTCCAAGAGTCTGCGACCGAATGGTCATTAAATATTCTAGAATTAGATTGTTAATTGTCAAGCTCTGGGTTCGGACGGCTGTCAAGCCTTGGTGGCGTCAGCCTCCGGCCATGCCACGGCAAGCACCCAGCCGGTGCCCAACGGCATCTCGACAACCTCACGGAACGCTGACGGATCCGTTGCCGGACCGGCCGTGGGCAGTGCCGCCAGCCGGGAGCCGACCAGCCACCTGGGGGTATTCGCGGTGATTACACGGCGTTCGGCGCTGACGATGACGGCGTCCTCGGCCGTCTGCCGCAGCACACTAAGGAGTCGGTGCTCGACCTCCCCCACCACGAGGTCGGCTCCCGCCAAACCCAGGAAAACGCCGTCCGCTACGACGGGGATCGTCGCGGTGATCGTGTACATGTCCGATCCGCTGTAGTCGACATACGGTCCATAGGCCACCCGGGCCTGCCCGCGCCGGGCCAGCTGATACCAGTCCATCTGCAGGTAGTCGTAGACGTCGATGCTCGCCGGGTCGAAGTTGAGCTGCAAGCGCGCGATCCGGTCGCCGAAGCGCTGCCACCAGGCCATATAGCGCGCCCGACCCTCGACCACCGACGGCGCCGCGATGAAGCCCATCCCCCACGCCGCCCGCTCCTCGCCGATGAATACAACGAGGAGGCGCTGCAGATTGCTTAGGTGCGCCTCGGTGAACGCGGCCCGCGGCGGTCGGGCCCGCAGCACCTCCTCGGCGATGCGGTCGAGGCGCACATAGATCGGTTCCAGGGATTCCGACGCTCGCTCGGCGAGCTCGCGCGCCAGCGCGTCACCGGTCATGACACAGTCCCCCGCGTCGACAGCTCGAAATTGACCTCGGTCAATCGAGCGAGCTGACCCATCACGTGGGATTCAGCCAGCCGGCGCGCCTTCTGCGCGTTCTCCGAGGCGATCGCCGTGGCAATGGCGTGCTTCTCCTCGATGTAGGCGGCGACAGCGACGCCCGGATCCACTGGCAACCAGATGAACCCGGCCACCTCGGCCTGCAGGTTCGCTTCCCGCCGCGCCAGTCGTGCTGATTGCGAGGCTACGGCCACCTGAATGTGGAACCTGCTGTCGGCGCGAATTCGGTCGCCCAGCGTCGAAGCCGAGCCAAGCTGGTCGGTAAGTGCGAAGAGCCGTCGCACCGCATACGGCGCGGCGCGCTCGGCCGCGAGCCGCGCCGCCTGGCCGGCGATAGCGGTGTGCTCGTCGAACAAATCACGCAGGTCAGAGGCGCTCATCTCGGCCAGGCGGGTGGACAACTGGTCGACGGGCGGGCCAGCGGGGCGTCGGACAAACGAGCCACCGCTGCGCCCGCGCCTGGTCTCCACCAATTGCTGGTCCCGCAGCGTCGCGAGTGCCTCGCGCACAGTCATGGGAGCGACGCCGAATTGCGCGGCCAGATCGATCTCGACCGGCAGGCGTTCCCCATCGTCGAGCACACCGAGATGAATGGCCTCGGTAATTTTCTCAACGATCTCGTCGGCGCGACCGCCCGAGATCGATATCTCCGGCGAGACAAGCGGCGATAACGACATCATCGTCTCCTTCCGCGAGCGCCTGACGTCGCCAATCTACCCGACTTTCGATTAATTCTGCCGTTTTCCTTGCCCCATAAACAATAGGACTATAGTTTTTCTCACAGCTCGCATGTCACAACTCACAGCTCATCGCTCACATGTCACAGCTCACAGCTCACAGCACGTACGACGGAAGAGAGTGGAGATTCTATGTCCTCAAGCGCGTCAACCGACGATGGCTACTACACCTTTCACGACCATGACGACGAAGCGCATCTGCACGCGCTCGGCTACAAGTCGGAGTTCAAGCGAGAGATGAGCCCGTGGGCGAACTTCTCGCTCGGCTTTACCTACCTGTCGCCCGTCGTCGGTGTGTACACACTCTTTGCCTACGCGCTGGCCACCGGCGGGCCGCCGATGATCTGGAGCCTCGTAATTGTCGGCGTGGGGCAGTTGCTCGTCGCCCTGATCTTCAGTGAGATCGTTGCGCAGTTCCCGGTGTCAGGTGGTGTCTATCCGTGGGCGCGGCGGCTGTGGGGTCGCCGGTACGCCTGGATGACAGGCTGGGTTTACATGGTTGCTCTGTTTGTGACCATCGCGTCGGTGGTTTACGGCGCGGGGCCCTACATCGCCGCGTTATTCGGCATCGACGCGACGGTGAACAACGCCATCGCTTTCGCATTGGCGCTGCTCGCGCTGGCTACCGTGATCAACCTCATGGGCACGAAAGTGCTAGCGACCGCGGCGATCATAGGGTTTACCGCCGAGATGATCGGCGCGCTCGCCGTCGGCGGGTGGCTGCTCATCGCGCATCGCGAGCACAACCTCGGCGTCATCTTCGACAACTTCGGCGCGGGCGGCGACGGAAATTACATGTGGGCGTTCGCGGGCGCGGCTCTGATCGGTATCTTCCAGTACTACGGTTTCGAGGCCTGTGGCGACGTTGCCGAGGAGGTCCGCGACCCGGGCAGGCTAATCCCCAAAGCCATGCGCAGGACCATATACATCGGCGGCGCCGCAGCGACTTTCGTCTGTCTCGCACTGGTGCTCGCCGTGACCGACATCCCCGCGGTAATCGCCGGGAAGGACACCGATCCCGTCAGCACTTTGCTCAACGAGGCTTTCGGCACGACGGGCGCCCGGCTGGTCCTGTTCATTGTGCTCATCTCGTTCCTGTCCTGCGCGATGAGCCTCCAGGCCGCGGCCAGCCGGCTGGCCTACTCGTACGGACGCGATGGCATGATCATGGGCAGCTCGTTGCTAAAGAAGTTCTCGGCGACCCGGCACGTCCCGCCCTACGCGTTGCTGCTCGCCGCCGTAGTCCCCGCGGTGATCGTCATCGGGTCGAAGTTCTCGACGGACGCGATCACGAAGATCATCAGCTTTGCCGCTTTTGGCATCTACCTGGCATTTCAGATGGTCGTCTTCGCGGCCTTGCGCGCCCGGCTCAAGGGCTGGGTCCCCAGCGGGAAGTACACCCTGGGCAAGTGGGGCGTGGCGGTCAACGTCGCGGCACTCGTGTACGGGGTGACGGCAATGATAAATATGGCGTGGCCGCGGACACCGGACGCCCCGTGGTACGACAATTGGATTGTCGCCTTGTCGGCCGTGATTGTGGTGGGAATCGGCTTGATATACATGATGATTCACCCGCTGCACGACCGAAGCACAGCACCGTACGACGACGCCATTCCGAAGAAACTGCATTCGGCGTCCTGACCCAACGATCGGAAAGACAGCAATGAGCATTATCCAACCGCCCTACCAGAGTCTCGATCCGGCCACCGGCGAGGTTATCGCGAAGTTCAAGACGGCCACCGACGACCAGGTGGCTACCGCCCTCGCCACGGCCGACGCGGCCTACCGCAGCTGGCGTGACGAGCCGCTCGAGAATCGGCTCGAAGTGGTGCGAACGGTCGGCCGCCTGTTGCGAGAACGTGCCGACGATCTCGCCGCGTTGGCACAGTTGGAGATGGGCAAGAAGCGCAACGCGGGCAACGAGGAGGCGGAGTTCTCGGGGTCGATCTTCGAGTTCTACGCTGACCAGGGCGCCAAACTGCTTGCCGACGAACCCATTCCGACGTTCAGCGGCGGAACCGCTGTCGTGCAGCGCCGACCCGTCGGCGCGCTGCTGGGCGTCATGCCGTGGAACTACCCCTTCTATCAGATCGCCCGATTCGCCGCACCGAATCTGGTTGTCGGCAACACCATTCTGCTCAAGCATGCGGAATCGGTTCCGCAATGCGCGTTGGCCATGGCCGAGATCATGCGCGACGCCGGGGTGCCCGATGGCGTGTACACCAACCTGTTCGCCACGTTCGATCAAGTCCAGACTATGATCGAGGATCCCCGGGTGCAGGGTGTATCGGTGACCGGCTCGGAGCGTGCCGGGGCCACGGTCGCCGCGATCGCTGGTCGGGCGTTGAAGAAGTGCGTCCTGGAACTCGGCGGGTCGGACCCGTTCATCGTGTTGGACGGGAACAGCAGAGAACTGGCCCGAACGGCGTGGGAGTTCCGGACGTCGAACATGGGCCAGGCGTGCAACTCCAACAAGCGGATGATCGTGCTCCACGAGCTGTACGACGAGTTCGTCTCGGAACTAGTGTCGTTGGCCGATCAACAGAGCGACATCGCTCCAATGTCGTCGCGTGCTGCCGCGGAGAACTTGGCCGCGCAGGTCGCCGACGCCGTCGACAAGGGCGCAACCCTGCACGTCGGCGGAGTGCTGGGCGATGCGCCAACCGCGTTCTACACACCGGCTGTCCTGACCGGGGTTTCCCCGGGAATGCGTGCGTACACAGAGGAACTATTCGGTCCGGTGGCCGTGGTGTACAGCGTCGGCACCGACGATGAGGCGGTCGAACTGGCGAACTCCACGGTGTATGGCCTGGGCGGGGCGGTCTTCAGTACCGACACAGCACGCGCCGAAGCGGTGGCCCGGCGCATCGACGCCGGGATGGTGAACGTCAACACGCCCTCAGGGCAAGGACCCGATATCCCGTTCGGCGGTGTCAAGCGCTCCGGCTTCGGTCGCGAACTGGGAGCGCTGGGGATCGACGAGTTCGTCAACAAGCAGATCTACGTCGTCGCCGAAAGCTGAAAGACAGATTAGGTCGAGGTATTGCAAAGGAGGGCCGTGGTCTCGCACGCGAGGCCACGGTCCGACTGCGATTTCTATTCAATGCGCGTCGGTATCTACCAGCGGCTTACAGATATATAGGAACCGGCCGCCCGACGACGAGTGGAAGGACGATCGCAGGCATGCCGTGTCAGACGACGTTGTCGGCTTCGACGGTGAACCAGCTCGCGAGTTCAACGGCGCGGTTGGGTGGTTGGATTGCAGCCGGCGGCGAAGCGGCGCCACCTTCGAAGTAGGGGGTCCTGGCACTGCGCAATGAACCGCGAGCTTGCCCGCACGTGTTCGATGAACAGCCCCTGCCCGTCGGAGGCGAGCACACGCGTGGTTTCGCGCAGTGTGCGATCGGGGTCGTTGTGCTCACCGCCGCGTAAAAACGAGGCCTTCGGTGGGCTATCGATCCCCACGGAGACCTCCTCCGGAGGCATTCTGTCCACATGCACCGAGCTGTGTTGGTGCGCAGCGATTTTGGACCGGCCGACGTTCGATGGACCGCATCGTCGCGACAGCCCGACGCCCGGGGGGTGAGGAAGAACGCCCGTAGCCGTCGGCGCCGATAGCCCCAGTCCAGATGTCACAATAAGAAGCCTTTAGCCGCAGACCACGTGACTGCGGAACCGGGTGATCTCCCCGGAATGCACTCGCGCATCAACAATCAGCCGGCTCGCACTTCTCATGACCGCCAACCCGAGATCGCGGCACCGACACTCACCGCGCCCACCACAAAACACGCTCAACACACTGGCGACCGGCGACATTAGCCGGCCTAAGGGGGAGGTACTGCATCGGATTCGAGTGTTCCGGACATCATCAATCCTTCCCGCCAAGCTCACGTCCGGCGCGTCAGACCAAGACCAGATCCACCGTTATTCCGACCTATTCTGATGTCTTGCGCCAACACGGTGCTTTATTGGGTGTGTGCTCATCTCGTGCTTGGCACGTGAGGGAGCAAAACGTCGACGCAGGCCTGTGTTTCAGGAGGATCAGGTGTAGCGGAGGGTTCGTCGGCGTTCCCGTTCGGATAGTCCTCCCCACACTCCGAAGGGTTCCTGGTGCACGGTGGCGTAATGGCGGCATTCCGCAATGACCGTGCATTCGGCGCAGATACGCTTGGCGCGCGCCTCACGTTCGTTCTGGGCGCGGCCTCGCTCGCGGTCCGCGCCGAAGAAAATGGTGAAATCTTCCCCGCGGCACCGTGCTGCTTTCTGCCACTCCCAGTGGTCGGGGTTGAGGTCGACGGTCCGATCGCGGTGCCGCAGCGGTGACACACGTAGACCGGCGGTGCGGTCGCGGCCGGGGTCGTCATGGCGCAGCGCACATTCAGGGGCAGTGTGCGCCGCGCCCGCGGCGACCGATGCCGGGTCGGTGTCACGGTGTGTCGCGGTGGACGCCACGTCAAGCCCTGAGCGCGTCAGCCAGGCCTGCAGGCGAGTCGCCGCGACGGCGTGAATCGGCGGCTGCGACGACCGAATCAAACAGGCCCTGTTGATGGCCGGCGGTGTCGGCGTCGTCCTCGGGGTGCCACTGCACGGCCAACACCGGTGCGTACCGGTGCTCGACGACCTCAATGCATCCGTCGTCCGCGCGACCGACAACCCGCAGATCGGTGCCGAGTCGGTCGAGGGCCTGATGGTGATACGACGACACCGCGAAGTCCTCTCCGCCCATCGCCAATGCCGTGGCGCAGCCGGATTCTAGAGTGACGCGGTGCATGCCTCGGCGGTGCGCCACAGTGGTTTCAGTCAGGTGCTGGTGCAGGGTGCCGCCTTGTGCGACGTTGAGCACTTGCATTCCGCGGCAGATCGCCAGGAACGGCAGGCCCGCGCCCAGCAGCGCCTGGACGAAGGCGATGTCGTAGGCGTCCTGAACGGGGTCGGTGTCCTCGGTGCGGTCGTCGCGAGGTTGGCCGTAGGTCGCCGGATCCAGGTCGGCCCCGCCGGGCACCACGGCGCCGTGGGCGTAACGCAGACGCTCGGCTACCTCCCCGCCGGGTGGCAGCAGGAACGGGTCCCCGCCGGCCCGGTAGATCGCTTCGCAGATCTTGTCGGCGGCGACCACGCCGGAGAAGCGCAGCGCACTGATCTTCGATGCCCGAATTGCGGGGACGGCGATGAACGGCCGGGTCACTGGGTTGTGTCCGCGGAGTCGGTGTGCAGCGGGAACGTTAGGTTGGGCATCCACTGGGTCCAGGCCCGTTCCAGGGACCCGTCGGCGACCGAGGCGCGCATCGCGGCATTGATCTCCTCGCGCAGACCGTGGTTGCCCTTGGCTACCGCGACGCCCCACCGGTTGCGGGTGGCGATGGTGAACGCTATCTTCAGGTCGGGTTCATCGCCCACCGGGACGAGGGCGACGTCGTCGTCTACTAATCCGTCGATCGTGCCGGCGCGCAGTGCGGCGATCATGTCCCCGAACACGTCGTCGGTGCCCTCGAAAGCCACCGGCACCACGCCGGGGAACGTCTCGGCCAGCGCCATGTTGGTACTGCCGGCGATTGCGCCGACCCGCCGCCCGGCCAGGTCGGCCGCGGTGGTGATCTCGGTGTCTGCACGCACCAGCAGGGATTCGTCGAATACGGCGTAGGGGTCGGTGAAGTCAACCAGTGCGGCGCGCTCATCGGTGATGCCCTGACCACACCAGATGGCGTCCCCGCGGCCGTCGTTGACGGCCGGGATCATGTCACCCCAGCTGGTGACGACCCATTCGACGGGTCGTCCGAGTTTGGCCGCGATGGTTTCGGCGGCCGAGGGCTCGTATCCGCGGCGGGTGCCGTCGGGGTCGGCTTTGTCGAAGAGCGGAGGCGCCGAGAGGTCGACGCAGATCAGGCGCAGGGGCTGGGTCACAGGAACTCCAATTACATTTCGCGGTCGAAGTGAGTCACGGCGCCGCAGGCGCGGACCCACTCATCGGACTTAACTTCGGTGTACTGGTGGGCCAGGTCGGGGGCCAGGGCCCCACGGATGACCTGGTTGTTGAACGCCGCAGCGGCATCGCCGAGGGTCAGCGGCAGATTGGCATGCACGGTGTGCCCGTCGTACTGCTGCCGACCTGGGGCTGGCCAGGGTCGGTGGCCTTCTCGATGCCATGCTTCATCGTGGTCAGCAGCGCGGTGTGCGACAGGTATGGTTTGACGCTGGCGTCTATCCACGCCACCACCGCGCCCGGTACGCGCCCTCAACGAGAAGCATTCGTTCCTGCAGCGGTTGAACAGTTGACTGGATCCGGCTCAGCGCAGCAGCGATCCCCGGATCGTTGTCCAGACGCTCAGCGGTCGCGACGTCAGAGCGCATGTCAGGTGTCCCTCCATTCGACGCCCCCAGTGTCAGGGACCACACTCCGCGCCGACATCGCCGACATGGACAAATCCACAGCAAGAAATGTCCGTCTCGGCGATAACCGTCGGTGTGTGGTGCTTCCTAGGATGGGGCCGACGCCAACGGAAGGAGCGAGCTGATGACGATGCTCGACACGGTGCTCGACGGCCCAAGCCTGCGTCAGGAACGTCGGCTCATCACCGAGGTAGCCGGTCCCCGCTTACGGGAGCTGGCCGCCCCCCGGGCCGACGCGCTGCCGGCGGGCTGGTCCGGCGGCGCGCCGGGCTACACCGTCGCCGCCGGTGGCGGGATCCCCGTCGACGTTGACGGCAACTCCTTTATCGACCTGGGCAGCGGCATCGCGGTCACCACCGTCGGTAACGCTGCACCCCCAATCGTGGCCCGCGCGGCCGACCAGCTCGCTCGCCACACCAACACCTGCTTCCTGGCCACTCAGTGCGAGCCATATATCGAAGTCGCCGAGATCCTCAACCGGCTCATTCCGGCACCCACGACCAACGCACCGTGCTGTTCAACACCGGCAGTGAAGCCGTCGAGTACGCCCGAGCGGCCACCAAGCGTCCCGCCGTGGTCGTCTTCGATCACGCGTTCCACGGCCGATCGCTGCTGAAGATGACTATCAACGCCAAGAATCAGCCCTACGAGCACAGCTTCGGTGCCTTCGCCCCCGAGGTGTACCGGGCACCGATGGCTTACCCCTACTGCTGGCCCTCGGTATCCGACAACTGCGCCGTCGTAGCCTTCGCGCAGTTCTCCCGGCTCGTCCAAGATGTGGATTACCAACGGCAACCTCGCCGATGCGGCCACCGTGCGGGCCCAAACCGAGGACGGTATCCGCGCCGGGGACGCATTAAGAACACCGAGGGTGTGCGCCCCGAACAAGTGTCCCTGGGCAAGCTCAACAACGTCCGCGAATCGCTGGCCATCGCGAGGGAATGTTGCACCCTGCTCGGCGGCAGCGGCATCACCTTGGGGTACTCGACGCTGCGCCACGCCAAAAACCTCGAAGCGGTGCTGACCTACGAAGGCAACTCCGAGATGCACATGCTGGCGATCGGCAAGGCGCTCACCGGGCAGTCCGCGTTCCCGTTAACCGCCACCAGCGCAACCCGATCGGAGCATCGATGACCACCTCTTCTCCCGCCTCCCTGCAGCACCTCATCGCCGGACGATGGGTGGCCGGCACCGGCGAGGACGTCAGCAGCGTCGACCCTTCGCAGCCCGACATCATTGTCGCCGAAGGCGCCGCGGCGGGCAGCGCCGACGTCGACGCGGCGGTCGCCGCGGCCGCCGAGGCTGCACGCGCCTGGGCAGCCACCCCGATCGCCGCCCGGGGCGCGGTACTGCTGGCCGCCGCGGAGGTCGTCGACCGCCACGCCGAGGACTGGGGCCGCGACCTGTCGGTCGAGGAAGGCAAGACCCTCGCCGAAGGTGTCGGCGAGGTGCGCCGGGCCGCGCAGATCCTGCGCTACTACGGCAACGAAGGCGACCGACAGGCCGGCGAGATCTACGCCTCCCCCCGCGCCGGGGAGCAGATCCTGGTCACCCGCAAGCCAGTCGGCGTCGTCGGAGTCATCACCCCGTTCAACTTCCCGATCGCGATTCCGGCCTGGAAGATCGCCCCGGCGCTGATCTACGGCAATCCCGTGGTGTGGAAGCCCGCCAGCACGGTCCCGCTATTGGCGACCCACCTGGCGCGGGCCCTGCACACCGCCGGACTGCCTGCAGGGGTGCTCAACCTATTGATCGGCGGCTCCGACGTCGGCGACGGCATCGTTAACCACCCCAACATCGACGCCATCACCTTCACCGGGTCCACCGGCATCGGGCGGCGCATCGCCAGCATCGCGGCCGCACGCGGCGTACCGGTGCAAGCAGAGATGGGCGGCAAGAACGCCGCCGTCGTCCTCCACGACGCCGACTTCGATCTCGCCCTGGACCAAGTGATGCTCGGCGCGTTCCGCTCCACCGGTCAGAAATGCACCGCGACATCGCGATTAATCGTCACCGACGGCATCGCCGACCGCTTCCTCGACGCCCTGGCTGAGCGCACCCGCGCACTTGTCGTGGGCAACCCGGTCCAAGCGGCCACCCACATGGGACCGGTCGTCAGCGACTCGGCGCGCAAGACCATCACCACGGGCATCGACACCGCCCGCACCCAAGGGGCCACGATCCTGGCCGGCGGAGCGCCCTACACCGATGACGCCCGCGCCCGCGGCTACTTCATCGCCCCCACCGTGGCCGAACTCGGCGACCAACCTGCCGACGTCTGGACCGACGAATTGTTCGGTCCCGTCCTGGCCGTGCGCCGAGCCACCGACGCCGAGGAAGCGTTCGCCCTCGCCAACGACAGCGAGTTCGGGCTGTCGGCGGCCGTGTTCACCCAAGACCTCACCCGGGCTCTGCGCGCCATGGAGCACATCGACGTCGGCGTGCTGCACGTCAACTCCGAATCGGCCGGCGCCGACCCGCACGTACCGTTCGGCGGCGCTAAGAAGAGCGGACTTGGGCCCAAGGAACAAGGCACCGCGGCACGGGAGTTCTTCACCCACACCACCACTGTGTACCTGCGCAGCGGAGCACCCCGCGCATGACCTTCGCTGCCCTCGACGGGCCACCGTCGTCGACTTCAGCCGCGTGCTCGCCGGCCCCTCCGCCACCGGGTGGCGTTCCGACCTCGGTAGGGTCGCCCGCCGGTCCCATCAACGACATGGCCGAGGCGTTCACCTTCTCCGAGAAGCTGGGTCTGAACGCCACCGTTGCAGTCCCCGGCAGCCGCACACCACAGGTCGCCAATCCCGTGTCCCTGCCAGTCACACCGCCGCAGTACCGTTGCGCACCACCCCGCCTCAGACAGGACACCCTCCCATGAGCGCACTAGCCCCGATCACGGTGGCCGAAATCATGCCCACCAACCCCATCGACGACCCCGAGGCGCCCCTCATCGGCGTCATAGCACCGCTGCACTACCCCGACATCGGGGAGGAAATCCGCGCGCTGATCGTCCGCTTCACCCACTCGGTCCTAAGCACTCTGACCGAACTCGGCGCACGTTTCCGCGTCATCGAACCTACGAGTGAGGCGCCGCTGCCACTCGACGCCGCCATCGACGGGGTTCTACTGCTTGGCGGCGGGGATATGGATCCCGCGCTCTACGGACACCACGACGACGTTCCGAACCTGTCGGGGGTCGACCGGCGCTGCGACGAGCGCACCATCGAAGCCATTCGCTGGGGACTGGACCACCGCCGACCTGTGTTCGGGATATGCCGAGGAGCCCAAGCCATCAACGTCGCTCACGGCGGCACCCTCATCCCCGACCTGGGCCCCAACAGCCCCCACAGAGGTCACGGCGACAGCCCGACCTTCATCGACGACCCCGTCATCGTCGAAGCAGGCACGCGCCTCGCCCAAATCCTCGGACGCACCGAGGTCACCGTGCGAAACGGCCACCACCAGGCCGTCGGTGACGTCGCACCCACCCTGCGAGTAGCCGCTCGAGGTCTCGACGGAGTGATCGAAGCCGTCGAACACCGAGACCCCAACATCTGGCTGGTCGGCGTCCAGTGGCACCCCGAAGACACGGACGGATCCGCCGCAGACCGCAAGGCGTTGTTCAGCGCCTTCCTCGCCCGCGTCGACGCCGACCGGCGGATCGCCGTCAAGCCCAACCGGCGTTGAAAAAGCCATCGCGAGTACCTCGGCCATAACCCTGGAAACCATGGTCTCCGATCCGCGACGATCCGCCCTCGCGAACCAATGGCGGCGAGCCAGCCGCCCATGAGCATGACCGTGCGTCGGCTGGCACAAGATCCCACCCTCGGACTGACGTTGGTCGGCGGCCGCAAGAAAGGAGACCGACCATCGCCTGGGCCCACGCCATCGACTCCGAGATTGGGTTCCCCTGCATCAGTCGGGCTACATTTAAGCTGCGTCCAGTTAGATGGCAGCGATGCTCTCGTACTCGCCAGCAACGCGGCTGAGCTGTGCCGCCGTTTGAAGTTGTAGAAGTCCTGGCACGAGGGGACGACGACAGCGCGGGATTTGGCGCGGGTGCGGAAACGATGCGGGACAGCACCTCATGCTTGAGCGTCGAGAAGAAGGCTTCCGAGGCGGCGTTATCGGAACACGACCCGATCCGCTCCATCGACTGCACAATTCCCAGCCGGCGGCATATTTCGTGAAGTTCTTGGCCGTGTAGGTCAAATTACGGTCGGTGTGGAAGATCACCCCGTCGATCACAGTGCGTCCGGCTTGCACCGCGGCAGCCATCTTGATTACGTCGCCGGCCAGTTCGGCACCCGGATGCTCCGCCGTCGGGCTGGTCAGCAACTTGCGGGAGAACAGATCCAGGATAGTAGCCAGGTAGAGCTTGCCCTCGTCGGTCGGGATCTCGGTCATGTCGCCACATCAATTCTGGTTCGCCGCCGGTGCGGTGAAGTCGCGGCGCAGGTTGACGCGATCGCCGACCTACACGGTGGCCGGGTTGCCGTCATCCCGCTCGTTGTGACAGCAACCGGCGTTCTCGTCGCAAAGACTTGTGCGGTCTGAATGTGGTTCTTCGGCTCGCCTTCCGCAGCATAAATCTCGCCTCTCAGTTGGGGATTGAGCCCGAGGACCGTACGGGGCTGCTATTCGCTATGCATGCACCCCAAACAGGTCGGAAGCGTCATGAGTGCCGCGGGCGCCGTCGACAATGGCGGCCAGCTGGGCGCGAAAGATACTGGCGGCAGGGATTTAGCTGCGGTCGCCCTCAATGGACGATGTGACAAGCCGGTGATTTACAGAGCCAGAAAACTCGTCGCGGAAGCGGATGTTGCGTCGAACCGCTGAGGGCGGTCCGCGCATGGTTATCCTCATGATGTGACAATGGTTGATCGCTAGGCAGGTGCGGATTCCGTGGCTGACGAAAGCCCGCTCGGATCAGACGCGAGGTCCGGCATGGGTGTCGCAGGTCCGCGACTGCGTGAGGCCCGCCTCCGTCGGGGACTGTCGCTCTCTGATGTTGCGCAAGCCGCCGGCGTGACGAAAGGTTTCCTGAGTCTGGCGGAACGGGCCAAGACACAAATTTCGGTTCCGACCTTGCTGCGCATCTGCGACGCGCTAGATATCAAACTTGGGTCGCTGTTCGACTACCCCTCGGAGACTGTTGTCGGCGTCGGCGCTGTGCTCAACATGGGAGGTGTCGGCCTGACCGAATACTTGTTGACACCCGCCGAGCAAGAGGACCTACAGGCGATCAGGTCGGTGGTACAGCCTGGCGGCGGTTCAGGTGGCGCTTACCGGACGGAGGCCGACACCATTTTCGTGCTGGTCGTGCGAGGAGCGATCGAATTGTCTGTCGATGGCGCGGTCCGACAGTTGCGTGCCGGTGACACAACAACGTTCGCCGCGCAGTCCATGCACGAGTGGCAGAACTCCGCTGAGGGTGTTGCCGAGGTGGTGTGGGTGGTGACGCCGCCGATCCCCCGGGACGGTTTGGAAGGGCACCGAATACAGGCATCGACCGGGAGAGGAAAAGGGCGCCGACGGTGACGTTAGACGTGTTGACCAGTCCACGCGCAAATCAGCGTGGAATCACTTTGGTGAATATGTGTGACCGTCGTTCCCGTCGCCGGCGCCACCGGCGGCAGACCGGCCATCGTCGCTCGATCGGCTGCCAGCGCTTCGGCGGGGATCAGGCCGGTGGTGGCGTTAATGCGGCGGTTGGCTATCGCGGCCAGCCACGCCGACAGCTGGGCGTTAATATCCGCCGTTGAAGCGAAGGCCCGACCCGGCAGGAACGAGGTCTCCAGATAGCCGTTGACGCGTTCCACCAGTCCCTAGTTTCGGGGACAAGGGGTCGGTCTGGATGATCCGGGCAGCAGCACCCCGCAGAATCCGACCATCCCTTCGGTCAGCTGACCGATACCAGACTCGTTGTCCCACATGATTGTTCGGGGCACCGCGCCGATACCCTGGAGCAGCTGCCACATCCCGGCCAGCAGATCTCCGGTCACCCGTAACGGGCTCATCATCGCGACGATGAACCGCGTATACGCGGCAACCATCACTAAAAAACACTGTATACGAGCGCAGCGCTCCGGCGTGATCTGGCTCGAGCTGTCCCGGGAACCACAGGTCGCACTGGGTCAAGTCCAGGGACGTGGTGTACTACGTCGTCGTGTGATTCTTCGTCGTGATGGGTTCATGCGGTCAGTGCCGCGGGGGTGTCCTCCTGTTCTGTCGGGGTGTCGTTGACGGCGCGTGATTTGCTCAGGATGTCGAGGCCGAGGTAGCGCCGGGATTCGGCCCATTCGTCGTGTTGTTCGGCCAGCACAGCACCGACGAGACGGATGAGCGCGTCGCGGTCGGGGACGATCCCGACGACGTCGGTTCGCCGGCGGATCTCCTTGTTGAGGCGCTCTTGGGGATTGTTGGACCAGATCTGGCGCCAGATCTGTTTGGGGAACGCGGTGAACGCCAGCAGGTCCGCGCGTGCCGCCTCGAGGTGTTCTGTGGTTTTGGGAAGCTTGTCGGCCAGAGCATCGATGATCCGGTCGTATTGGGCGGCAACCGATCCCGCGTCGGGTTGATCGAATACCGAATGCAGCAGCGTCTTGACCCAGGGCCAGGAGGCCTTGGGTGTGACGGCCATCAGATTGGTCGTGTAGTGGGTGCGGCAGCGCTGCCACGCCGCGCCGGGCAGCGTGGCGCCGATCGCGGCGACAAGTCCGGCGTGCGCGTCGCTGGTGACCAGTGACCCCCGACAGGCCGCGGGCGGTCAGCGACCGCAAGAACCTCAGCCAGCCGGCGCCGTCCTCGGCGGTGGTGACGTCGATGCCCAGGATCTCCCGATACCCGTCGGCGTTGACTCCGACCGCGATCAGGGCGTGCACGTTGACCACCCGGCCCCCTTCGCGAACCTTGAGCACCAGGGCGTCGGCGGCCAGGAAGGTGTACGGGCCGGCATCGAGCGGGCGGGTGCGAAACGCCTCGACAGCGTCGTCGAGTTCCTTGGCCATCACCGACACCTGCGACTTGGACAGACTGGTGATGCCCAGTGTTTCGACGAGTTTGTCCATCCGCCGGGTGGACACCCCGAGCAGGTAGCAGGTGGCCACCACCGTGGTCAGGGCCCGCTCGGCGCGTTTGCGGCGTTCCAGCAGCCACTCCGGGAAGTACGAGCTGTGGCGCAGCTTCGGGATCGCAAGATCCAATGTGCCTGCACGGGTGTCGAATTGGCGGTGCCGGTACCCGTTGCGCTGGTTGGTCCGATCGGTGCTACGTTCGCCGTAGCCGGCGCCGCACAGGGCGTCCGCTTCGGCCCCGAGCAGGGTGTGGATGAACGTGGCCAGCAGCTCACGCAGAATGTCAGGGTGGCAGGTGGTGAGTCGTTCGGCGAGCACAGCGGGCAGGTCGATATTGTGGGCCGTGGTCATCGCGTTGATTCCTTTGCTCGAGTGACTTTGGTCGGTCTCTCGAAGAATCACGCGGTGACCTTCATTCATTCGGCTACGACACGCCGGTACCCCTGATCAGGTCCGACTCGTACACCAACTTGTTGAATTCGGGCGGTGATGCGCCGCCTGCAGCGATGCTCCCTGTGGTGGTGATCGGTCTGGCTCGTCGTACACCTGTCGCCTTCGGGCTGACTCCGAGAGTGGCCTGCCGGCCGGCCACCACCAACAGCGTGGAGTGGCTGAAGAGAGGCTTGTTCGACCCGAAGTTGGTGTGCCCTCCTCGCAACCGAAATCCATTCGAGCAGAGGAACAACGTGCCATCAACCCTGAACACGTCCACCCCGTCGGTAATGATCGCGATCGACCCGCACAAGCGGTCGTGGACCGCCGCGGCTGTTGATGCCCGGCTGCAACCGCTGGCAACAATCCGCGTCCCGGTCAGCCGAGACGGCTACCGAACGCTGCTGCGCTTCGCCCGGCGCTGACCCGAGACCGCGTGGGCGATAGAAGGCGCCAGCGGTCTCGGGGCTCCACTGACCGTTCGACTGCGTCAAGATGGCATCACCGTCCTCGACGTCCCGGCAAAGCTCGCGGCCAGAGTAAGGCTCCTCTCGACAGGACACGGTCGAAAAAGCGATGAAGCCGATGCCGTTTCAGTGGGCGTCGCCGCTCATACGTCTAGTTCTCTGAACACGACCGAGATCGACTCTGCAACAACGGCTTTACGCGCACTCGTCGAACACCGCGACGACCTGGTCAAGACCCGGACACAAACCATCAACAGGCTTCACACCGTTCTCACCCACCTCATTCCCGGCGGCGCCAGCCGCGACCTGAACACCGCACGGGCCGCTGAGCAACTGCGCACCGTGCGCCCGCGAGACACCGCCGGCAAGACGCTACGCGCACTGGCTGCGGATCTGATCTCGGAATTGCGTGGACTCGACCGCAGAATCGACAAGGCCGTCCATGACATCGAGACTGCGGTGAAAATCTGCGGTACCACCCTGACCGAGCTCCACGGCATCGGGGCGCTCACCGCCGCCAAGATCGTCTCCCGCGTCGGCTCGATCCACCGCTTCGACTCACCTGCGGCGTTCGCCAGCTACACCGGCACAGCCCCAATCGAAGTGTCATCCGGAGACGTCGTCCGGCACCGGCTTTCGCGCGCCGGCGATCGTCAACTCAATTACTGCTTACACGTCATGGCCATCACCCAGATCCGACGAGACACCCCGGGACGTACCTACTACCTGCGCAAACGCGCCAACGGCAAGAGTCACAGCGAAGCGATGCAGTGCCTCAAAAGGCGACTTTCCGACAGCGTCTACCGACAATTACTCAACGACGCCAACACCACGACTTGACACAGAGAGGCGCCACTCTGCTGGACGCAACCTCGCACTGCACCTGTTCGCCGGGCAGATGCACCAGCCGGTCACACGGATCAGCCGGGGCGTATTCCGGACGTATCCGGCGACATTCTCGGCCACTAGGAATGCCCGCCGGCTCAACCGACTCGCCGCGCGAGCACAGTGCCCGGCATCGTCGGGCACCGGCCTAGAAGAACCTGCAACGCCAGCTCGATCTGCGCCCACGCCGACGTCGTCGACGGTGCGCGTTCATGGCGTGGCGGCGCCTCGGCGTTGATCGCCTTGGCCACGGCGTTGCGCGACAGCGACAACCTTCGCGCGATCGCAGCCTGCGACAGGTTCTCCGACCGACATAGCCGACGAGTCTCCGCCCGATCCTGCACAGTGATCACTCTCCATCAAAAGGGTGCTCACTTTTCGACCGGAGCCGACAAGACCGAGTCGAGCAGGCTGGCCCAGCACGGCCCAGCTGTGAGCTATAGGTATCGAATGCGCGGCGCTGCAGGAGATCATTGAGACAATCGGTTCTCGCAAGGCGTCTCGACCTGAAGTAGGGGCACTCGAAACCGTTTGCGCTCGACGAGCAGACGGTTCAACTCTCGCGCGGCTCATGTCACAAGTGTTGCAGCAGAGCCGCTTCGGCCAGTCAAATGCACGTAAGAGTGTCCGCGTCCACCCGGTGCCGACAAAACGCGTCCGCTCGCTTGCGCTGTTGTCGCCAGGGCAGGACAGCAGGTTTTGTATTGCTAAACGTCAGGCGCTGGTTTAGTCTCATTAAACCCGCGTGGACGAGGCGGGAACCACTGATCAAGGAGCACATGATGACCGCCGCGCCTGCATCAAACACCTACCCTTTGTGGCACCCATTCGCCGACATGCATGCTGTCAAACAGCAGCAGCTATCGATCGTCCGCGGAGACGACGTATGGGTCTGGGACAGTGATGGCAATCGATACTTCGACGGGACGGCGAGTCTCTGGTACTCCAACGTGGGTCATGGTCGCTCTGAGATCGTCCAAGCGATCACCAAACAGCTGAAAGAGCTGGAGGCGTATCACTGTTTCGGTGACTTCGTCAACGAGCCCGCGTTGCGCTTGGCCGGTCAGCTCGCCGAGAGGGCGCCGATCCGTGGCGGAAAGGTTTTCTTCACCAGTGGTGGCGGCGACTCCATCGAGTCCGCTGCGAAGATCATCAGGGCCTACTTCGATGCGGTCGGCCAGCCGGAGCGCACCGTGTTGATCCACCGGCAGCACAGCTATCACGGCACACATGGCTTTGGTACGGCTCTGGCTGGTATGCCGGCCAACAGATTTGGCGGTCCTTACATCCGAGATGTTGTCGAGGTTCCTGCCTTCGATGCTGCTGCTCTCGAAGAGACGATTCTTGAGGTCGGCGCAGATCGGACAGCTGCCTTTTTCTGTGAGCCAGTCATCGGCTCCGGCGGAGTGCTTGCACCGCCGCCTAATTACATCGCCGAGGCGCACGCGGTTTGCCGCCGGCATGGAGTCATATTCGTTGCCGACGGGGTGATCTGTGCCTTCGGGCGTCTGGGTACGTGGTTCGGGATTGAGCGTTTCGGAGTCGAACCCGATATTATAACGTTCGCGAAGGGCGTCACCAGCGGATATCAACCGTTGGGTGGTTTGATTGTAAGCCCCCGCATTGCCGCTCCCTTCTGGGATGAGCCCGGGCGGGTGCTCAGACATGGGCAGACTTACGCCGGTCACCCGGCGGCCTGCGCTGCCGGAATTGCCAACCTCGATATTTATGAGCGTGAGGGTCTCCTCGAGCGTTCGATGAAGATGGAAGGCGTTCTTGCTGAGGCACTCCAAACTGTTGTCGACCATCCGCTCGTGGATCACGCTAGGGCCGGAACAGGCTTCCTGGGGGCTCTCGAGCTCGATGCGGAGCTGCTTGCCGGCACGCCCGGGCTACCGGCGATGATTGCCCACGCCGTGCGTCGTCACGGCGCACTCATCCGGCCGATGATCAGCGCCCTCGGCTTTTCCCCTCCGCTGACCGCCACGGAACAGCAGTTAGATTTTGTTGTCGAGGGCGTAAGGGCCGGCCTCGATGAGGTCAACGCCGCCTTGCACTAGACGGTATGGAGGCGACTCGAGGCCGAAGGCCTCGGGCTGCGATCGGACTGGATCGATTGCTGAAACGAGAATTCCGCAATACGGAATCACTGCGTTTGGGCGGTGTGTGCGGACAATGCTCGATTTCAGCCCGTGATCGGCGCAGGGCACTAGGCGTAAGTCCATACACATACGCTTCATTCGAGAGGAACTCATGACTCGCATTGCATACACCGTCAACTGCTCCATCCTGTTGACCGACATCCCGATACTGGACCGCCCCCAAGCAGCGCGCGACGCCGGTTTTGATGCGGTCGAGTTCTGGTGGCCCTTTCCGACGGCGTTGCCCAGTGATGCCCAGGTCGACGCGTTCATCAGAGCAATCACAAACGCTGGTGTGCAGTTGACTGGACTGAACTTTGCGGCGGGCG
>MDTC01136026.1_pt1 | contig 38033 bp, 33 predicted proteins | sample 811181 | NCBI WGS metagenome assembly MDTC01 (sample SAMN05326644, study PRJNA326480) | marine metagenome | isolation source: seawater | place: Pacific Ocean: North | collected 2011
ATAAATACATCCAGCTCCTTCAAAATCAAATTTTACAGTTGCTCCAAGTCCAGTATCTTTACCTTCAATACCTGCTTGAAATTCAGCTAGTAAGCTTGCTACATCAGCCATATTTATTACTCCATAATTAATTTATGACTGCAAATAAAACATTTTATCTAGGCTATGACAATGAGTTTTTTTTAGATATAAATTACTAATAATGATGATAAAAAAACCAGTTTTTTGGTTAACTGCAAAGAAGGAGCTGAAAAAAAGAGATAAAAGGCTAGGAAAAATTATCGATAACTATCCCAAAGATTATCTCTTTACTAAATCTGATCCTTTTTTAACACTTGCGAGATCAATTGTAGGTCAGCAGATATCAGTGAAAGCTGCACAGTCTGTATGGGATAAACTAGTATTAAAAATAGGAAACGTAAGTCCAAACCAGGTTTACAAAACTCGGTCTAACACCCTTAAATCGGCAGGTCTTTCTCGTCAAAAAGTATCGTACCTAAAAAATTTATCGAATGCTTTTATTACTAGAAAATTAAAAATCAATTCGTGGAGTAAAATGACTGACGATGAGATAGTAGAAGATTTAATTAAAATCAAAGGTATTGGTAGATGGACAGCTGAGATGTTCTTAATATTTAATTTATGCAGAGCTGATGTTTTTCCTTTAGATGACGTTGGAATGATAAAGGGCATATGTAAAATATATAAACTTAAATATCCAATTGAACGTGAAAAATTAATTAAAATTGGAGATAAATGGAGACCATATCGGTCAGTTGCTACATGGTACTTGTGGAGGTCATTAGATCCAATACCAGTTGAATATTGATGACCAAGAATAGTATTTTCATATTTACCTTTTATCGTTTTAAAGCTCTTACAGATTTAAAATTTATAAAAAAAACATTAGTTGACCTTTCTAATGATTATAAAATTTTTGGAACAATACTTATATCAAATGAAGGTATTAATGGAACAATCTCAGGGAATAAACAAGAACTTCATAAGTTGATAAGAAAAATAAAATTTATTCTCAAAATAAGAAAACTATCACTAAAAATATCCGAAAATAATTTTATTCCTTTTAATCGATTTAAAATTAAAATAAAAAAAGAAATAGTTACTATTGGTGATAAAAAGATTGTACCTCAAAAAATTTCTGGTAATTATATTACGCCTAAAAATTGGGATAAAACGATTAATAATAAAAAATTTTTGATAATTGACACAAGAAATGAGTATGAAATAAAAATTGGATCATTTAAAAATTCAATTAATCCAAAAACAAAATCATTTAGAGAATTTCCAAATTTTATAAAAAAAATAAAAATTAATAAGGATCAGAAAATTGCCATGTTTTGCACTGGAGGTATTCGATGTGAAAAAGCATCTTCATATTTGTTAATGAATGGATATAAAAATGTCTATCAACTCGATGGTGGGATCTTAAACTATCTTGAATATAAGAAAAATAAAAAAAACAACACTTGGAAAGGTGAGTGTTTTGTTTTTGATGATAGAGTTGCACTTAACAAAAAATTAAATAAAGGTAAATATATCCAATGTTATGGGTGTAGAACTCCTCTTAGTAAAAAAGATATAAAATCCGAACATTATGAAAAAGGCATTAAATGTCCTTACTGTCATGAATTAAGAACTAGCAAACAAATAAGCTCTTCAAAGATGAGGCAGAGTCAAATTGATGATAAAAAATTAAATTTCTTAAATCAGATAAAATAATAGTTTTTAATATTTTCTCCATCAAACAGTAGGTAAGATAATTAATTTGAAAGCTTAATTTGTGCTAACTAACTGATTTCTACGATTACGATTCATCATAGAAATTAGCGCATAAATTATTCCAACGATCACGCCTAAAATAACTGACAAGGTAATATAAAGCTTTGTTTTCTTTTGAGATTTAATATCAGCGAATGCAATGTTATATTCAATCCATTCATTAGGATCATCATTTCTAAGAGTCTCTATGAAAGTCCGTAATTGAGATGCCGCCAAAGAATTTTCAATTACAAAAATTTTACTTTTTGTATCAATATAATCTTCTGCCATCATAAGCTGGGTTTCTTTCGAGCGACTAAGAATAAGAGATATTTCTTTATCAATCGCTTTATAGCCTCGAAGATAAAATGGTATCTCATCAGAACTGATATTTAGAGAGACTCCTGAAACCTGATTTTTTGACAAAGCATTAATATCTAATTTATTTGTTTCTATATTCAACTCTTTTGCAATGGCAGACTGCTCTGATAAGAACTGAATATGTTTACGCATAGTTTTGCCCTGCATTTCCTGAATTAAATTTAATTTAACATTCAATTTATCTAATTCTTGTTTATTTCTTATATCTATAAACTGAGACATTTTTTCAATATCAATGAGCAGTTGAGCTTGAAGATTTAGCAGAGAGTTAGTAATAGCTTCTTTAAGTAAATTTAAACCATCACCACTATCGTGCCACTCAAATGAAACAATCCAATTTCTTTCAATTGGGGTGGGTGGTGTTATCTCTAATGATTTAGCATAACTAATTAATTTCTCATTTTTATCATGATCATCTAAAGCTTTAATTCTTTGACTAATAAATTCATTGTTATTCAAAGACTCAATCAGCTCTTGGGAATCATTAAACTCTGAAATAAATTTATAAAAAATAGATTGTTCATCTATCATGAACCCACTTTTATTTTCTTCGGTCTTTAAGAGGCCATTATTACGCAAAATATCTTTTATAGGTATATAGTCATAAAATACTGAGGATTTTCCACTTTCAATAGGAAAAGAAATCTTAAAAGAATTTGGAGTATCATAATTAAATATGAAACTTATTAGTCCAAAAATGACGGCTGAAGCAATAATTTTAATTTTTTCATCCCATAACATTTTGAAGAAATCATGTAGGTCTAATTTATCATTATGTGTGCTTACTAATCTATTCATTACTTTGTACCTTTAAAATTATAATAAATCAAAATAGCTAGAGAGAGAAATCTTTTTAGTAACAATTATGCAAATTTTAATGCCATACCTCTGATTGATTAATTTACCAAAAGCATTGGCAGAAGGGATTTTAGACATCAATTTTTGTAAAGTAATTAAATTTTATTTATAATAATGGTTTAAGGTACAATTGTAAACTCTAGATATTGATCTATGAATATTAAATGACCATTAATTTTTTACCTTTGCTAATTGCTAATATAAATAATTTATATTAATGCATTATGTCTTTATTCTTCAATACTCCAAACTAATCTTCATTAGACCCACTTAATTTAAGCAATCTTACTTACTTGTATCATAATGTTACTGTCAATATTTGATAACAATGTTTATATTAACCCAGCAATATTAATAAAAAGTAATTTTTTGAAAAGACTTTGGATGGCTTTTAGATTAAAAGATTAGAAGATGTACATAATAGGTCTAAACGCATTTCATGGAGATTCTTCGGCTTGTCTTTTTAAGGATGGAGTTTTAATAGCTGCTGCTGAGGAAGAACGTTTTCGTCGTATTAAACATTGGGCAGGCTTTCCATCAGAAGCAATGAGGTGGTGTTTATCCGAAGCGGGAATTAATCTAAATGATGTTCAGCATATTGCTATTAATCAAGATCCAAGAGCAAATTTTGGTAAAAAGATAGCTTACACAATAAAGAATCCACCAAAATTAAATATGTTATTAGGTCGATTTCGTAACAGACTTGAAAGAGGAAGTATAAAAGATCATTTGAAACAAGAATTTCCTGATTCTTTTTACAAAGGAGAAATCCATAATGTTGAACATCATACTTCACATCTTTTTTCTGCTTTTCATGTTTCTCCTTTTAATGAAGCTGCCGTGATTTCTGTTGATGGCTTTGGTGATTTTGCAAGTACTGCCTGGGGTGTTGGACGAGGTATAAATATTAATATAGATGATCGTATTTATTTCCCTCATTCTTTGGGTATCTACTATATGGCGCTAACACAATTCATAGGTTTTTATAATTGGGGTGATGAGTATAAGGTAATGGGATTAGCTCCTTATGGTAGACCTACTTATTTAAATGAAATGCGCAAAATCATTATACTCAAACCTGATGGTAAATTTGAGTTAAATCTTGCTTATTTTTGTCACCATAAAGAAAAAATAGAGTATGTATGGAAAAATGATAGCCCTTCAGTTAAACCCTTATTTACTTCAAAGCTTGAAGAGCTTTTAGGTGCAGCACGCAAAGAAGGAGAAGAGTTAAAACAATTTCATCGGGATATAGCTCATTCAGCCCAAGCAATGTATGAAGAGGCATTTTTTTATATTTTAAATTCTATACATCATAATCACAAACTTGACTCTATTGCAATTGCTGGAGGTTGTGGGTTTAATTCAGTTGCCAACGGTAAAATACTAAAAAATACTCCATATAAAAGATTATATGTTCAAGCCGCTGCGGGTGATGCAGGAGGTGCGATTGGTGCAGCTCTTGCAACATGGCATAAGATCGGTGGGGAAAAAGCATTACAAAGAGGAAAGTCACATGATCATGCATATTGGGGCCCATGTTTTAGTGATGAATATTGTGGAAGCTTACTTGAAAAAGAAAAGAAAAAGATTGAAAATGAAAATTGTAATGTAACCCATACTAATGATTTCTCAAATCTGATTAAAAAAACAGCTTCTGAAATAGCTGATGGTAAAGTAATTGGTTGGTTTCAAGGTCGCATGGAATGGGGACCTCGTGCATTAGGAAATCGAAGTATAATTGGAGACCCACGTCGTAAAGATATGAAAGATATTCTTAATATCAAAATTAAAAGAAGAGAATCTTTTAGACCTTTTGCTCCTTCAATAATAAACGAAAAAGTATCTGAATGGTTCGAGCAAGATGATGAGGTGCCATTTATGATGCAAGTTTATCAAATTATAAAAGAGAAAAGAGAAGAAATTCCTGCTGTAACTCACGTTGATGGGTCTGGTAGATTACAAACTGTATATGAGCATACAAATCCAAGATACTATGCTCTTATTGAGGAATTTGAAAAACTTACTGGAGTGCCAATGGTTTTAAATACTTCTTTTAATGAAAATGAACCTGTTGTATGCAAGCCTGAAGAGGCTCTTGATACATTCTTAAGGACTAAAATGGATCTATTAGTATTAGGAAATTGGCTAATTGAGAGAAATTAAATGATGATTATTATTACAGGAGGTTCTGGTTTTATCGGTACAAATTTAATAGAATATTTTATTCAAAAAAAATATAAAATTTATAATTTTGATATAAGGCAACCTCAAAATAAGAAGCATCAAAAATATTGGCATAAAGTAAATTTATCCAATTATAGTGCACTTTCAATTTTGCTTCAGAAAATTCAACCCCAATATATTGTTCATTTAGCTGCTAAAGCAGATCTTAACGGCAAAGAAGATAAAGATTATGATATAAATATAAAAAGTGTAAAAAATATAATAAAATTTTGTCGAGAGAACGGCAATATTAGAAGAGTAATATTTGCTTCAACTATGTTAGTTAATCAATCTGGCTATAAATCTAGCAATATTTTAAACCATAATGCAAATACGCTATATGGAAAGAGTAAAGCAATAGGAGAAATTGAAGTTTTAAATAACAAAGATCTTTTAACAGACCTGTGTATAATAAGGCCTACTTCTATTTGGGGTGAATGGTTTAATGAGCCATATAAAAATTTCTTTGATTTTGTATTAAGTGGTAAATATTTTCATCCAGGTAATAACTCCTGTAAAAAAACTTTTGGTTATGTAGGAAATACAGTATTTCAAATTGATAAACTACTATTTGCAGATTCACATAAGGTAAGAAATAAGATATTTTATATTGGGGATAATCCTCCAGTGAATATTTCAAAATGGGCAGATGAAATTGCAATTCAAGCTAAAGTAAGAAAACCGAGGAAAATACCTTTATTCATTTTTAAGTTATTAGCGGTATCAGGAGATCTTATAACAAAATTAGGCATTAAATTTCCTATGACAAGTTACAGATTAAGAAACATGACTACAGATCAAATACACAATTTAAATGATATTTACAGTATCTGTGAAAATCTACCGTATGACCGTAAAACTGGAATTAAGAAAACTTTAAAATGGATTTCTGATAATTAATATAAGCTGTGAAAATTTCCATAATTACCGTCAGTTATAATAGCTATAATGTAATATTAAACTGCTTAGAGTCGGTTAACACTCAAGAGAATGTTGATGTAGAACATATTGTTATTGACGGAGCTAGTACTGATGGAACACTACCATTATTAGAGTCAAAACGTGAGCAACTTGAATACTTAATAAGTGAACCTGATAAAGGCATTTATTACGCAATGAATAAAGGCATTGAACTTGCAACAGGAGATATTATTGGTTTTTTAAATACAGATGATTTCTATGCAAGTAGTGACATTTTGAAAAAAGTTTCGACTCTATTTAATAACAATCCTGATCTTGATGCTTGCTATGCAGATCTAATATATGTTAATCAAACTGATACTTCAAAAAATATTCGTTATTGGAAATCTAGTAAATTTAAACCTGGTTTATTTTCAAGAGGATGGTCTCCTCCTCATCCAACATTCTTTGCTCGGAATTCTGTCTATAAAAGATTTGGCAGCTTTGACCTTACTTATCGTATAGCCTCTGATACAGAATTAATGATGCGTTTTCTTGAAATAAATAAAATTAAAGTTCGTTATATTCCACAACTTTGGGTCAAAATGAGAATGGGTGGAACTACAAATAAAAGTTTAAGAAATATTTTACTTCAAAATGGAGAAGTTTTAAGTGCTTTAAATTATCACAACTTGCCTGTAAATTATGTAAGTTTTTTTATTTGTAAAATTATTTCTCGTGGTCTACAGTTTTTAAAAAGATATAAAAAATGACTTTTAATCCTGCAAGTAAAATGATTGGTCAATTTACAAATAATGATGGGACTATTGACTTCTATCTAAGAATTTCTGCTTTGATTAACTCTGACTCAATTGTTTTAGATTTAGGCGCGGGTAGAGCGGCTTGGTTTGAGGATGACAATTGTAAAATACGAAAGGACTTAAGACTCCTAAGGGGTAAAGTTAAACAAGTCATCGCAGCTGATGTGGATGACGCAGTACTTAAAAATAAAGCTAGTGACAAGCAAGTCGTAATTAAAGATGGATTCATTGATGTAGAAAAAAAATCAATTGATGTGATAATTGCCGATTACGTTTTGGAGCATATTGATAATCCTACTGAGTTTTACCAACAAATTAGTAATTGTTTGAAAAGTGGTGGTTGGTTCTGCGCAAGAACGCCTCATAAGTATTCATACGTTGCAATAATTGCTTCTTTATTAAAAAACTCACTTCATACAAAGCTTTTAAAATTTATACAACCAGAAAGGAAAGAAGTAGACATTTTTCCTACGCGTTACAAACTGAATAAGCTTAATGATATAAAGAATACTTTTCATGATTGGGAAAATATGACATTTATTTACAGGTCAGAACCCGCATACTATTTTGGAAATAAGTTTATATTTCTATTGCAATCAGTGCTTCATAGGCTTTTGCCAGCATTTGCTTGTGGGAACCTATTTGTCTTTATAAGAAAACCATAAAACTTTATTTAATATACCTTTATTTTAAGCTTACTAATATGAATATTTATTTCTTAGAAATAAAAAAATAAGAAACAACAATATAAATAAAATGAAAGCGACTAAAGGACTTATAAATATAAAACTTAAGTAGCCAATTAAAAATAAAATAACATTTAATAAAGTGATGGTAAGATTGGTAAAAAAAATGGATTTAGTTTTTTTAAATAACTCATGATGTAAGTGATCAGTTCCTGGCACAAAAGGGTTTTGGTTCTTTTTTAAGCGAATAAGATTTATTGATAAAAATTCATATACAAAAATAACAATACTCCATGCAAGTATAATTGGATGAACTAAATTTTGGTTAGCAAGATATATCAGTATAAAAGAAATTATGAATCCTAGTAATAAACTACCACTATCTCCTAAGAACATTTTAGGCAATCTAAGAAGTGAAAAATTAAAACATATGAAAAAACCAAGCGGTATTAATATAATAACCAAATATAATTGAAATTCTTGATTAGGAACTAAAAAGTATAAAATACCTAATACAGAAACTGAAGAAAAACTTAATGTACCATCTGTTCCGTCAAAATAGTTAAAAGCATTTATTAAAAATAAAGTACAAATTAAAGAGAATGGTAACGCAAATGACCCTAAATTTAATTTAAAATAATTGTAGTCTCCTAAACTAATTAGAGCTAAGTCTTGAAAAATTATCAAATAAAAAATAGGAAAAATTTGAAGACTTAATTTGCCTCCAACATTTAAATTAAATTTATCATCAATTAGACCAATTATAGATACCAAAAAAGCCATAGATAATATTAAATTAAAATTATCAGCAATATCAAATATTAAGATTGATAAAATATAAGAGAATGAAATTGCAACTCCCCCGGTATATACTGTTTCATCAGAATGAATTTTTCTTTCACTGGGTAAATCAACTAATTTAAATTTATAAGAAATTTTTGCACATACAAATAATAATAAAAAACTTAATAGAGAATAACTTATTAAATGAAAGTCCATAGGTTCGTATTAATTTAATATATTAGTATTTAAATATATAATTATTATATGACATTTTTTAAATAAACAATACTACAAGAATTTGTTATTAATTTTAAAAATATAATTGATATCTGATTTCTTCACATATCATTACTCATCATTTATACCTAAGGCATAATTTATTAGGTTCTTATTTAACTGTAGTGATTGGTTTTTTTCATTATATTTGGAAGCAACATTAAGTGCTGCTTTTCTTTTCTTAACTAACATTTCATTGCTGTAATCTGACCAAATTGTAATTTCATTTGCCCATAGATCTTCGTCAAGTGGGAGTGTCTTAATCCCACCATCATTATCTGTCTGCCAAAATACTTTATCACTTACTAATACAGGTATGCCTGAAGCTAGTGACTCTAATATAACATGACCAAAATTCTCACCACGTGTTGGAAGTACAAATAAATCGTATTTAACCAAAACTTTTTGTACTAACTCATTTCTAATATGATCTTTTATGGATACTTGAATATTTTTTGGTAGTTGTTTTTTTAAATTTAAACATTTCTTGAAGTAATTATAATCTTCCTTATTTCCATAAATTACTAAATCAATTGGATTTGTTACTTTAGCTATTGATCTTAGTAAGAAATCTAAATTTTTCATAGGTGAGATTCTAGATAAAAATACAAGTCTCAATACCCCTTTTTTATCTACTTTAATTTCACTAATATTTATTAATGATACTGTTGTAAGGTTTGGTGCAACTAAAATTTTTGAATTTATATTTTTTATATTCCTCTTGATATCATTTTCCTCAGAGATATTGGAGGCTTGAAAAAATAGATCTCTATATAATCCAATGAAATTAGCAAAAAAAAGAAAAATTATTTTTTTGGTAAATTTTAATTTTGTAGCATTTGAAGAAAGCATGCCACGTGGTGCTATGATGCACGGAATAATGGATGGTGCTAAACTAATTTTGCGAATGAGTAATGGTAAGATTGTGAATTCATATGAAAAGAAACTATTAAGATATAGTAAATCATACGAAGTATTATTTAATATATTAGTCATGGATTTAAAATTTATGGTCTTTTTAGACATATAAAAAACTCTAGCTTTTCCAACAATATGCCATTTATTCAGATCTTTATTATGATACGGTTCTTTATCTAAATAATCACGATCTAAACAAATAATACTAATTTCATAATCATCACCAAAATACTCAACAAAATTTGCAATTGTTCTTACTGGCCCACCTGATTTATGGCCTGGCAGATAGTATTCTACAAAACAAAGAATTTTCTTTTTACTTGGATTGTCAAAATTTTTAATATGCTCCACTATTATCTAACTATAATCTCAATATTTTTAAAATAGAATAAATACTTTTATTGCTTACTTCATGTTTGAATTTTTAGCATTTAATAAAATAAATTTAAAAATATGGATAACAATAAAAATAAATCCAACAATTAAAAGTAAGTATATAATATTTTTTAAATGCGCAAAAACAAGACTTAGATCATTTCTATGAATATAAAAAGATAAAAAGCATAAAAATAAGATACTAAAAAGGTATATAGGATTAGAATGATAAAACCTATTATTTAAAAAAGCTATAGCTGAACTAACTATTATTCCGAAAACAATAACACCAAATAAATTAAAAGCTGCAAATGCTTCGCCCCATATAGTGCTACCCAGACCATAAGAATGTCCAGGATTAGCATATTTTCTAATTAGCCTTGAAAACCTTACATCATCTTCAGAAATATCTGTAAACCTTTTAACAAATGGAACGGACCCAATAATTACTGTTGCTAGATTATAATGTTTTCCTAAATTATTTTCAGTTGAAAGTGATAAATTGGATGCCACTTGTCCCCACTCATTATAAAATAAAACCTTTATTAAATATTCACTATTGGTCCCATAATAAGTTGCACGCCTTTCAAAAGCTTCAACTGCACTTACATCATCTTTTTTTATCTCATAGTAAGTTATTTTGTACACTGCAAAGACAGTAAATAAAATCATTGCCAACAAAGCAATTACTATACACTTAAAGGAATTTAACTTCGAATTAAATGCATAAATTGTACTACATCCAACTAAAGCCATAATGAGTTCAGCTCTATAGCCAATATATGCATAAACAAGAAGTGGAACGAGAGATAAGAAAAATAAAATTCGATTTTTTGCTAGAACAGAATAAATTAGAGTAATTGAGGCAGGATAATGAAGCCAGATCGGATTTATATTTTGTTCATTTAAAGCCTGTATGTACTCACCCTTATAAATAAAATCTATGCCAACAATATTTATGGCTCTTAAAGTTAAGATTAGTGATGCAAAACATAAAATATAAGCTATCAAATCATATTTTTTAGTAATCTTAATATCCTTAAAAGTAATTCTATCTTTATTAATCTGGTCGTGCAAAAAAGTAATGAACGTATGTATAGATAACACTAAACTAATTATTATTACTGATTCTTCACTTGCTTTAAAAAAATATGGTGGCGTTATTATTGTTCCTCCAATTATTTGCCAGTGATATAAAATTGTTGAGAGAAAAAAAACTAGAAGAAAATCAAATCTATTTCTAATTAAAAAATATAATAAAGATGAAAGTGCTGAAATATAAATAACTGAACTAATTAACATACTTGATTTAATTAATAATTATTTTTTTTGTAAAAGAAACTTAAAATAATCAACATACTTTGCGTCATATGACTTATCTTGGAATTTATCCTTAAATATCGTCATTAACCAATGATATTTATAATTATATTTTTTTGTATAATTGATGACATTCCATTTATTATTATCTAAAAATATTCTTTCATAGTCAGGTATCAACCATCTATTTACTTCTGGGTAAGGATCGCCATTAGTTATTTTCTCTTTAGTATATCGGTTTATTCCACTATTAATTTTTAAATGACTATAAAAAAATTCGTAGGCAATCTCTTCAGAGAAGATATTTTGAATATGTGGTACACCTGAAAACTTTTTTCTGTGAATTGCATAAGGAGAATTAAAGGCTGCAAACTCCGCATATAAGTAACCACCTTTTTTGATTTTATTGTAGACTTTATCTAATACGTAACCAGGCTCTTCAAAGTGCTCAAAAGCACTAAAAGACATGACAATATCTATATCATTAGAACCTAAATCATCATTCACCAGATCAATAACTTTAAATTCAATAATATTTCTTTGCTGATTATTTAAATTAGGAACATAATTTGAAAATCTATCATCAGAATAGTCAAATCCTATGGCTTTTTTTAAATTGAATTCATTTGCAACTATTAAATTTTCACCATGACCGGCCCCAAGATCACAAACTGTTGCGCCATCAAGCTTAACGCCTGATGTTTCTAAAAATTGATATCTATCTCTAGCTGATTGAATCAAATTATTAAGAATATAATTTTCACTTAAATCAATTTTATTAAATAATTTATCTAATTGAATTAAAAACTCTAAATCATAGTCACCTGCTGGATTTCTACTTTGATTATTTAAAAAAAGAGAATTAACTTTAGATGCAAGTTTTTTATCATAAACAAAAAAATCTTTTAGATTATAAAAGTTTCTCAATTTATCTGAAAATTTCTGACCTAGAATTCTATAAAAAATTCTTTTTATTATTTTTTTTTTTATAATATTAGCCATTACTCTTTTCTTTCTTAAAATAATTAAATGCAAAATGTTGATTCTTCTTTACTGATCGATTCAATTTTAATCCAATTAGATTATAATAATTACTTGCACAAATCCCTTTTGCTGGCCTAAGTGTAACTAAATCTTGCTTCTTTATCTTGTGTCCTTTTTGTAAATTTTTTGAAGCATAGATACCGCGGCGAAAAGAATAAGTATGATTATTTTTTTTTTCAGATAAAGTCGGATGCTTTATCTTACTTCCCCTTAAAGTTCTTACTTTTCTAATATATTTAATAAATTTTTTGAGTTCATCCTTAGTAAAAGAAACTTTATGATCTCTAAAGGATTTATTATTTCTATCATCTGTAAAATGGACTTCAATAATTTCAGCACCCATGGCAACAGCAACCTCAGCCGCTATGCTTCCTTCAGTATGATCTGAATATCCAATTGGAATTCCAAATTTTTCTTTGTAAGTGTGCATTACATTTAAATTTGCGTCACCACTGGGTATTGGATACATTGAGGTGCATTGAAGCAAGCCTATTTTTTTATCATCAATATAATTTTTGTCAATTGATTCGATAAATTTAATGGTATTTTCGACCTCTTTTAAACTTGCTAGACCTGTAGAAATTATGATCGGTTTTGATGTTTTAAGAAATTTTTCTATTAAATTATAATTAGTGAGATCGCCTGATCCAACTTTATAAATTTGAATTTGATTATCAATGTACGAGATAGCGGATTTATCCCATACAGATGCCATAAATCTTGTGCCTAATTTTTTACATAATGAAGCTAACTCCAAATATTGACTTTTTTTAAGTTGAAATCTATTAAAATGTTTAACTCTATTAGGATCATAAATTTTATTAACTAACGTCTTTCCTGAATAAATTTGAAATTTTACTGCATCAGCACCTGACTCAGCGGCTAGTTTTGTTAAATACTTAGCATATTCAAAATTACCCTCATGATTGCCACCTATTTCAGCAATTATATAAACACCATTTTTACCTTGAAAATTTTTTTTTTTTCATTTTTCTAAGAAATTCTAATTTTTTTTACAAATTATATCTGCTTAAGTATATAAATCTATGATTTAAAAAATTTATTTACTCAAAAAATTTACTAAAGTTTTTTTTAGCGTCAGGTCTAAAGAAAGCTGAGCTAGAATTTTTACTGCTAGAATTAATCATTTTCTGAAAATCAGAAAAATCCTCAACTGTAAAGACATTGGGGTAATTTATAAAAGATTTCATACTTTCCCAACCAGGTGCTTTAATTATTCCTGTTTTTAAATTACAAGAATACCCCTCATATAAAGCTGTTGAAAAAACTCCAATCTGGATCGTGTGTTTCTCAAATAATGTATAAATATTTTTATTTCCATGAATAATCTCCACATTATTTATCAGATTATGTTTATTTAGAAATTTCTCCGCAATTCTTATATCCTCTTTTGGATGAGCCTTGTAAGTAAATTTCACATTTTTTTGAAAAGAAATAATTTTCTTTATGAACTCAAGTATATTTTTTTGCATTGTTTGTTGCGATAAAACTAACACTCTATCATTAATCTTTTTTTTATCTTTTCTAAGTTTGGTATAACTTTCGTCGAAATGAGGTGACCCTAGAGATATGAGGTGATTATTGTTTATTGGAAAATTTGCCTTATCCCTCCAAAAATCACCAAATAGTATCAATTTTTTTGGAAACGATAATATTTGACTATTTAATTTCGGAAAATGATATCCCATATGAATATTGTTTATAACCCCGTGCTGAAGTTCAATAGTATCCAATCCTATTTCATTTGCTGCGTATATTAAACTTTGATTTCCATAAGAATTAACAACGATTATTTTTTTAAAATTAGTATTTTTTAAAAAGTTTATTGCAACTTTATATGCGTTTAATTGATTTTGGATATAATAATACATGCTATATTCAAAACTATCGTCTAATAAAAATGCTTCTTTAAATATTTTAATAAATTTTTTTACATTTTTATCTTTGTTTGGATAGGAAAATCCTAAATAAGTAAAAAATTTTTTAATCATCAAGTAATAGTCATAATTAATTGAATTTTTATGTTGTGTATAATTTTGACCTTCACTTTGATGCAAAATCGTACATTCTTTAACAATCTTTTTTAAGTAATCAGTATATATATCTTTACCATCTATTTTCCTGCTATGTTGAATGATGCATATTTTATTTTTTTTTAATTTTTTTCTTTTATTCCAAGAAAGACACTCTTTACAAATATAATAAATTGTAGAAAGTGCATTTTTATAAGAGTAATCTTGCTTATTATATATTTTTTTTTCTCCTATAATGTAGTAATATAGTTGCATTCTGATTAATTGATAAAAAAAAATATTATTAACTTTTATTTCAAATAAATTGTTTTGCTCCTCAAGCTGAAACATTTTTTTTACTACATTCTCCGGTGTCATAGTATCTGGTTTCATAATATAAGTGTTATTATCGAAAAATTGTCTCTTATATAAAATAATATTTATTATTTTCTAAAATTGACTCATTTTTACTTATTATACAATGTCTCTAATTGTCTTAGATCATTCTCATTATTTACCTTTATCACGCTTCTACTATCTAATGAAATATGAGAATTTTTCTTACCAAGAATTTTTTTATTTTTCTTGAAATATTTGCCACTGACTACATGTATCCCTCCTGTTTCACGATAGATAAACTCTCTTTCTAATCGTAAATTCCTATTGGAATTTAAAGGAATAAGACCGTCTCCCTTATGCTGATAAAAATTTGCGTTTTCTTCTAAGACAGATATTACACTTTCTGCATCAAATAAATAAAGAGTGTTTACAGCTTTTTCAAAATAGAAGTCTTTTCGAAATGGATACTCACAATTAATAATGCTTATAGTATCATATTTTTTTAATGAAAATTTATCAATAACATGGGCGACAGTGTTATCAATTAAGGTATTATCTTTTGCTAAGTTTTTTGGTCTTTTATCATACTGAATTAAATTTTTATAATTACTTTTTAAATAAGATAAGATCTCTTCATTTGGTGTAGATATTACAATTGTTTTAAAGAAATCATTAATCATTAAATTTTTTAATGTAATATCAATAAGAGTTGATCCTAAAAAAGGTTTGATGAACCAAGTATTTTTCTCTTCATCGCGTATAGGTATTATTGCCAAATGTTTTTTATGCTTTATTTGATGTAGCTTAAGATGTTTTTTTATTATTTCATGTCTAGTTTTATATAATATTTCTTTATTTTCCGTTAAATTCTCGCCATGTTTTCTATAATTAAAAAGAGGTAAGTTAATATTGCGAACTTTTTTATATTTTGATATTTTTAACCACAATTCATAACCATCTTGACGAGTAAATTCTTTCGAGTAACCTCCAACATCTTCTAGAACACTTTTTCGTATCATTGTACATGCTCCATGAGCGGGTTGATCAAGTAAAGAAACTTTGCTGAAATCATGTCGTTTTTCCTCAACAACAATTGAACCATTTTTATCTACAAGATAGTAGTCAGAAAATACAAGGCCAATCTCATCGTTACTTTCCAATTTCTTTACCATAAGTAAAAGGGCATATTCATTCAAAAAATCGTCCGCATCTAATCTGACAATATATTTTCCTTTTGACATACTAAGAGCTATGTTGTTTGTCGCATTTAGACCTTTATTTTTTTGGTAAACAATATGTATTTTTGAATGATTTCTATAATTTTCAATAACTTCTGCTGAATTATCCGTCGAACCATCATCGATAATTATTAATTCAAAGTCCTGAAAATTCTGATTTATTACAGAATCTATCGCCTGCTCGATGTAATTTGAGTAATTGTAGTTAGTAATGTAGACTGTTACTAACGGGTTTTTTGATAAATTTTTCCAGTTAAGTGTTGTTTTTATATTTCTTGGTAGACTTTTTTGTTTTATATTTTTATTAATTTTGAATAAATTCGAATTGTTATCAAAATAATCAAATATATCATCCATCGAGTAGGTAAATTCTTTTTTCTTTTTCTTAAAAGTAGCCAACATTTTAGCTATTAATTTAAAATCTTCATGGGTATCCATTGTTAATCTTAATTTTTGATTATGACGTGGGTTGACCTCTAAAGATGCAACTTCAAACTGATCAATATTATTAGTGACGTATGTAGTTAGATATTCACTTCCGCTGCTGTCATTTGATAATTTAAAGATTGTCTTTAATAGTTTTCTTTGAAATACCTCAGTGTCAGTGCCACTTGGTATTTTCTTTGCGTCAGTATATTGAGCATTTTTAAGATTATGAAATTTAATTGTTTTATCTAAATAATCAGGATCAATTAAAATATCATCTCCAGTGATGCGAATAATGATGTCATGATCCTTATTATCATTTATGGCTAGCATCATCCGAGATAGAACATTCTTAACATCACCTCGATAAATTTTCATATCATACTTTTTTGCTATTTTGATAAGCTCATCATCTGCTGATAAAGCTGTAGTGCAAAATGCAACTGTATCTATAATTTTCTTTTTTTTTGCAATTGATAATCTTTCAAATAGATGTTCAATTGCAGGTTTTTTATTAATTAACTTAACTGCTTTTTTTGGTAATCTAGAAGACTCCATTCGGGCAACAATTATGGCCATCACTTTATTTTCAAACTTATCTCGGGTTATTGTTTGCTCAGGTAAAATTGACTTTTTTAACTTCTTGCCTACAATATCTTCATAAAAAAGAGGGTGAACAAAATTTGATGTTCTTTTCATAATTATATCTTTGGGTGAAATAATTTTCCCTTTTTTTAGATGTTTAGTGGTAGTCCATGATTTTTTAACTGTCTGTCTGTATTTTTTTTCATCTTCAGAAAAACTAAATAATTTATCACCTAAAGATTTTTCAGCTCTACGAAGATCAATTATAAATTTTTTAAATTGAGCTGGTTCATGACTTGAATAGTAATCTACACCTTTTTTATGTCTATCAAATGTAACGTGCTTTTCAATATAACTTACATCATAAGGCAAAGCCAATAAAGGAAGTATAGTTGAAAATTGATCATCACCACTTACATGATCAGAATATCCTATTTCTATTTTTTCATTAAATAGATCTTTTAAAGTTTTTAATCTATTTAAGTTAGAGTCTTCAGTTGCTGTGGGATAACTTTGAAAACCATGCATTAATATAATCTTTTTTTTATTACTTATTTTATTTAGTAATTTTAATGCAATATCAATTTCAGTAATCGTACTTCCACCAGTTGCAAGGAAAATTTTCTTATCATCCTTAGCCAATAACTCGAGTAAAGGGATATTATTTAAATCAGAAGAATGTATTTTGTAACCATCTAAATTATACTTTTTTGCTATTTTATAAGCCTGGGTACCAAAGATATCTGCATAAACTTCAACACCTAAATTTTTAGCTTTACTCAATAATGAGTCCCATTGTGATTTTGAAAAAGATTGATTTTTGAAATGGCTATAGCGTTCATGATTTTTTACTAGAAGTTCTTCTGCAAAATATATCTGAAACTTAACCGCATCTGCGCCTAATTTAGCAAAGGTCTGAGCTAAATTTAAAGCATTTAAGCTAGATCCTTGATGAGCATTTGCAATTTCAGCTATTATTTTAACTCTTTTCTTCAGACAATTTCCTTCTTAATAAGATATAATATGATTTAGATTTTCTTTAAATTTAGATAGATATTCTCATTTTTTTTTAAAAAATGATAAATAGTTTTTAGCTGCTTCTCTTATCATTACAGTATCTATTGCACATGCTATAAACTGATATCCTTTTTTAGTAGCATTTTTAACATTTAATTTTGAAGGTTCGACAATATGTATACCAGCAGGAATATTAAATTCTTTCGCTAATTTAAGAATTTTATTATTTATTTTTATAAATCTTTGATCTGAAAATTTACCCATTATACCCATTGATGCTGATAAATCATAAGGCCCTATTAATATAGCATCTAGCCCTTGAACAGATAAAATTGAATCAAGCTTATCTACACCCTGATAATCTTCAATCATGGCTATAATTAATGGGGATTGAGCTTCCCGTTTATAATGATCAAATTTGTATCCATAAACATTTGCTCTCGAAAATGATACTCCTCTTCTACCCGCTGGTGGCCATTTGCAATAATTTATAATTTGTTTTAATTTTTCTGAATTGTTAACCATGGGTATTATTATACCTGAAGCTCCTGCATCTAAAGCTTGTTTACAATCTTTTTCTTCTCCTTGAGCCAACCTAACTAAGGGAAGAGTATTGCCTAACTCTAATGCTCTAAATATATCAGGTAATTGATTTAAACTAATTGATCCATGCTCCATATCTACAGCCACCCAATCAAATCCTATTTGTCCGATAATTTCAGCTGCTGAGGAATCTGGAATTTGGATCCAACTGCCAATACTCTTTTGATTAGTAAATAACTTATGTCTAATAGCTTTTATCGATTTAAGTTTATCCATATACTAATATTAAATTAAGAGTCATTAGATTCTTTCAATTCATTTATAATTTGTAAAATTCCTTCGCCTATATCGACATACTTATTTGGAACAATTTTTTTTGTAAGCTTTGTTTGCTGAGCATATGGTGTTCGAATGTAATGACCTATTTGATTTTTATCTACTATTTCTGTTTCTTTTTCAGGTATATCAAGTATTTCTGCTATCATCTTTAGAAGATCACTCACTTTGATAGTTTGTTGACCTGTCAATGTTAAGGTTTGATTTTTAAACTCTTTATTTATTGCCACAATTGATGCTTCTGCAGCATCTATGACATGTATATATTCTCTTGTAGTATCTTTATGACCTTCATATATCAGTTTATTCTCTTTAATTGCTTTACTTATTATTTTTAAAATTCCATTATTATTATCTGCTCTCGGACCATACAATGACCCAAAACGAAGTATTGTATAATTCAAACCATAAGTCTTTTGAAACTCCTCTAAATATTTTTCACAAGCAATTTTGCTACAACGATAAAACCCTCCTTCATTACCGTTTACATAAACTGTACTCGCAAAAATAAATCGGTCTACTTCATTATTTTTACATGCTTCCATAATATTGAGATTCCCAATTATATTTATTTCAGCCGTCTGAACAGGTTCATTCAGAGCAAAGTTTAAGTCAGATATTCCTGCAAAGTTGTAAACAACGTTAGCTTTTGCCAAAATTTTATTTAACTTCTCTTTATCAAGTATATCTCCCACAATCATATGTTGATTGCTAGATAGCCATGGTGACTCTTTCTGATCATAAATATATGTATCATAACCATTGTTACATAAACAATCAGCAACATGTGAACCAATAAATCCACTTCCACCAATTACAACTGCTTTTTTCATCTTTATCTAAAATTTATATTATTTATGTTATTTTGTTAGCTACATTTATCATCATTAAAACAAGTCGGTCCATTCATATTTCCTTAATATACTGTATTTGTACAAATATTAGTTTAACAATTTAATCTTTTTATCTAAAAATTTGAAAGAATTGATAGTTTCTAGATTTTTCTCTTTTCTAAGAAGTAAATTTTCTGAGTTTATCTTTAAAAAAAATGAAGTACCTGTATATTTCGCAGCTTTATAATCTTCAAAACTATCACCAATAAATATACATTTTTTTTTATTTCTCTTTATTTCTCTTATATGTTCAATCTTAGATTTAGGAGACCCATAAACTTTTTTAAAATATTTAAGTAATTTTTTTTCCTTCAAAATGCTTATAATTTTTTTTTGTGGCGTTCCTGTAGAAATATAAATATTTGCTGAACTTCTATTATTTCTCAAAAATCTTATTAAATGACAAGAAGGAGACATCATTATGATTTTTCTTTTAACAAATTGATCAAATTCTTTATCTAAATTCATAATCATTCTTTTTGTAACTTTTAATTTCAAAATATTATTCAAAATAAATTGAAATTTAAAATATCTAGATTTACCAGTATTATTTAGATGAAACTTCTTTGCTAGTAAGCCGTAATTTTTTCCATAAGATTTAAAAATTTCATAAAAGGCTTGTGTTTTAATTTTGTGACTATTAATAATTACTCCATCAAAGTCAAAAATAATATTAATTCTTGGAAAATTTTTAGTCACTGATTTAGACATTTTATTTTACTAATATTTTCAATTTCTCGATAAGCATATTTATCCAAAATAAAAGATATTTTATTAGAATCTATTAGTGGAAACATAGTTTCTTTTCCTAGTATAATTTTTTTTAATTCTGTGCCTTTTTTACTCCCATAAACAATTAAATATATCTTCTTAATTTTTTTAAGAAAGTTCTTGCTTAATGTTACTCTTTTTATTTTATTTTTAGGTTTTACAATATCAACATACTGACTAATTCTCTGATTTTCTGCACCTTTAAAAATAGAGCAAATGTGTCCATCTTCACCAAGTGATAAAACTGCAACTTTTGGAATTCTATTTCTTATATTTTTATTGAATTCTTGAGCTAATATTTTATCTTTTTGGGTAAGATTAAAATATATAAAATTTAATTTTGAAAATTTGTAAGAATGGAAAAAGTTTTTTTTTAAATTCGAATAGTTTGTTCTTAGATCATTGATGCTATTATAAAACCGTTCATCAGATAGTATGATGGTTCTTGTCTTGTTGATGAAAACTTTCTTTTTTGAAATTTTAACTATATTTTTAATGGAACTTCCACCACTTATCAAAACTGCAGAATTTTGGTTTAAAATTTTAGTCAATAAATCAAAAACATTTTTATGAAAAAATTTATCAAAATATATAATATTAGATTTCATACAAATTAAAGAAATTATTTAAAGTCTAAATAAAGTATACAATTTTGGAATGAAGTAGAATAATTTAACTCTATTCATTCTCATTTTTTTGAATTAATAATCGATTCCAAAGCTTCTTTTTCCATTGCTGATCGAATTTCTTTTGAGTAACTACCAATGTGTGGTGTTAAAATAACATTATTTAGTTTGGTAAATTTGCCATAATATGGTTCTTGGTCGAAGACATCCATACATGCTCCGAGAATTCTATTATTTTTGAGTAATTTATATAAAAAATTATTATCCATAACCTCTGATCTTGATGTATTAATAATCAAACAATTTTTTTTGCAAAGATTTAGTTTTTGCTTATTCAATAGTTGCTGCTGCTTCTTATTATGATTAATATTTAAAGAGATAATATCTGAATTCTTAATTAGCATTTCAAGAGAAGAGTTTTTTTGTTTTATTTTTTTTTTATCATTGATTAAAACTTTTACTCCAAAATTTTTTAAAATTTTGTGTAAATGTTTACCGACTTTTCCATATCCTATGATCCCAATGGTCTTGCCATTCAGAACAAAACCCATCTTTTTTTCCCATATTTGATTTTTTAATTCATCATTATGCTTTGGAATATTCCTGTAAAACGATAAAATATATCCAATTATTAGTTCAGCAACCGCTACCTCGGGTGTGACTTTAGATTTAGAAAATCTTATATTTTTTTTTTTTAAATATGAAATATCGATATTATCAACACCGGAACCCATACGAAAAAGATATTTTAATTTTTGAAGATTATTAATCGTTTCTTTATCATAAATTTCAGTTCCAGCAATTATAAATTCACAATCTTTTGCATGCTTAATTAACTGTTCACTCGTAAGCTTCTTCTTTATCGGATTCTTTATGAATTTGAAGTTGGTAACATCAATATTTTTTAGATTATTTGGATTTTCATTAAAAGAGGACGTAGCGATAAATACGTTTGAAATATTTCTCATGATTGTTTATATGTGAAGTAAGTTTTTAGGTCCATTAAAATGTTGCTTCTGATATACTATATTTTTGAAAGCTTGAAAGAATACGACTCATCAAGTATGGGTATATTATTAATGATTGGATATGCTATCTTAGAATGCTCAGCATATAAAAAATCTTTATTTACCTTTAATACTTCTTTAGAAATTGGGCAAGCAAATGCAATAGTTTCATAATTAGAATTTTCAGGTAAATCGTTTCTGATCTCAATTTTCGTACAAGCCGTATGGTTTAATGGATTAGCACTATTCCTCATTAGGTACGTCTCATCAACATTTAATATGGTCTTAGTTGATAAATATCTGGGTATACCCCTAACATAGTCTGAATTTAACATTTTTAATTTTTGAGTTAAAGATCCTAATTCAAATGATGGTTCAAAAAATATTATATGTTTTTTACTAACTCTTATGATCTCATCAATTGAAGCTTTAAAAATTTTAGGCATTTGTTCTAAAGTATGTCGAGTAATCACTAAATCAAAAGAGTTATCTGCGAAAGGTAGTTTAGTTGCATTTGCTTTTGCCACATATGGAATTTTAGTATGTCTTTTTTTAAATTCGTAAATACCATGAGAAAGACGATTTAAGGATAAATCAATACCATAGCAATCAATTTTACTATTTTTAAATTTAAATATGTCTTCTAAAGTTGTTAATTCACCTGCGCCTATTTCAAGAATATTATTAAATTTATAATTTTCTAAAACTTGCCTAATTTCTTCTCTTATTAACTTCATATTATCTATAGTTGAAATTTTCTTGATTTTTCCATTAACTACAGAAAACCTTTCTTTAGAATTGTAATAATTATCTTTTATATAGAATCCAGAAATCTCATCATACTGCTTTTCAACGAGATAAGGAGTTCTTCGAATGCCCCTCAATCTTTTAAATGGAAACATTATTATTGACTGGATTAATACATTTATTTTTTTAAAATTCCATGAACTTCTTGATATTCCAAAGAATACGATTACGGATGGTAATATTTTGTTGAAGAGTAGGTTGCCAATTTTCATAATACTTAAAATTTAAACACAGTCTATCTTATCATGTTTAAATTTCCCGCTACTTTTTCTGACAATAAAAGTTGCCGTTCTGGTATCTGAACTATAATAATGTTGTAAAACTATATCATCATTTTTATCAAGCCAATTTAGAACAGCCCCTTGAACTCCATTATCTTTATATCCACCGTTTCTAAACCAATCATCAAATATTAGTACAGTACCAGTTTTTATAAAAGGAGTAATGAAATTTAAAATTGGAACTGTAGACTCGAATAAATCGCAATCTATATAGGCAATAGATATATCACTTAATTTTATTTCTTTTGCACATCTAGAATCAAGACTTTCATTAAACCAGCCTTTAGTTGTGGTTACTCTATTAAGATCAACACCGTTCTTTCTAATATTATCAAGAAATAACTTTTCATCAGCAGAATAATTTCCTGCAAAATATTGTATGGGCTTGTCCATAGATGAATCTGGTAAGCCTTCAAAGCTATCAAATGCATGAAATTTCATTTGATCAAATATATTAGTTAAATTATGAATATTTTTCTTTTTATTATTTATATAAAAAATTTCACTATTAAATTTAATCTGCCTGTACATTTCAATAAAACTATTGCCCTTCCAAACTCCAAATTCTACATAATCTCCATTTATTTGATTTTTAATAACATAGGAAGAAGCCCACTTAAAAGCATTACTTTCTTCCCAATAAACTTTTTTTAAATGTGGTTTAATTGTATCGATATCAAAAAATAATCTAGTAAATATGACGGCAATTGGTTTAAATAAAAATTTAATAAATTTTTTCACTTTTTTGATGAGTTAAGAATATTTTAATTTTTGTAGATATATCCTATATTATATAGAGCGATTAAAAAAGTTTTTTATAACATTATAAGATTTATTCAACATAATAAATTGTAAGAAATGATTAAAAGCATTAGATGGAAATACAAAATGAAGAAAGAAGTATATAAATCCTCCTGAGGCTAATACTGCTAATTGAATATACCATTTTTGTATCTCTAAATTATTAAAATCAAACCATACAAAAAAACCATAATAGATCGCAAGTAAAGCATTACAAATTAAAATATTCTTTATATTCATAAAAATCTCAAAAAAAGTTATATCTAATTTTTTCATCAAGTAGCCTACTGAAACAAAAGCCAATATATAATTTATAGTTACATAAGATATGGCTACTTCTTTCAACCCAAATTGAACACAAAACAACATTGCAAAAACATATAAAGGCGTGAAAGTCATATATATTTTTGACATAACTTCTGTTAAAGACAAAGCTTTAAAAATTTCAACATTAATTTTTATGATTGGCCTTATAAAAAACAAAAATGAAAAAATAAAAACAATTGGAATCACACCAGCCCATTTATCACCTAAAATAAAAAGTATTATACTTTCAGAAAAAAAAATTAGAACTATACCGGCTGGAAAAAATAATAGAATACATATTTGAATATATACAATAAAATTTGATGCTATATTTTCTTTTATCTTTGTCTTTTGTTTTGAAATCAAAGAGTAGAAAACAGGATTCACAAACTGTGAAACAGATTTAATCGGTTTTATGACTATCATATTTCCAATACTATAAAGTCCAACTTGAGCATATCCTAAATATTGACTAATAATAATCCTTGCAGCATTTCTCTCAATGAAACTTAAAATTTTTGTTAATGTTAGATTGGCACTGAATGAAAAAATATTTTTTATTTTATTTACTTTAAAAACAAATTTCGGGACATACCCAGACATAATTAAAATAATAAAACAATATACAACTGAGTTTACTAAATAAAAAGAAACTAAAGCCCATACTCCATAGCCCAATAATGCTAAGCTTATTGATATTATCGAACTCAATATACCAGCTAATAGTGAAGAAATAGATATAGAATAAAAGTCTAGCTTTTTCTTTAAAAGAGCCAATGGGACACTCACTAGACTAGTTGTTATTAAGACTATAGCTTGTATCTTAATTATTTGTTTAAGAAGAATATCATTAGATATAAATAAAAATATCTCCGTAGAGATAAATAAAATTAAATAAGAAAGAAAGCCACAAATTAAATTAAACCAAAATATGGAGTGTAGAAGTGTATCATTTAATTCTTTTTTAATTATTGACTCACCAGTTTCAAAAGTTGTTATAAATTGAGCTATACCAATATAAACAGCTGAGACTGCGACTAAGCCAAAAATTTCAGGTGAAAGCATTCTTGCCAGAAATATTGGCACAAATATTAATGGAAGAGTCTTAAAAAAAACATTTAGAGCTGATAGTCTATAACTTTTTAAAGCAGTTCTTTTTTTTTCTTCAGGCAATTTCACTTCTTATTTTTGTCATTAGAACTTTTATACATTTTCAAAAGTCCATCGTGAAGTTTAGTCTGTTTTATTTTTCCAAAAATTTTTTCTTTTAGTTTTACATCTGCATAAATGCCATGGATATCTCCTTTGGTAAAACCAGAGTATTTAACAGGAATCTGCTTATCAAAAAATGAAGTTAATATCTTAATAAGCTGGTGTACGTATGTTTTCTTTCCAGTACCAATATTTATAATTCTACCTATTGATTTATCAGTATTCAGACATCTTATAAAATATTCTATTACATCATCAATATATATAAAATCACGATATCTATTCGGAGAACCTTTGGCATGAATTTTTTTTTGTCTTAATAATTGTGACATAAAAATACTAACCATGCCTTGACGAAGGTTTTCCATATTTTGGCCTGGTCCATAAACATTAAATAGCCTTAATGAAGTATATTTAATCCCATATTTTTTATAAATTCTAAGGTAATTTTCGCTTGCAAGTTTAGAGTTTCCATAAAATGATTCTGGCACCGTATCTTCAATCTCTTTTACTGGCTTGTTCGACTTAATTCCGTAAACAGACATTGTACTGGCAAAAATAAATCTCTTGCATCCCGATTTCAAAGCATATTTAAGCAATAAAATTGTTGAGGCTGTATTTGCATTAATATCATAGACTGGATCATCAAAACTTATCTCCCCAGAGCTTTGACCAGCAACATGGAAAATTGCATCAAATTTTGTATTTGAAAGTTTTTCATATATTTTAGCTTTACCGCAGTCACCTTTTATAAATTTTGTTTTTTTAGGAATATTATTTCTAAATCCAGTTGAAAGATTATCAATTGTAGTTACTTCGTGGCCCTCGCTTATAAGTCTTTTTATCAAGTGGGATCCTATAAATCCAGCTCCACCAGTTACTAGATATTTTTTCATAATATTATTTTGTAATCTTTTATTAAATTGTCATTTTTCATTTTCTCTTCAACTTTATTTAAGTCTTCCTCAGTATCTACACTCCAGGTTTTTGTTTGAGTTAATGCCATTTTAACAATTACATCGTTTTCAATTACTCTCATCATGTCAACAGACTCAATTATTTCTAATGGTGTTTGATTCATATCATTAAAACTTAGTAAAAAATCTCTTTGAAAGGAGATAATACAGACTTGTTTCAATTTAGTTATTTCTTTATCATATTTTTTTTGGCTAGGAATTGCCTCTCTAGAAAAATATAATGCTTCATTTCTCTTATTGATGACAACTTTAACCTCATTTGGATCTTCAAATTCAGATATATCATCAATTTCTGACATAAGATTCGTAACCTTTATATTTTTTTGTTTTATTATGGGCATAAATGACTCAGATATCATAGAAGGTTCAAGCATTGGCTCATCTCCCTGAATCATAACAACAATATCAAATTTATATCCAAGCTCTTTTTCAATCTTTAGCATTGCTTCTGCAGTTCTGTCGGACGCACGATCATGTTCATTGGACGTCATGATAGCTTTGCCTCCAATTGAAATAATATAATTAAAAATTTCCTTATCACATGTTGCAACATAAACATCTATTAAATCTGTGCACATCTTAGATCTCAAATAACAGTGACCAACCATGGGAGTGCCAAGAATCTTCGCCAAAGGCTTCCCTTTAAATCGAAATGAATTCATTCTTGCTGGAATTATTCCTATAATTTTCATAGATAATATAATTTTAGAATTTATTTTTATTATATAATAAATAGTTTTTTTAAATACAGTAATAAAGTCTAAATGATAAATTTCAGATTTATATTTTAAGTCAAATATTACGAATTGTTTCTTTTTTTAATATGGATTGATCTTTTTCAGTTAAACTTAATATAAAACGCAGAATCCTCTCAATATTTCTATTCCAAGTCAGCTCTGAAATAGCTTTATCAGATCCAGCATGTCCTAATTTTTGTCTTAAATATGGGCTTTTAGCGAGACGATCTATGGCATTTACATACCCATGAATATCCCCTTCTCTGCATAAGAAACCATTAATACCATCTTCAATTGCAAAGTTTACTTCACCTACATCAGTTGCAACCACCGGTTTTGCTAAAGCTAAATATTCTAAATGTTTTATAGAGCAATTATGAGGCCATTTTTTATTAAAATTAAAATGTGATAAACATATATCACATATATTTAAAACTTTAGGCATTTCATTAAAAGGAATTTCTACAGCAAGTTTTACAAAATTTGATAAATCGTCTTTTTGAATCAATGAGTAAATATGCTTCGCTTTTTTCTTGTCCCCTGAAATTAATAAAAATTTCACTTTATTATTTTGTTCAATTGTTCTTTTAATAATTTCAAATAACTCCTCTAAGTCATTGTACCATCGAAAGCTAGAAGCCATTCCAACAATAATATCTGAAGCTGTAAATCCATATGAATTGAGTGTGTCGTAATCCCTATCATGAGGACTAAATTTACTAGGGTCCACCCCATTATGATTTATTAAGATTTTATTCTTGTAATCTCCAACAAAATCTAAAATCCATTTTGCTCTTAAGGAACTATCAACTGTAATCATTTTAGCGAGTTCATATTGAATTTTTTCTTCTTTGGGAATAAAAACATTTTTTTTATCTTTAGGCCAATTAACAGCACCATCCTTATTGTAAGGGGTCATACTTAATGGCTTATTGACTTCGACAATAAGGCTAATTTTATGTTTTTTAATAAGTTCGTCTATTACATATACATGTGGAGAAGCTCTAACATAACAATGTTCATAATCTCCATTTTCAAACAATTTGCTAACTTGTTTAATCATTATTTTTTGAAAAATATAATTCTCAACCTTTGATAAAATTACATCGGTATATTTATTAAAGGATAATTTTGTCAAAAATAAACGTAGATATGTATGTGGAAAAAAAATAAATTTGATTTCATTAATCTTATCTTCTAAGCCTGGCACAATATCATCTGATAAAATATCTACTTCGTATCCATTCTCTTGAAAAGATTTAATTACACCATTTGCCGAACTTATATTTCCACCTACTGATCTACGTCGGTACATGAAAGGAAAGGCTACTATGTATAGAATTTTTTTCAAAGATTAAAGCTAGTTAAAAAATTTACCATAATTTAAATTTAATGCTTTGAATTGTTCATAATATTTTTGTGGAACATTAAATCTTTCTTTTCCAGCATAAACAATTTCTTTTATAAGTTCTTTAGCTCCTTTTAACTCTGGTAAGTCTTTTCCATTAATTTTATCGATTAAAAGATTTTCTAGCTCTTTATATGTTTCTGGACAATAAGCTGCTTCAAAATATTCATAGAGAGTAGAATTGGTATTTAAATATAGAGGATAAATTAAAGTCTTATTTTGAAGAATAGCTTCTATTCCTATTGATCCACCTATTACAATAACAATGTCTGCCCAATCTACAAGAGCTGGGGAATGAACTTCATTGCCATACCAGCCAACTAATGAATTGCCGAGAGTATTGGCTTTTTTGTTTCTGTCATAATACTCTTTTCCCTCTCTTGTTGCATCTTTGACAGTCAATAATATATTGTCTAAGAAAGAGATCTTTTTTAATGTATCAAAAATTAATTCATTTTTAAGGTTATATTCTTTTTGAAATTGCATGAATACTATCTTTATCTTTTCACTTGAATCTTCTTTAAATTCGAATTTTGGACAAATTTCTCTATTTTTTAATGCCCAATCCGGATAAAACCTTAAGCTACCCCAAGCCTGAGCTTTCATAGGATCAAATCCCCATTTTATCCATCCATCTCTTCTCATTGGATTTTGGAAAATATAATAATCAAACAACTTTGTATCAGATTGATCTGGTATTTTACCCTTTTGTACAAGTCCTCTATATGCTGATGTGACATCTGAATTTAAAAATATATTACAGCCGTGTGGTATTGCTATTGTGGTTATACCAATCCCTTTAGCTGCAAAAAAATATTTTTCAACTAATTCTCCTCTTGCATAAGGTGTGCTCCACTCAAAAGCGCATATACTTACGTTCTTCGATCTCAAAAACTCTATTTGATCTTTACAGCTGTAGAATAGATACCTATGAATTCTTCCAAGAAGACTTTTTCTATTACGTTTCAGTAAGTAAAATTTTTGTAATATATTATGGATAAAACCATTTTTTTTTGAAAATTTTATATATTCTTCATCAGGGTCTCTAATAACTTCAAAATTACCTAATGTTTTTAAATAATTAAATCGGTAATCATTATCTATATCTAAATCTGTATTAATAACTACTAAAGGATTTTCTTCCTTTAAAACAAATTCAGCAATTAGAGGTACAAAATGATCGGCATCATTATATGCTCTTACAAAAAAAGCTACTCTTTTATTTCTACTATTCATTTAAATTAAATCCTTAAATTAATATTTATAGTTTTGTAATTCTTCGATCATTTAAAAAAGTATTTTTTAAATCATATATCACATTCTTTTTTTTACAAAACTGTAAAAGAGATCTAAGACTCATTGAGTAGAATTGTTTATGTTTAACTGCAATTACGACAGTATCATATTTATTTTTTATTGGTTTCTCAACTAACCTTAGACCATATTCTTTTAGAACTTCTTCTTTATCAGCAAGTGGATCGTAGACATCTACATACATATTCAATTTTCTAAAGCCCTTAATTAAATCAATTACTTTAGTATTTCGAATATCTGGACAATTTTCTTTGAAAGTTAGTCCCATTACTAATACAGTTGAATTAGGTATATCAATTAATTTCTTAGACATTTGTTTAACTACCTGTTCAACGACATAAGATGCCATTTTATCATTTATCCTTCGACCTGAAATAATCATTTCTGGATTAAGCCCTATTTGCTCTGCTTTATATGCGAGGTAATATGGATCAACTCCGATACAATGACCTCCAACAAGACCAGGTTGAAACGGTAGAAAATTCCATTTAGTATTTGCAGCCTCTAAAACAGAATTTGTATCAATATTTAGTTTATTAAATATAATCGTAAATTCATTAATTAGAGCAATGTTTACATCCCTTTGTGTATTTTCGATAACTTTTGCTGCTTCTGCTACTCTAATACTTGGAGCCAAATGTGTTCCAGCCTTAATTATTTTTTTATATAGATTATTGATTTTAAGAGCAACTTTAGGGGTAGATCCTGATGTAATTTTTTTAATTGATGTTAATCTACGTTTTTTATCTCCAGGATTTATTCGTTCAGGAGAGTAACCACAAAAGAATTCTTTATTAAATTTTAAACCAGAAATCTTTTCTAAAACTGGAACACAAACTTCTTCTGTAGCCCCAGGATAAACAGTAGACTCATAAATAACAATATTATTTTTTTTAAGAACTCTCCCTACAAGCTTACTTGCCTTCTTTAAAGGTGCTAAATCGGGTTTATTAAAGTTATCTACTGGGGTTGGAATAGTAATAATATAAATTTTACAATTTTGAATATCATTTGGCCTACTTGTGTACTTTAAATTTTTTAAAGAATTCAATTCTGATTTAGATGTCTCATTCGTAATGTCATTACCATTTATGAGATCGTCAATTCTTTTTTTATTAATATCGAACCCTATTACTTTTTGCTTTTTTGAGAATTCAATAGCAAGTGGTAATCCAACATATCCAAGTCCAATTACTGATATTTCAGCTTTATCAAATTTTTTTATTTTCCTCATAATTCTAATTCAATAAAAATAAACCTAATTTTAATAAAATTCTTATACCCCATGGTTAGCATAGATTAAACTAAAGAAATGAAAAAAATCATTAGTTTTTAGTATCACTATTAATTTTTTTTACCTTAGCTATAAGCATAATATTGATTTTGCAATGCAATTATGAAGATCACTCATAGACTAAGCCCCCTCTTTCTTTTCTTATAAAGAAAATATAATTTAGAAATAATAATTTTTTAAAGATTTACTTAAGCTTTAATATATTCTCTATAGGTTTTTATTAGACCTTCCTTTAAACTTACCTCAGGCTTAAAGCCAAGATTATCCATACGTTCACTCTCTAAAAACTTTCTAGGAGTTCCATCAGGCTTGGTCGGATCAAATTTAATTTCACCTTTAAAATCTACAATTTCTTTTATAGTCTCTGCTAGTTCACTAATAGTTAGATCTTCGCCACTTCCAACATTTATATGACTGAACATTGATGACGTTTGTGAATCATAAATACTCTTATCTATATTCATTAAGTGAATAGTTGCCCTTGCCATGTCATCAACAAATAGAAATTCACGTTTTGGTTTTCCAGTTCCCCAAATAATTACACTTGATAAGTTATTAACTTTTGCTTCATGAAATCTATAAATGAGACCTGGAATAACATGACTATTTTCAGGATGATAATTATCTCCTGGTCCATATAGATTGGTTGGCATGATACACCTATAATCAATTCTATGACTTTTTCCATATTGTCTGTTATAGCTTTTACACATTGTAATTCCTGCAATCTTCGCAATTGCATAAGGTTCATTAGTCGGCTCAAGTGTTCCAGTTAATAATTCTTCTTCTCTTATGGGTTGATTTGCATTTTTTGGATAAATACAACTAGACCCTAAAAATATTAACTTTTTGACCCCACTTAAAAAAGAACTATGAATAACATTGCTTTGAATAGTTAAGTTTTTATATATAAACTCTGCTGGGTAAATATTATTTGCATAAATTCCACCAACCTTCGCAGCAGCTAAATATACTTGATCAATTTTTGCTTTTTTAAAAAAATTAATTACATCTTGTTGATTTAATAAATCAAGTTCACTTCTTTTTTTTGTAATTATTTCAACATTCTGTAATCGTAAAAGACGAAGTAATGCTGATCCCACCATACCCTTATGTCCTGCTATAAATATCCTTGTTTTAGACATCTTATATATTTATTTCTATATGATTAGGTCTATTTATTGATTAATAAGATCATTTTTTTTTGCTAATTTGAAATCTTCATCAACCATTTCTTTCACTAATTCTTCAAATGATATTTTAGCAGACCAATTTAATTTCTCTTTTGCTTTACTCGCATCTCCTAACAATGACTCAACCTCAGTTGGTCTAAAATACTTAGGATCAACACTTATAATATCTTTTCCATTAAATGAACCAACTTCATCTAAATTATTACCTTTCCATTCTATTTTCATATCTAAGTTTTTTGAAGCTTCATTTATAAAATCTCGAACTGAATATTGATTACCAGTTGCAATAACAAAGTCCTCAGGATCTTTATGTTGTAACATTAGCCATTGGGCCTCAACAAAGTCCTTTGCATGCCCCCAATCTCTTAATGCATTAAGGTTCCCAATATATAAATCTTTTTGAAGACCTAATTTTATCCGAGCTAAAGCCCTAGTTATTTTTCTTGTAACAAAAGTTTCTCCACGGACGGGGCTTTCATGATTAAATAAGATTCCGTTGCAAGCAAAAATTCCATAAGCCTCCCTGTAATTTACCGTTATCCAATATGCATAAAGCTTAGCAACACCGTAAGGGCTTCTAGGATAAAAAGGAGTTTTTTCAGTTTGAGGTTTTTCTTGAGCGGCTCCGTATAATTCAGACGTTGAGGCTTGATAATATTTGGTTTTTTTTTCTAGTTTCAAAATTCGAATAGCTTCTAAAATTCTAAGTGCTCCTAAAGCATCTGAATTAGCAGTATATTCTGGCTGTTCAAAAGAAACAGCAACATGACTTTGTGCTGCTAGATTATATATTTCATCAGGTTGAATTTCTTGAATAATTCTAATTAATGAAGTTGCATCTGATAAATCTCCATGATGTAAAATAAATTTTCTATTACTTACATGAGGATCTTGATATAGATGATCAATCCTATTAGTATTAATTAAAGAAGCTCTTCGTTTGATGCCATGAACTTCATAATCCTTCTTGATTAGAAATTCTGCAAGGTAAGATCCATCTTGTCCGGTTATTCCTGTAATAAGAGCTTTTTTCATTCAATTTTTTTTTGTTAAAATATATATTAGTCTTGATTTTAAATAATAAAAAAATTTAATAAACAATTAAAGTCATCCAGTTGGTAAGTAAAGTTTATTAAATATTATAGTATTCTCTATACCATTTAATAAATAAAGCGATTCCATCTTTAAAGTTAGTTTTTGGAGTATAATTTGTTAATTCTTTTAAAAGAGATGCGTCAGCCCATGTTGCATGCACATCACCTTTTTGCATTGGCATATAATTTCTTATTGCTTTTTTGCCTAGATTCTCTTCAATTACGTCAATAAAATCAAGTAGTTTAATTTTATTTGAATTACCAATATTAACTATTCTATAGGGAGCGGCAGTTGATAAACTATCTAAAGTAGATGTATTTTTGTTTTTAGACGGATTAGATCCAATTAATAATTTGATTCCATAAACTAGATCGTCAACATAGGTAAAATCACGATACATTTCTCCATGATTATAAATATCAATTGCTTTGTTATTAAGTATTGAAGAAACAAATTTAAATAGCGCCATATCTGGTCGTCCCCAAGGACCATAAACTGTAAAAAAACGAAACATAGTAGTTGGAATTTTCCATAAATGAGAATATGAATGCGCCATACTTTCATTAGCTTTCTTTGTAGCTGCATAAATTGTTAGTTGAGTGTCTGCTTTTTCAACTTCAGTAAATGGCATTTTTAAATTTGCGCCATAGACGGAAGAAGTAGAGGCCATTAATAGATGATTTACTTTTTGTCTTTTTGCTACCTCCATCACATTAAATGATCCAATGATATTTGAGTCAATATAAGCTCGAGGATTTTCTAGACTGTAACGAACACCAGCTTGTGCAGCAAGATGAACTATAACATCTGGTTGAAATTCATTAGCTAAAGAATCTAGTTTTTCAAAATCTTCAAGCATACCTTCTGTTGCTGAAAAATTTGAATTTTCTAATAAAATATTATGGCGAGCATATTTTAATTCCACATCATAATAATCAGTCATTCCATCATAACCATGCACATTAAAGCCATTCCTTAATAGTAACTTTGCTAAATGAAAACCGATAAACCCTGCAGATCCTGTTATTAAAATATTTGTCATATAAATTATTTATAATCTAGTTTATCATAAGAAATGTAAATTAAGTATATATTATAAATTCGAGATATTTTGTGACTATAATTGAAAAACTTCAAACTAATATTGCTAATTATTTTTATTTTTATTTATTTGCTTCAATCTTACTAACTTTGTCACCAGTTGGTAACCTCAGCGGTAATGAAGAAATGTATTATGGGTTAGCAAACAAATTTTTAAATCCTAGTTGGAACGGAGAATATTCCTCATTTATTTTATCAGGAGATTATCGATTTATTTCTGACACAATTATCGGAGTAATGATATCATATTTTGGATTTGAAAATACTCAGATCATCGGCTCAGTTTTTACTAGCATAATCTTTACTCATGCTATCCTAAAACTTTGTAGAATATTAGAAATAGATAACCTTTATGGACTTTTATCTGTCATCATATTTATACTTTTAGGTCAGAGTTTTATAGGAAGAGAGTGGATTTTTGAAGATTTTGAGGCAAAAATATTTGCTTACTATTTTGTTATATTGGGAATAAACCAATTTATTATTAATAGCCCGTATAAAATGGCATTCTTTTTATCTTTGGCGACGTATTTCCATATATTAGTTGGAGTTTCATGGTTTGGGTTATTGGCTCTAGCATTGCTGTTATCTGATAAAGATTATCAGATCTCTTTGAAGAGTTTTTTTCTTTATTCGTTAATATGCTTTCCAATTATATACCTTGCTATTAATGGATTTAATAGCTCAGGATACGTTTATGATAAGTCATTACCATCTCCATCTTATATTTACAGTTATATTCGCCAATATAAAATGGTGGTACCTTTTTATAGTATATCAAACTTTGTCATTAATTGGCTTCCTGGAGTAGCAGTATATTTTGGCATCATAATAAGTATATATTTATCAAAAAAATTTTTACAAAACTCCATTATTATCAGATTAAATACTCTTATATTAAGTTCGATTTCAATTATTTTTTTCTTTTTAGTAATTTCTTTCTTTGATTATGATGGAGTATTTGCCAAGACTTATCCTTATAGGTTTACAAGCTTATTGCTCTTATTAATACTTTTATATTCAGCCTGCTATCTAAAAAAGGAAGATTTAAATGGTAAAATGAGAATCGGATTATTTCTCTTGATTGCTATCACCCCTTTTTTTCTCATAAATGGAACTATCAATAGTTTGACAGAAATAAAGTCAAGATACTTTGACAGTATTCATAAATACAAACTCTATAATTATTTAACAGAGAATAGTCTACCAAATGAAATAGTTTTGATTGATAATTCAATAGAAGAAGAATTATATGATTTAGAAAGAAAGATTAATAGGCCTACTTTGTTTACATTTAAGTATATTACTTCATCAAAAAAAGGATTGATTGAGTGGTACAAAAGAAAAAAATATAAAACAAATGTATTTGCAAAAAATATGTCAAATGAAGAGGATTATAAATATAATTATTTAATCTTAAGTAACAACTCTGACTTAGAAATTTTTGAGTCAAATCATATTAATGTTTATTCAAATGAAAAATACACAGTTTTAGTGTTAAAACTCAATAAATAAATAATGAAATTTAAAATAAATGAATAGTAAAAAAATCCTTGTTACTGGAGGTGCTGGATTTTTTGGATCTATTCTTATTAATAAATTATTAGAACAAGGTCATGAAGTTGTATGTTTTGATCTCAATAAAATTTCATTAAGTCATAGAAATCTTACTTCAATAAAAGGTGATATAAGAAAAAGAGAGCAAGTATATTCTGCATGTGAGGGTGTTGATATTGTTCATCATAATGTTGCTCAGGTTCCAATCGCAAAAGACAAAGAGCTTTTTAGATCCGTCAATTTGGGTGGAGCTGAAGTATTAGCAGAGCAGATTAAAAAAACTGGAGTGAAATCACTTGTCTACACTTCTTCTAGTGCAGTATTTGGTGTTCCTAAAAAAAACCCTGTCACAAGTCAGACAATGCCAACTCCTGCTGAAAAATATGGTGAAGCTAAATATGAAGCTGAAAAGATCTTTAGTGTTTTAAGAGCAGACGGAATTAATGTAACGATTATAAGACCAAGAACAATTCTTGGTACTGGGCGTTTAGGAATCTTTCAAATTTTGTTTGAATGGATATACCAAGGAAAAAATATTCCAGTTTTAGGAAGAGGTGATAACATATATCAATTTGTTCATGCTTTAGATTTAGCGTCCGCATGTATCTCAGCAGGTAATATTCAAGGAAATTGCACTTATAACATTGGTGCGAAAGATTTTTATTCTATGAAGGAAACCTTAAACAGTGTGATCAGACATGCAAACTCAAAAAGTAGAATCGTCGGTGTAAATAAAAGATTAGCCAAAATTGGAATGAATATTACTTCGGCTTTAGGGTTATCACCTCTCGGCCCATATCATTCTCTTATGTATGGTGAGTCAATGTATTTTGATATTTCAGATGCTGAAAAAGATCTTAATTATAAGCCTTATTTCTCTAATGCTAAGATGTTTAAAGATTCATATGATTGGTATCTTAAGAATAGAGAATCAATCTTATCTGGAGCTTTACAAGGTTCAGGTCATCAAAGTAAACTTCGACAAGGCATATTATATTTGATTCCATATTTACTGAAATGGTAGTATCTTGTAAATTAAGATCATTAATTATATGTTTTCTTTTTAATTATTATGATAGGTGACTTTGTATTAAAAGTAGTAGTTAAAGAATTACTACCAAAACCAATTTTAATGAAATTTCATGATACCTCTGTACTTATTAATTTTATAAAAAAGGCTATAAAAAGTTCAGCTATATATGTTAAAGGTCCTGAAATGTTTTTACGTTTTTTTCTTTTCTTTTTAATACTATTTTTAAAAATTATTCAGATTATTTCCTTTAAGTTTATAACTGTAGAGTATTATTTAGAAAAAATTTCTCAATTACACCCTATATTAAATGACGGAATGAGATTATATATCTTACTTGCAATGTTTGCGGCTTTTGAAGATGATAGAGTTCGCGTTGATAATGATTTTCTACCTGTGGGAAATTTGCCACAATCATTTAAAAAATTTAAACTATAAAAGCTGAGTTATAAACTTGAACAAAATAGAATGTGACTACTTAATTATAGGCTCCGGAGCTGGAGGTAGCACTGTGGCTGACTTTTTAACTAATTCGGGATTATCAGTCTTAATGCTGGAAGAAGGTAAAAATTTCAGTGAAAACAGTAAAATTCTGACTGCTACTGAAAATATGACTGGTATGTGGCGATCTACAGGACTTACGCCTGCTTTTGGTTCTCCTTCAATTACATATGCAGAAGCAAGATGCGTTGGTGGTGGAACTGAGATTAACAGTGGAATTCTTCAAAGACCTCCAAAA
>MDTC01048074.1_pt1 | contig 37985 bp, 36 predicted proteins | sample 811181 | NCBI WGS metagenome assembly MDTC01 (sample SAMN05326644, study PRJNA326480) | marine metagenome | isolation source: seawater | place: Pacific Ocean: North | collected 2011
TATGAATTCTAAAAATGCTGATATGCAAAATATAAATTATGTTGGTGGAGCTGGATCAACAACTGCCGCTCAATTTTTACAAAGATTTATTTTAAATAAAACTCCTTGGGCCCACCTGGATATAGCTGGTATGGCTTTTTCAAAATATGGTGGAGCTTTAAATTCAGGAGGAGCAACTGGATTTGGAGTGAGATTATTAAATCAGTTAATAGAAGAAAGTTATGAGTAACATAGAACAAACATTATCTATAATTAAACCCGATGCTGTTGAGAGAAATTTAATTAAAGATATAAAATCTATTTTCACTGAAAATAAATTGATAATTAAAAAAGATAAAAAAATTCATATAAATAAAGAGGAAGCTGCTGAATTTTACAAAGTTCATCAATCAAAACCATTTTATGATGATCTATGCAATTATCTTTCTTCCGGCCCAATAATTGTAATGATTTTAGAGGGTTCAAACGCGGTTTTAGAGAATAGAAGAATAATGGGCGCGACTAATCCAAAAGATGCTCAACCAAATACAATAAGAAAATTGTTTGGTATTTCAATAGACAAAAACTCTGTTCATGGATCTGATTCAATAGAAAACGCAAGAAAAGAAATTAGTTTTTTCTTTAAGAATTAATTCATCATATAAATTCTACTTATTGCTTCTGAAAACGCTCTATACTCGAGTATTTGAGTTTTCTTTTTTAAAGAAATTTCACTTTCTTTTTTTTGGATAGTAAATTTTTTTTTAATAATTATTTTACCTGAGTCAAGTTTATCGTTAACGTAATGAACGGTACATCCTGAAATTTTTTCATTACTTTTTAAAATTCTTTTAAAAGTATTTGTACCTTTAAATTTTGGAAGGAGAGAAGGGTGTATATTAATTATTTTACCATTAAAACTTTTAATAAAAAATTTAGACAAAATTTTCATATATCCCGCTAAACAAATTAACTTTATTTTTCTTTTTTTTATTTCATTTAAAATTTTAAGATCAGAAAATTTATCTTTTACTTTAATCAATATAAAAGGTATAGCGAATTTTTTTGCATATTTGATTCCTGCTGCATTTTCTTTATTTGATAAAATAAGTTTTATGTTCACGGGAAAGTTATAAGATCTAGAGTTGAGTATTAAGAATTTTAAATTTGTTCCTGCTCCAGAAATAAAAACACAGGCATTTTTTTTTACCATTTAATTTTATTAGTTATATTGTATTTATTATTTTTTTTAGAAACACTTCCAATTTCGTAGGGCGTAAAATTTTTTGAAAACATTTTTTTTATCTTTTTTATTTTTTTCCTATCGACTATTATACAAAAGCCCACTCCACAATTAAAAGTTTTTAACATTTCATTATCACTTACGTTATTTTTTTTAATCCACTTAAAAATATTTTTTGTTTTAATCTTTGATAAGTCAATATTAATAGAAAGATTTTTTGGGATAGATCTTTCGATATTTTCTATTAAACCTCCCCCTGTTATATGTGCTGCAGAATTTATTAAATTTTTTTTAACAAGATTGAGTATTTCTTTTGTATAAATTTTTGTTGGTTTAAGTAATTCATTTTTAACTTGGTTTGATATTTTCTTATTCTTTATAATTGATCTTATTAAAGAATATCCATTTGAATGAATACCACTAGATGGAATCGCCAATATTACGTTATTATTTTTAACTTTGTGTTTTCCTAATATTTTTTTCTTTGAAACTATACCAACTGAAAAACCTGCTAAATCAAATTTGTCATCCTGATAAATACCTGGCATCTCAGCTGTTTCTCCACCAATTAGTTCACAATCAGATAAAGAGCACCCTTTAAGTATTCCTTTTAAAATTTTTTTTATTTTTTTTAATTTAAGTTTTCCTACTGCGATATAATCTAGAAAGAAAAGTGGCTTTGCACCTTGTACTATTAGGTCATTCACGCACATGGCGACTAAATCTATTCCAATTGTTTCAAACTTTTTAAATTTTCTTGTTAAATCTAGTTTAGTGCCTACCCCGTCTGTGCTAGAAACTATTACAGGATCTTTAATTCCTATTTTACTTATGTCAAATAAAGAAGCAAAAGAACCTATATTATCTAAATTTCCCAATTTATTCTTCTTTTTGACATTTTTTTTTGTAAGTTTAGCTATGTGTTTTACAAATTTGTTGGCAAGGGCAATATTTACTCCACTTTTTTTATAACTATTTTTTGTTTTTTCCATTGATAAAATGATAATTAGTTAAAATATGAATAAATTTATTTTTTCAGTATTTATAATAGTATTTTTATTGAAAACTGGAAATGTTTTTTCTAAGACCAAGCTTTTTGATGTTGATAATATTGTTATAAATAATGAAAAAAGTCTATCACGAGAGTCTTTACTCAATAAAGCTTTCATAAAGGGTTTTCAAAAATTAGTAAATAAAATATTATTAAATAACGATGCTATTAGCGTCTCACGAACTAATTTATTAGATATTAAAAAACTTATATCTACCTATCAAATAATTGAAAATAAAGAACTAATTAAAAAAAATAAGATTAAAATAAATTTATCCTTTAATAGAGAAAAAATAAACGATTTTTTTTACAAAAAAAATATTTCATATGCTGAAATATATAAAACAGATGTAGTCTTATTCCCACTGTTAATAAAAGATAATAATTTTTTCATATATTCGGATAATTATTTCTTTAATAACTGGAATCATGAAAAAAATGAGTATCAAGATGAATTTATAAATTACATTTTACCTTTAGAGAACATAGAAGATATTCAGTTTATTAACGAAAATAAAAATAATTTGGATACTTTGAAAATTGAAAACTTGTTATCAAATTATGACATTAAAGATTATATTTTTTTAATTATTACACACAACGATACTAATTTTGATATTTTTCTTAAAAGTTCTTTATCTGAAAATAATATAATTAAAAATTTTAAATTATCTTATAATGAAATAAGTAAATATAACTATGAGGATGCTATTTTAAAAATAAGATCTGAAATTAGTGAAATTTGGAAATCACAAAACCTAATCGATGTAAGCACACCCGCTTTCTTAAATATTAAGTTAGATATAAATAAAAAAAATGATCTTTTAGAATTACAAAAAGCCCTTGACCAAATTGATTTAATTGAAAATTACCAGGTGTTAGAATTAAATAAAGATTATGCAAAAATTAAAATTAAGTATTTAGGAAAAATTGATAGAATGAAGTTAAAATTTAATCAAGTAGGGATTAATGTTTTTGAACAAAACAATCAATGGAAATTAAAATTAATTTAATATGAGTCAGTTAACTTTCAAATTTCCTTTTAAAACTAGCTATTTTGAAAAAGATTTTTTTGTTTCTAAAAATAATTTTGCTGTATACAAATTAATTGAAAGTTGGCCTAATTGGCCAGACAAAAAAATAAATATATTTGGACCTAAAGGTTGCGGAAAAACACATTTAGCTAATATTTTGTTTAAAAAAATTAATTCAACAATTATTAAAGCCGATGAAATTAAATCTGATTTTATAGAAAAAACTAAGCAAAAAAAATGTTTAATAATCGACGATTATAAAAATAATGTTGATGAGAAATTATTTTATTCAATCTTAAATCAAATTATTCAGTCTGATCAATACATAGTTATTAATTCATTAAAACCTATAAAAAAAGAAAATATAAACTTAATAGATTTAAAGTCGAGGCTAGAGAGTTTTATTGATTTTGGAATAGATTTACCTACAGATGATTTATTAAGAGTAATAATTACAAAGTCATTTTCAGATATGCAAATCGGAATAAATACAAAATTATTAGAATATATTATAAAAAATATTGATCGATCTTATGAAAAAATATTCAAATTCATAAGAGAAATTGATTTAATATCTTTATCTACTGGAAAGTCTATTAATATTAATTTAATAAAAAAAGTATTAAAAAATGAAAAAATATAGAACTCATAATTGTCAGGAACTTACTGAGTCTGATAAGGGAAAATCAGTTATTTTATCTGGATGGTTACATAGAAAAAGAGACCATGGAAATTTACTCTTTATAGATTTAAGAGATCATTTTGGAATCACTCAATGTGTAATCGAAAATAAAAATAAAAATTTTAAAATTTTAGAAAATCTTAAACCAGAGTCTGTAATTACTATTGAAGGAAATGTAGCTAAAAGAGAAAAGGGCACAGAAAACAATGATTTAAAAACTGGGAAGATCGAAGTCAACATAGTGAATATAAAAATTTTATCTGAAGCAAAGGATTTACCAATGCCAGTTTTTGGAGAACAAGACTACCCTGAAGATATTAGATTAAAATATAGATTTTTAGATTTAAGAAGGAATGAAATGCATAAAAATATAATTTTAAGATCTCAAATAATATCTTTTATAAGAGAAGAAATGCTTAAGTTAAATTTTTTAGAATTTCAGACACCTATTTTAACATCTTCGAGCCCCGAAGGAGCAAGAGATTTTCTAGTACCAAGTAGATTAAACCCAGGAAAATTCTACGCTCTTCCGCAAGCACCTCAGCAATTTAAACAGTTAATTATGGTTTCAGGTTTTGACAAATATTTTCAAATTGCACCTTGTTTTAGGGATGAAGATGCTAGAGCAGATCGAAGTCCAGGTGAGTTTTATCAATTAGATATCGAAATGTCGTTTGTTGATCAAGAAGATGTTTTTAAAGTAGTGGAAAAATTAATGATTAATATATTTAAAAAATTTTCATCAAAAAATATTAATGAAAAATTTCCTAGAATTCCTTATGAAGAAGCAATGCTAAAATTTGGAACTGATAAACCAGATTTAAGAAATCCTTTAATTATTTATGACCTTACAAAAATTTTTGAAAGATCAGATGTCTCTTTTGATATATTTAAAAAACTAGTTAAAAATGGCTCTAAAGTAAGATGCATTGTAACAAAAAATACTAAAAGTAAACCTAGAAGTTTTTTTGATAATATTGATAAATGGGCTAAAGAGCAAGGCGCTTCAGGTCTAGCTTATTTTACAATAGAAAAAGATAAAAAAATATTTGGAAAAGGGCCGGTAGGAAAATTTTTTTCGGAGGAATCATTAAAAGAAATAATAAAAATTACTTCTGCAGAAGTTGGGGATAGCATATTTTTTGCCTGTGGAAAAATAAAAGAAGTTGAAAATATTTGCTCTTTAGCTAGAAATAAAATAGCAAAAGATTTAAATTTAATTGATGAAAATAAATTTATGTTTTGTTGGATCATAGATTACCCAATGTTTGAAATTGATGAAATAACGAAAAAAATTAAATTTAGCCATAATCCATTTTCAATGCCGCAAGGAGATATCAAAGATATAGATTTTGAGAACCCTTTAGCTATTAAAGCTTTTCAGTATGATATTGTTTGCAATGGAGTAGAATTATCATCAGGAGCCATAAGAAATCATATTCCTGAATTAATGTATAAACTATTTTCATTAGCTGGTTATAACAAGAATTCGGTCAATGAAAAGTTTAGTGGCATGATCAACGCACTAAGTTATGGTGCACCGCCTCACGGGGGAATTGCACCAGGTCTAGATAGAATTGTAATGTTAATTGCAGGTGAAAAAAATATCAGAGAAGTTACTCTTTTTCCGTTAAATCAAAACGCTCAAGATTTGCTAATGGAAGCACCTTCAGAGGTAGATGAACAACAATTAAAAGAACTTAATATAAAAAAAATTGATGTAAAAAAAAATTAATTTTTAGTTTTAATTTTTAGCCTAATATCGCTTAAATCTACAAGTTTTTCCTCATAGTTACTTCTTACAAAACCTTTAGAAGTAATATTTTTTACAATTTTTAGGAATTTATCATCAGAACTATCGCTACTTATATCAGAAGTGCTAGCAATAGACGGCGTATGAGCTAGCTCCTCTCGATCTAAATATGAAATCGCCAATTCTCTAAACACATAATCTAAAATTGAAGAGGCGCTTAAAATTCTATCATTCCCATCTACTTTTCCTGAAGGTTCAAATTTTGTATCTATAAACGCATCAACGTATTCATCAAGTGGAACTCCATATTGTAATCCTAATGAAATCGCTATAGCAAAATTATTCATCATTGCTTTTACAAGTTCGCCTTCTTTATTTGTATCTATAAATATTTCTCCAATTTTACCATCATCGTACTCACCGGTGTGAAGATAAACTTTATGATCTCCAATTTGTGCTTTTTGAATATAACCCTTTCTTCTGTCGGGCATTTTAAATCGTTTTTCTACCTGTCCTTTGATTTTATTATTTAAATTGAGATTATTTAAATTTTTATTAGGTTTTACAATCTGTTCTGCAACCGTTTTTTGAATGCTTGATGTTTGAATTTTTTCAGAAGATTTAGCTTTATTTCCAACTTTTTTGGTTTTTCTATTATTTAGCTTAACGTCTATTACCTCAACTTCTCCGTCTTTCCTTTGATCTATTTTTGATAACTCCTTGTCATTAAGTTCATTTAAGGTATGAACCGTCTTAAAAGTACAGGTATAATATGTTTCTACAATAAATTTTTTCATATGTTATGGAATCTAGTGTAATTAAGATATATATTAATTTTTATTAGAGTAAATAAAATAATTATACAATTTTGAATTGTGTGGACTTAAATTATGATAAATCCTTTACAAATTTTTACTTGGTGGAACAAACAAACTTTTGGCACTTTTTTAAAAACTTTATTTTACGGAAGATTTGTTGGAGTAGATGAATATGGTAATAAATATTATACAAATAAGAAAAATGAACGATGGGTAATTTATAAGAATACTGTAGAAGCAACTAAAATTACAAATGAGTGGTACTTGTGGATGCACCATACTATAAATGAAATACCAAAAAAAAATGAAAAAAAAAAAATATAGTTGGCAAAAGAATCATTCAGAAAATTTAACCGGGACAAAAATAGCTTATAAACCAAACAATATTTCTAAAAAAAATAAAATTAAAAAATATGATTCTTGGAAAATTTAAGTATTTATTATTATTTACTTTTTTATTTATAAGTACTCAAGTTTATTCTGAAGATAAGATTACGACTGTACCTTTGATTAATTTAGATGAACTTGAACCAAGTTTTGAAATAGAAAGTTTAGAAGAGGAAACTATAAACGATGATAAAAAGACTTTTTTAAAGAAAAAAAATAAAAGCAATATTGTCTATAAAGGATTGAGTATTAAAATAAGAGGATTAGATAAAATTACTGCAAAGACCTCTGAAATTAATATAAAAATAGGAAAAACTAAAAGATTTGGGCTTTTAGAAATAAAAGCAATTAAATGTGGTAAAATTGACTCAATCAATGAACCGGGAGAAGCTGCCTATATTCAAGTGAAAGATACTTCAGATACACAAAATGAAAAGGTATTTGTATTTAATGGTTGGACTTTTTCTTCTAGTCCTTCACTACGTCCTATTGATCATCCTGTATATGATTTATGGCTAATTGGCTGTGAAAATGTTTAAAAAAATTTTTCTTTACTTAGCCAGTTAGTATCAAAATCGGAATTGATAAATTTTTTATGATTTAATATTTTTTTATGCAAGTCTATAGTTGTGTTTATTCCTTCTAAAACAAACTCATCTAAGGATCTTAAAGTTCTCTGAATTGCCTCAGTCCTATTCCTACCTTTACAAATTACCTTAGCAATAAGACTGTCATAGTAAGGAGTAATTTTACACCCTTGAAATATTGATCCATCAACTCTTGTTCTGAAACCAGATGGTTGATGACATACATGTATTGTTCCAGGACTAGGCTGAAAGTCTAAAGCTGGATTTTCCGCGTTAATTCTACATTCAATCGAGTGACCTCTAGGACTTATATCGCTTTGCTTTAAAGCGGTGTCGCCTGAAAAAGCTATCCATAATTGCTCTTTAACAATGTCAATACCAGTTTGAACTTCAGTAACAGGGTGCTCTACTTGAACCCTAGTATTCATTTCTAAAAAATAAAATTTTCCATCTTCATAAATAAATTCAACTGTTCCAGCTCCTTCATAACCTATTTTTTCAACCATTTTTACAGTTTTATTAAGTAAATCTTTTCTTTGTTCATCAGTTAATACGGGGCTAGGTGTTTCCTCAATTAATTTTTGATGTCTTCTTTGAACTGAACAATCCCTTTCTCCGAGATGAACAGTTCTGTTTTTTCCGGACATTATTTGAACCTCTATATGTCTTGGACTTTTAAAATATTTTTCAATATATAATTCATCATTACCAAAATATTTCAGCGCCTCTGTTTTTGCTGTAATAAATAAAATCTCCAAATTTTTTTCACTTTCAACTACTTTCATTCCTTTACCTCCGCCTCCAGCTGCAGCTTTAATGAGAACAGGATAGCCTATTTCTCTACACAAAGATTTTGCTTCATCAATAGATTTAATACTTCCTTCAGACCCTACTATTACCGGAAGACCATTTTTTTTTGCTATCCTTTTTGCTTCTATTTTATCTCCCATGCGACTAATAATTTTTGCACTAGGGCCTATAAATTTAACACCATGTTTTGTTACAACTTCAGCGAATCTTGCATTTTCAGATAAAAATCCATAACCGGGATGTATCGCTTCAGCTCCAGTTAAATCTACTGCAGAAATTAGAGAAGAAATATTTAAATAACTATTTTGTGGTTGTCTCGATCCAATACAAACACTTTCATCAGCCAGTCTAACATGCATTGAATCTGAGTCCACATCAGAATGAACTGCTACAGTTTTGATGCCCCATTCCTTACAAGCTCTTATTACTCTAACAGCGATTTCACCTCTGTTAGCTATCAAAACTTTTTTAAACATTATAATTTATTTTAAAATAATTAAACTTTGACCAAATTCTACAGCCTGGCCATCTTTCACCAATATTTTTTTAACTGTTCCATCTACTGTTGATGGCACATGATTCATTGTTTTCATAGCTTCAACAATCATTATTGTTTGACCTTTTTTTATTTTGTCTCCTTCTTCTATAAATTTTTTAGCACCTGGTTCAGGAGCCAAATAAGCTGTTCCAATAATTGGAGATTTAACTCGTGTCCCTTCTTCATTATTTGCTAAAACTGTTTTATTATTTGAAACAACTGCGCTTCCTTTTGTTTGCTCAACTATTCCCCTTGTACCTTTACTTACTTTTATTTTTTGTTCTCCTTCTTGATACTCGAGTTCAGTTAGTTTAAATTCATCCAAATAATCAACTAGTTCTTTAATTAATTTTTTTTCAATTTTCATTTAATTAAAACTTCTTTCATAGCTTGTAATGCCATTATATATCCTTTAGTTCCAAATCCACAGATAATTCCATTTGCTAAGCTGCTTATAAGTGATTTATGTCTAAACTCTTCTCTATTATAAATATTAGTTATGTGCAACTCAATTATAGGCATTTTGAGTATTGCTAATGCATCCCTTATTGCGACAGAAGTATGAGTATAACCAGCTGCATTTATAATCATGCCATGATATTTCTCACGACAATTTTGAATAGATGTTACAATTTCACCTTCAATATTTGATTGAGTAAAAGAAACTTCTAGATCATTATTTTTTGCAAATTTTTTACAATCTATTTCAACGTCTTTTATTGATACACTGCCATATTTCTCTTTTTCTCTTTCACCTAAAAGGTTAAGATTAGGACCGTTAACAATAACAATTTTATTTTTCATGATAATGATATAAAATGAGAAATTAGCTTAAATATGGCAAAAATACAATTAAATGGTAAAAAAATTTCAATAAAACAAAAGCTTTCATTAACGAGCTTATTAAAACGTTATAAATTAGATAAAAAAAAAATAGCCATAGAATTAAATGGAAAAATTATCTCTAAGCAATTATATAAAAAAAAAATTTTAAAAGATAACGACAAAATAGAAATTGTACATTTTATAGGAGGAGGTTAAAGATGAAAAAAGATATTTTTAAAATAGAGAATAAAATTTTTAAATCAAGACTAATAGTTGGAACTGGAAAATATAAAAATTTTAAAGAAACTGCAAAAGCAATAGAAGCTTCCGGAGCAGATATGGTTACAGTCGCGGTTAGAAGAGTAAACATTCTTGATAAAAAAAAACCTTTACTAATGGATTATGTGAATCCTAAGAAAGTTAAATATCTTCCTAATACAGCCGGATGTTTCACTTCAAACGAAGCTTTAAGAACACTTAGACTTGCTAGAGAGATGGGTGGATGGAAAATGGTTAAGTTAGAAGTTTTAGGAGATAAAAAAACATTATATCCTGATATGGTAGAAACACTAAAATCTACCAAAATTTTAGTAAAAGAAGGTTTTAAAGTATTGGTTTATTGCACTGATGATCCCCTTTTAGCAAAAAAACTCGAAGATAGTGGCGCGTCTGCAATTATGCCACTAGCTTCTCCTATTGGCTCAGGTTTGGGAATTCAAAATAAAATAAATATTTCTTTAATAATTAAACAATCTAAAGTGCCAGTTATCATAGACGCAGGTATAGGCACAGCTTCAGATGCAGCAATTGCTATGGAGCTAGGATGTGATGCGGTCTTAATTAACAGCGCTATAGCAAAAGCAAATCATCCAATTTTAATGGCTAAATCATTTAAAAATGCTGTCTTGGCAGGAAGACAATCATTTTTAGCAGGGAGAATGGAAAAAAGTTTATTAGCTTCAGCCTCTTCACCTAATAAAGGATTGATTTAACCTACCTTTTTTCTTCTAACCCAAAGAGTTCTAAGAGGTCTTTTTTTTTGTTTTAACTTTTTTTCTTTATTTAATTTAACTACTTTTGTTTTTAATATCTTTTCATTATTTTTAATATTTTTTTTACTCTTTATATCAATCTTCTTTACATTTTCAATTTTTTCAACAACTTTTTTATTTTTATTAAATAAATTAATTTTATATTCTGGTAACAAAAGTTCATCATCTGAAACAAAATTTATTTTATACTTATATTTTTTTTGAAAGTAGGAAATTTCTTTTTCAAGAAAAGAGTCAATATAGAGTTTAATTTTATTGGGTATTACGGCTTCTATAGATTTGATCTTATTAGTAAAAGCTAGCATCTCAATTTTTTTGATAATTTTAAGAGAAAAAGACTCTAAAGATAAAGTTGTTTCCCATTTGATAAATCCCTCTCTTAATCTTTGTCTAGTCATTTCTAATAAACCAAAATTACTAATTTTTCCAATTTGTATACGAGCTCTATCTTTTCTAATACTTTCCCTCATCTTTTTTTCTACCATTCTTCTATTATGAAAATTCATCATATCTATAAAATCTACAACTATTAAACCAGATAAATCTCTAATTTTTAATTGTCTTGAAATTTCTTCAGCGGCTTCTAAATTTGTATTTAGCGCAGTTTTTTCTATATTGATTTGTTTTGTAGACTGGCCGGAATTAATATCTATGGCTACCAGCGCTTCAGTGGGATTAATTACTAAATATCCACCAGATTTAAGTTTTACAACTGGTTCAAAAATACTGTTTAATTCTTTTTCAATTCCTACATCGTGAAATAAAGGAATTTTACCTCTATATTTCTTTATGTATTTTACGTTTTTTGGAACAAGTTCTTTCATAAAATTTTTGGCTTTTTGATAACCTTCGTTACCATCAACATATATATTTTTTGTATCATTATCGTATATGTCTCTTAAAGCTCTCTTAATGATATCTCCCTCTTCATATATTAACGCTGGCGCGTTGGACTCTACTGCTTTTTCTTTAATTTGCTCCCAAGTAGTTATTGTATTTTGAAAATCTTTATTAATCTCATTTTTAGTTTTATTGGATCCAGCTGTTCTCACAATCACTCCCATACTTTTCGGTATTTCTATTTCGTTTAATATGCTTTTAATTTTATTCCTGTCACTAGAGTTAAAAATTTTTCTGGATATACCTCCTCCTTTTGCCGTATTAGGCATAAGAACAATATATTTCCCTGCTAAAGAGATAAAAGTTGTAAGAGCTGCCCCTTTTTGACCTCTTTCTTCTTTAATTACTTGTATAAGGATTACTTGACCAGGTTTTATAACTTCTTGAATTCTATATCTTTTTAATCCATAAGTATTTCTAAGTTTTTCCCTGTAATTTTTTCTTTTTTCACTATCTACATCTTTTTCATCTTTTGCATTGAGATTGTTTTCTTCAACTTTCTTACCATCATCATTCTCTTTTTTAGATGGATCTTGATTTTCAGAATTATTGATTTCATCCGAGTTAGTATTTTTTAGATCTTCTCTAATTTTTTCTTCAACTTCTTGAAGTTTATCCTTATCTTCGGTTGGTATTTGATAGTAGTCTGATTGAATATCGTTAAATGCTAAAAATCCGTGTTTTACTCTTCCAAAATTGATGAAAGCTGCTTGTAGAGACGGCTCAACTCTACTGACAATACCAAGATAAATATTATTTTTAAAATTTACTTTATTTTTATCTTCATATTCATATTCTTCGATTGAAGAAGCTGACTTAAGAACAATTCTAGTTTCGTCTGGATGCGATGCATCAATATATAAATTTTTTTCCATTGTAAATGAATTCCTTTAATAATAGTTATTAGTAAATTTGTGAAAATCTGCATATTGTTATTATACGATTATTTTCATTTAATAGCACGCTTTTATAAATTAATAATAATGCCATAAGATAGCCAAAATTTAAGGATTACAATTAAATTTGCATGGGTAAATATCTAAATATTACAGTAAAAGCAGGAATTATAATTGCCTGTCTAAGCTTGTTATTAATATTTTCTACTTTGTGGTATTTCTCTTCAGGGTTACCTGATTACAAAAAATTAGCTAATTATAAGCCTTCTGTTTCTAGCCGAGTTTATGCTAAAGACGGAACGCTAATTGCTGAGTATGCGTTAGAAAAAAGATTATTTATTCCTTATGAGTCTATACCTAGGTTAGTTATTAATTCTTTTTTAGCAGCAGAAGATAAAAATTTTTTTAAACATCCAGGTATTGATGCTAAAGGAATTGCAAGAGCCGTAGTGAATAATTTTAAAAATATTGCAAACGATAGAAGACTAGAGGGAGCTTCCACAATAACTCAACAAGTTGCAAAAAACTTTTTACTAACCAATGAAATTTCTATAAAAAGAAAAATTAAAGAAGCAATACTAGCTTTTAGAATAGAAAAAGCTTATTCAAAAGAAAGAATTTTAGAACTTTACTTAAATCAGATTTATTTAGGAGAAGGTACCTATGGAATAGCAGCAGCAAGCCTCGAATACTTTGATAAATCTGTGAAGGAATTAAATTATACAGAGGCAGCTTTATTGGCAGCTTTACCTAAAGCGCCAAGCAAATACAATCCTTTCAGATATAAAGAAGAAGCTAAATATAGGAGGAACTTAGTTTTAAATAATCTTAATGAAAATGGATTTATCAAAGATAAAGATTTAAAAATTTTAAAGAAGAAAGAGATTAAATTAAAAAAAAGAAAAATTAAAATTGTAAATGAAGCAAACTCTTATACAGAGGAAGTAAGAAGAATCATCAATGAAAACTATGGTTTTAAAAAACTATATGCAGATGGGTTAGCTATTAAAGTTCCACTTGATGTAAATTATCAAATTTTTGCTCAACAGGCCTTAAGAAACGGAATAGAGTCTTATGATCGAAGACATGGGTGGAGAGGTCCTATTACAAATATTTATGAAAATAAAAACTGGAAAAATACAATTAAAAAAAAGAGAATTGATCCTACATTAAATTGGAATCTGGCATTAATAGAAAATATTACAGATTTAAATTTAGAAATTAAAATTTTAAACAAAAATAAAAAAGAAACAGGCACTATAACTAATAATAAAATAAAATGGGCTATCAAAAAAAATATATCTAATACTTTCAAAAGGGGAGATATAGTTTATGTTCAAAAAGATAAAAAAGATATTTGGAATTTAAAACAGTTTCCAAAAGTAAATGGCGCAATAGTGGTTTTAAACCCATACAATGGAAAAATAAAAGCTTTAGTTGGAGGATTTAGTTTTAAATCAAGTGAATTTAATAGAGCGACCCAAGCAAAAAGACAACCTGGTTCTGCTTTTAAGCCGTTTGTGTATGCTGCTGCTTTAGAAAACAATTACTCTCCAAATTCAATTATACTTGACGCTCCTTTTATCTCAGAACAAGGAACTGGGCTTAAAAATTGGAAACCTGAAAATTATGGTAAAAAATTTTATGGCCCCTCAACTTTGAGAAAAGGAATAGAATATTCAAGAAATTTAATGACAGTTAGAATAGCAGAGAGTGTAGGTTTAGATAAAATTGTAAATCTTTCCAAAAAACTAAACATCTACGATGAATTACCAGAACTTTTATCAGTATCATTAGGTTCAGCTGAGACCACATTGCTTAATATTACTTGTGGCTATGCATCATTTGTTAATGGTGGTAAAAAGGTTAATCCAATTTTAATTGATAGAATTCAAGACAGAAGAGGAAAAACAATATTTAACTCTGATGAGAGGGAATGCATAGGCTGCGATAGATATTTGTTAGAGTCTAAAAGAGTTCCAAATATTAAAAATAACTATGAACAAGTAATAAGCGAGGAAACTGCTTATCAAATTACATCTATTTTAGAGGGTGTAATTCAAAGAGGAACTGGAAAAAAATTAAGAGATCTTAAAGTTCCATTAGCAGGAAAGACAGGAACAACCAACAATAACTTTGATGCATGGTTTATTGGATATAGTTCAAATCTAGTAATCGGAGTTTATATAGGTTTTGATAACCCGGAATCTCTTGGAAAATATGAGACTGGCTCAAAAGCAGCACTTCCGATATTTAAAGATTTTGTTAAAAAAGCTTTATATGAAGAAGACTTTAAAAATTTTTCAATACCGGAAAATATTTATTTTGCCCCTATAAACTATGATAGCGGTGTAAAAGATAGTTTTGCCAGTAAGAAAACAATTATTGAGTCATTTAAAATATCGGATATTAACAACTTAAAAAATAACTTCTTAAACAACTCTCAAAGTTATGATAAATTAATCAAGTTTAGACAGTTTTACTAATGGAAAAATTTGAAAATAAAATTAAATTAATTGAAAAATCTCTTGATAATATTAGGAGGTATCTTTGATAAAAATAACATCTTTAAAAAATTAGAAAAATTAAATAAAGTTTCTTTAGAAGAAAGCTTTTGGAAAGATCAAAATAAAGCAAAAAAAATCATTAAAGATAAAAAACTTTATGAAAAAATTATAACTTCATTTGATGAAGTAAAAAATGAAGTGGATAATATTAAAGATTTATATAATTTAGGAAAAGAAGAAAAAAACGATGAGATATTAAATGATTGTGAAAAAAAAATAGACACTCATCTTATTGAAATAAAAAAAATTGAAATAAATTGTTTTTTATCTGGTCAAAATGATAGTTTTGATATTTATTTAGAGATCCACGCAGGAGCTGGAGGAACCGAGAGCCAAGATTGGGCAGAGATGTTAAGAAGAATGTACTTAAAGTGGTTTGATAAAAAACTATTTAAATATGAAATTATTAGTGAACATAAAGGTGACGAAGCTGGCATTAAGTCTACTACTTTAAAAGTATCAGGTGAATATATGTATGGTTTAATGAAAAATGAATCTGGAGTTCATCGATTAGTGAGAATTTCTCCTTTTGACAGTGGCGCTAGAAGACACACAAGTTTTGCAAGCGTCTGGGTTTATCCAGATATTGATGAAGAGGTAAATATTAAGATAGATGAAAAAGATCTCAGAATTGACACCTATAGATCTAGTGGCGCAGGAGGACAACATGTAAACACCACTGATAGTGCTGTTAGAATTACCCATCTTCCTACAAAAATTGTTGTTCAATGTCAAAATGAACGCTCACAACATAAGAATAAAGAAACATGTTTTAAAATGCTTAAATCTAGACTTTACGAACATCAAATTCAAAAAAAAGAAGAACTTGAACAAAAGAATATAGAGTTAAAAACAGATATTGGATGGGGGCATCAAATTAGATCGTATGTTTTGCAACCGTATCAATTGGTAAAAGATTTAAGAAACAAAGTCGAAAGTAGCAATCCCGAAGATGTTTTAAATGGAAATATTGATCAATTTATTGAAGCAGGAGTTTATAAATCATAATGAAAAAAATTATAATTAGCTCAACTTTAATTGTAATTTTTTTCATAATTTTTTTAATTTTCTTTCTAACAAAATATGGCATTGAAACAAAAAAATTTAATAAATTTATAGTTAATGAAATAGAAAAAGTTGACTCAAGATTTAAAATTTCATTACAAAAAATTAAAATTAAACTTGATATAAATGAATTAAATTTATTTTTATCTACAGAAAACCTTAATGTAAGTGCTAGAAAGATAAAAGTCCCTATAGCTAAATTAAGAATTTACGTTAACTTTTTTCCTTTATTAAAATCTGAACTGGATTTAAAAAAAATTACAGTCTTTATTGATCCAATACCTATTAAAGATATTCAAAAATTAGCAGTAGAAATAAAACCTTCGGAATTTAAAAGTTTTTTATTAAATAAAATTACAGGTGGAAGTATTAAAATAAATGCAGACTTAGATTTTAAAGAAAATTTTCAACTTTCAAATTTCGAAGTTAGTGGATCTGTTAAAAACACTAAAATAAATTATGATAAAAAATATAATTTAGATAATTTAAATTTTAATTTTCAAGCAAGTAAAAATTTTGTTAATTTTGAACAAATTTCTACAGACTATAAAACACTTAAATTTTCAGAAGGGGAAATAAAAGTTAAAAAAGAAGATGAAATTAACATTACCGGAAATATAGCTGTAGATATTAATCATGATAACAGTCAATTGAAAGAAATTACTCCATTATTTAATAAAAATAATATTTTTGAAAATAAGTTTAGTATATCAAGTAAATTAAAAAATAATTTTAATATAACTATTTCAGATACACTTAAAATATTAGATTATAAATTAAAAGTAAGTGGAAATATTTTTAGTGCAAAAATTGATTTTAAAAAATCATTACTATTTCCATTTCTAAAAAACGAGATAAAGAAAATCAGTTTAAATAAATCGTTATTAGAAATAAATTATGGGAAAAAAATTGAAAACGATATAACCCTTAAAGGCAAGTATAAGGTTAATGATAATAATTTTGAAAAATTTTTTATAAAAAATGATCTTAACAAAAAAAATTCTTCATATGAATTTGATTTTGATTTTAATGATGAAATTTTTATTGAATTATTAAATTTTAAAAAAGATAAAGAAAAGATATCTAATATTAAAATTAAATTACAATCTAATGCAAAAAAAACATTTATAGATGAAATTAATTATACAGAAGGAAAAAATTTAATTAAACTAAATGGTTTATCTTTAAATAAAAAAAATCAACTTATTAAAGTAAATAAACTAATTATTAATACTTTTAAAAATGACTTAGAAAACAACAATTTTTCTATTAACTTTAAGAAAGATATCCTGATTAGTGGCTCTAAATATGACGCTACTTATCTTTTAAGACAAATTAACAATAGATCTGAAACAAGTTTTTTAAATAAAATAAATAAAAACATTGAAATAAACCTTGATACTATTACTACAAAACTTTCAATTCCTTTAAAAAAATTTCGCTTAATAGGTCAGATTGAAAAAGGAAAATTTATAAAAATTTCATCTAAAAGTGAATTCAAAGATAATAAATATTTAGATATAAAACTATCAAAACCTAAAGGTTCCAAAATAAAATATCTAGAAATTTACTCTGATTTACCTAAAGTATTATTAACTAACTATAAATTTTTTAATGGAATAGATGGAGGTACATTATTATTTAACTCATCTATTGCAGCTGAGACTACTAACTCAACACTTACTATCAAAAAGTTTAACGTTAAAGATGCTCCTGGTTTTGCAAAACTGTTAACACTTGCAGATTTTGGAGGTATCGCTGATCTTTTAAAAGGCGAAGGTATAAGATTTGATATATTAGAGGTAAAAACTTTTAGCGACAATAAAACTTTAACCATTGATGAAATATTTGCTACAGGACCGAGTATATCAATTTTAATGGACGGATATGTTGAAGAAACAAGTGGATTAATCAGTTTACGAGGCACAATGGTTCCAGCTAAAAAACTTAATTTATTAATTTCAAAAATACCGGTAATAGGAAATATTTTGATACCTAAGGAAGCTGGGGAAGGATTATTCGGCGTGAGTTTTAAAATAAAAGGTAAACCTGATGAAACTAAAACTTCAGTAAATCCAATTAAAACTCTTACTCCAAGGTTTATTACAAAAGCATTAGAAAGATATAAAGAAAATTAAATTATCTTAACAACAAAATGTTTTTTTTTACCAAAAGAAATTTTAACCAAGTTTTTATTATCAAAATTATTTAAATTAATGATTAGTTTTTCATCAGTAATTAACTTATCATTTATCTTAATTGCTTTATTATTTATTGCTCTTCTAGCCTCACTCTTAGATGAAGTTATTTTATTCGAGTTTAATAAATCTAAAATATTTACACCATTTTTAATTTGAGAGCTTGAAATTATGATTTCAGGAAGATCTTTACTAGTACCTCTGGTTTGAAAAGTTTCTTTGGCAGTTTTTTCAGCTTTTTTTGCTGCTATTTCTCCATGTAAAATTTTAGTCGTTTCGTTGGCTAATAAAATTTTTAAATCATTAATATTTTTTTTAATTCTAACTTGCTCATCAATTTTATTATTTGCAATTTCAGTAAAATATTTTAAGAATCTTACTACATCTTCATCTGCTGTATTTCTCCAAAATTGCCAATAGTCATAAGGAGAATATAAATTCTTATCTAACCAAATTGCTCCTTTTTCTGATTTTCCCATTTTAGCTCCAGATGCTAAAGTGATTAATGGAGTCGTAATTCCAATTGACTCTTTTTGATTTATTTTTCTTATGAGTTCGACACCATTTACAATGTTCCCCCATTGATCTGATCCACCAATTTGCAATAAACAGTTTAGGTCTTTATTAAGTTTATAAAAATCATAAGATTGTAAGATCATATAGTTAAACTCCATGTAACTCAAAGACTGTTCTCTATCTAATCTTAGTTTAACACTTTCAAAGCTTAACATTTTATTAATTGTAAAATGTTTTCCAATATTTCTCAAAAATTCAATATATTTTAATTTTTCGAGCCATTTTGAATTATCTACAAAAATTGGGCTCAATTTTTTATTATTTGTTTTCAATAATTTTAAAAAAATATTTTTTATTTTCTTAATGTTTGAATTTATTGTTTTTTTATCAAGAATTTTTCTGGTATTATCTTTTCCTGATGGATCACCTATTAAAGTAGTTCCCCCTCCCAACAAAACAATCGGTTGATGACCGTGTTTTTGAAGTAGCCTCAAACACATTATTTGTAGAAGACTTCCAACATGTAGGCTAGGAGCAGTACAATCAAAACCAATATAGGCTCTTATTTTAGTTTTGTTTAGAAAATTATCTAGTTTATCTTGATCTGTGCATTGATGTAAAAATCCTCTGCTTATAAACTCTGATAAAAAGTTATTTTTCATAGATTTAATTAAAAATTACTTTTACACAATAATTGTTATAAATTAAATAATTATTATGTCTAAACAACTAACTTCAATAGGTTTAATGAGCGGCACGTCGTTAGACGGAATAGATGTATCTATAATTCAATCAGACGGAGAAGAGAAAATAGAAATAATAGGCAATTATTATTTATCCTATGAAGAAAAATTTAAAAAAGACTTAGGAGAACTCAAGAATAAAATAATTAATAAAGCAGATTTAGATATAAATAAAGATATAATTCAGAAAATTGAAAGCAATTTAACTGATTTACATGCTGACTCAATTACAAACATTCTGAGGAAATACAACTTAACCTCAAAAGATATAGACGTCGTAGGTTTTCATGGACAAACTATTTATCACAGTTATAAAGAAAATATTTCTAGACAATTAGGAGAAGGAAAAAAATTAAATAAACTAATTAATATAAGCGTAATATATAATTTTAGAGAAAATGATATTTTGAATGGAGGGCAGGGCGCACCTTTAACACCTATTTATCACAAAGCTTTACAAAAAATACATAATCTTTCTTTGCCATTAGCGTTTATTAATATTGGAGGAATTGCAAATATAACTTATATAGATGAAAGTAAAAAAATTACTGCTTTCGATAGTGGACCAGGTAATTGTTTAATCGATAATTTTTTACAGTTAAAATCTAATAATAAAATAAATTTTGACAATAATGGAGAAATAGCTTTAAAAGGTTCGATTAATGAAATTATTTTAGAAAATTATTTAAATGATCCTTTTTATTTACTGCCTCCACCAAAAACTTTAGATGTAGGAGATTTTAGTTTATCTATCATTAGAGGTTTAAATTTGGAAGAGTCAGTTACAACACTATCTGAATTAACTGCTAGAACAATAGGAGACTCATTAAACTTTTTTGCTAACAAACCACGAAAATTATTTTTATCAGGCGGAGGAAGAAAAAATAAATTTTTATTTAAACGGATAGAAGAGTTAAGTAATATTGAAACTAAAAATATTGATGATTTAAATGTAGATGGAGATTATATAGAGTCCCAATCTTTTGCATATTTAGCGATAAGATCTTTATTAAATAAACCTATTAGTTATCCGGAAACAACCGGGGTAAATAAACCTTGTCTGGGTGGAGTTCTAATAAAAACTAAATAAGTGCAGTTTTATCTTTAATATATTTAGACATCTCTTCAGCTAATTTATCTTCTTTATTTTTAAAAAAATGGTTCGCATTCTTAATTTTAGAAAATACTACTTCAACCCCTTTTTGACTTTTGATTCTTCTATCTAGTTCCATAACACTTTCTAAAGTTACTAATTCATCTGTGTCACTATAAATTACTTGACCAGAAGTAGGGCACGGCGCTAAAAATGAAAAATCATAAACATTTGGTTGAGGAGAAATTGCTATAAAATTATTTACCTCAGGTCTTCTCATGATTAACTGCATACAAATGAGAGCTCCAAAAGAAAAACCTGATACCCAACATTGACTATAATCAATATTCTCTCTTTCTATCCAATCTAAAGCTGCTGCTGCATCAGATAATTCTCCTTGTCCATTATCAAAAACACCATCACTTTTTCCTACACCTCTAAAATTTATTTTTATCACTGAAAATCCATTTTCTAAAAACATATTATATGTTAATTGAACAATTTTATTATTCATAGTTCCCCCATACTGTGGATGCGGGTGTAAGATAATAGCTACAGGTGAACCAAATTTAGGATTTTTATAATATTTGGATTCTAATCTTCCAGCGGGCCCAGGTATAAAAATTTCAGAACTTTTTGGTTTCATAAATTAATAATGATTATTAGTTTCAAAAAAAGAGTAGATTTATAACATGTTTTAACGCGTCAATTTTTTTTATTTAAACCCTACTAATTTGATAGGATTTGATGAATTATTGTTGTAATACTTGCGTAATTTATGAAACTAACAACTAAAGGAAGGTACGCCGTAATGGCTATGGCTGATTTAGCTTCTTACGCAGATAAAAAACCGATAAGTCTTAAAGAAATTTCTATAAGGCAAAACATATCTCTATCTTATTTAGAACAATTATTTTTAAAATTAAAAAATAAAAATCTTGTAAAAAGTGTTAGAGGATCAAACGGAGGATATAAATTAGTAAAATCACCATCTGAAATAAGACTTTCTAATATTATTTTTGCAGTCAACGAGACAGTTAAAACTTTAAACTGTAAAAAAGATTCAAAAAAAGGATGCAATCATAAATCCGTGAAGTGTATTACACATTATTTGTGGGCTGATTTAGAACAACATATAAATGATTTTTTTGAAAAAGTGAAATTAGATGAATTAATTAAAAAAGATAATAGATTTTAGAATGAAAACACAAAAAGACATAGATACTCTAAAGGAATACAAATACGGTTTTACTACAGATATAGAAAATATTAAAGCGCCTAAAGGTTTAAATGAAGATACTATTAAATTTATTTCTAAAATAAAAAAGGAACCTCAATGGATGTTAAACTGGAGATTAAAAGCATTTAATCGTTTAAAAAAATTAAAAGAACCTAATTGGCAAAAACCAAAATATCCAAAGATAAACTATCAAGATTTATATTATTATTCCGCTCCTAAAAGTGCTTCGGAAAAACCGAAAAGTTTAGATGAAGTAGATCCAAAGCTAATCGAAACTTATAAAAAGCTTGGAATACCTCTTCAAGAACAAAAAAGATTAAGTGGAGTAGCTGTTGATGCAGTTTTTGACTCAGTTTCTGTTGCCACTACTTTTAAAGATGAATTAACAAAAAAAGGAATTATTTTTTGTCCAATATCCGAAGCAATAATAAAACATCCAGATCTTGTTAGAAAATATATTGGCTCAGTAATACCTATAACGGATCATTATTTTGCAACACTTAATTCGGCAGTCTTCACAGATGGTTCATTTGTTTATATTCCTCCTAACGTGAAATGTCCTATGGAGTTGTCAACCTATTTCAGGATTAATGCATCTGAAACCGGACAATTTGAAAGAACACTTATTATCGCAGATAAAGGAAGTTACGTAAGTTATTTGGAGGGCTGCACTGCTCCTATGAGAGACGAAAATCAACTTCATGCTGCTAACGTAGAGTTAATTGCTTTAGATGATGCTGAAATAAAATATTCCACTGTTCAGAATTGGTATCCTGGAGATAAAAATGGAGTAGGAGGTATTTATAATTTTGTAACAAAAAGGGGTGCTTGCAGAGGAATAAATTCAAAAATTTCATGGACGCAAGTAGAAACTGGATCTGCGATTACTTGGAAGTACCCTAGCTGTATTTTACAAGGAGATAACTCTGTAGGAGAGTTTTATTCAATAGCAATAACAAACAATCATCAAAAAGCTGATACTGGAACAAAAATGATACATCTTGGAAAAAATACGAAAAGTAAAATTATCTCAAAAGGAATTTCTGCAGGTAATGCTGACAACACATATAGAGGATTGGTAGACATTAGCAGTAAGGCACTCAATTCTAGAAACTATACTCAATGTGACTCTTTATTAATGGGTAACAAGTGTGGAGCGCATACTGTTCCATATATTAAAAATAAAAATTCTTCCTCTACGATTGAGCATGAGGCTACAACGTCAAAAATAAATGAAGACCAGTTGTTTTATTGCAACCAGAGAGGACTAAATCAAGAGGAGGCAATAAGTTTAATCGTAAACGGTTTTTGCAAAGATGTTTTGCAGCAATTGCCTATGGAATTTGCAGTTGAAGCTCAAAAACTTGTAGGTATTAGCTTGGAGGGAAGCGTAGGTTAATGTTAGAGATAAAAAATTTGAAAGCCTCTATTGGCAATAAAGATATACTTAAAGGTTTGAGTATCTCCATTAAATCAGGTGAATTACACGCAATTATGGGACCAAATGGATCAGGAAAAAGCACTTTAGCAAATATTCTCTCTGGCAAGCAAGGCTACAAAACTTCAGGTGAGATAAAATATCAAGGTAAAAATTTAGAGGAGATATCTATCGATGAAAGGGCACAAAAAGGAATTTTTTTAGCATTTCAGTATCCAACTGAAATTCCTGGAGTTAATACAAGTAATTTCCTCAGAACATCACTTAATAAAATAAGGAAAGCTCGAGGAGAAAAAGAATTAGATGCGTTATCATTTTTGAAAATAATTAAAGATAAATCTAAGGACTTAGGAATGGATGAAAAAATGTTATCTAGACAATTAAACGTAGGTTTTTCCGGAGGAGAGAAGAAAAAAAATGAAATTTTACAAATGAAAATGTTAGAACCAAATTTAGCTATTCTTGATGAAACAGATTCAGGTTTAGACATAGATGCATTACAAACAGTTGCAAATGGAGTAAATACCTCCAGAGATAAAAAAAAATCATTTTTAGTAATAACTCACTACCAAAGATTGTTAAATTTTATAAATCCAGACTTTGTTCATGTGCTAGCAGACGGCAAGATTGTTAAATCAGGCACTATGGAGTTAGCTACTCAATTAGAAAAATCAGGTTATAAAGGAATAAATTCAAATGCTTAATTTTAAAATTGACTCAAATGTAATTGATAAAATTGGAAATTTCTCAAAAGAAGAAAAAAATTTTAGATTAAAAAATTTAAGCCACTTTAATAACCTAGGTTTCCCAAATAAAAAATATGAAGATTGGAAATTTTCAGATTTGAGAGAAATAGTTTCAAAAAATTTTAAAAAATTAAAAGTAAAATCAATAAAATCTAAAGAGCCAACAGTAGATTTTATTAAAGATTTTGATCATAATTATATAATTGTAATTAATGGAGAGTTAACATTAAGCAATTTTAAATTTGAAGAAAAAGATAAAATTAAAATTAAAACTTTTTTAAATGAAAATTTTTCTAATGATAAAGAAACTAATCCTTTGATTAATTTAAACAACGCTTTATCAGACATGGGATTTTCTTTAGAAGTTAAAGAAAAATATAAATTTAAAAAAATTCTTGTTATTTATTATTTATTTACTAATGATTTAAATGAAAATATATTAAATACTAAGAATAAAATTAGAATTGGTAAAGAGTCCGAACTGCATGTACTGGAACTTATAATAAATAAATCTACAAAAAATTTTTTTAATAATGTTTACGAAAACATAACCTTAGAAGAAAAAGCTATATTTAAAAATATTTGTGTTCAGAACGAAAAAAGCTCCGGTTATTTTCATAAATATTCTAAAAACAAACTATCTTCTAAGTCAAATTTTTCTTCTTTTGTTTTTCCATCAGGAATGAAGTTTAATAAATTAGATCTAGAATTTGATCTTGACGGTGAAAACAGTGAATGTAATTTACAATCTGCTTCTTTTTTAAATCATAATGACCATCAGGAAATAAAAACTAGAATTAATCATTTTTCCCCTAACTGTAAAAGTTATCAAAAAGTAAAAAATGTTTTAAATTTAGAAAGTAAAGGAATTTTTCAAGGAAAAATTTTTGTTAAAGATGTTGCTCAAAAAACGGATGCTTATCAATTAAGTAAAGCAATTTTATTGAGTGAGAAATCTGAATTTGACTCTAAACCGGAATTAGAAATTTATGCCGATGATGTAAAATGTTCTCACGGATCTACATCAGGGAAGATAGATGAGGATTCCGTCTATTATCTTATGTCGAGAGGGCTAAGTAAAAAAGAAGCAATTAAATTGTTGGTTAATGGTTTTTTGAGTGAGATAGTCAACTCAATTCAAAATGAATCAATAAGAAATTTTATACAAAATAAAATTGAAAGACAATTTAATGGATATTAAAAAGATTAAGTCAGAATTCCCAATATTTAAGCAAAAAATAAATGGCAATCCATTAATCTATTTGGATAGCGCAAACTCCTCTCAAAAACCAAAAGTAGTTATTAATAGATTATCAAATTTTTATGAAACAGAGTTTTCAAACGTAGGAAGAAGCGTCCATTCACTTGCAGTTAAGGCAACTAATAGATTTGAAGATTCAAGAGACCAAGTTAAACTTTATTTAAATGCAAAACATAGAGAAGAAATTATTTTTACTAAAGGGGCCACAGAGTCTATAAATTTGGTAGCATCTTCTTTTGGTGAAAAATATATTAATAAAGGAGATGAAATTTTAACTACAGAATTAGAACATCATTCAAACTATATACCTTGGCACTTTATTAGACAAAAAAAAGGTGCTGTAATTAAATTTGCTTCGGTTAATGAAAATGGCGAAGTAGAAATCGATGAAATTAAAAAACTTATATCTAATAAAACAAAAATTATAGCTATTACCCATATTTCAAATGTGACTGGAGCTATTATGCCATTAAAAAAAATAATCGGTTTGGCAAAAGAAAAAAAAATACCTGTACTAGTTGATGGAACTCAAGGAGCGCCACATTTAAAATTAGATATGGAAGATTTAGATTGTGATTTTTATGCTATATCATGTCATAAAATGTACGGTCCTAATGGATTAGGAATACTTTATGCTAAAAAAAAGTGGTTAGAAGATTTGCCTCCTTACCAAGGTGGCGGTGGTATGATTAGTGAAGTACTAAAAGAAAAAGTAACTTTTGCAACTTCTCCCTCTAAATTTGAGGCAGGAACAATGCAGACAGCTGAAGTAGTAGCTTTTTCTGAAGCTATTAAATTTATTAAAGATTTAGGAATTGAAAATATTAAAAATCATGAAAATGAAGTCTTAGAATATGGAATTGAAAAATTGAAGAGAAATAATTCAGTTAGTATCGTTGGCAGTCCAAAAGAAAGAGGTTCCGTAATATCTTTTACCATGAAAGGCATACATCCTCATGATATCGCAACCATTTTAGACGAAGATGGTGTAGCAATAAGAGCAGGACATCATTGTTGTCAAATTTTACATGATAAACTAGGCAAACCAGCAACAGCTAGAGCCTCAATTGGGGTTTATAATTCAAAAGAAGATATAGATGTATTGTGTAAAGCAATAGATAATTGTAAAAAAATTTTTGAAAAATAGATGGAATTAAAAGAATTATATCAAGAAATTATTTTAGATCATGCCAAGAATCCTAGAAACAAGGGTAAATGCATTGGCTATAATCATGATGCTAAAGCTCACAATCCTCTTTGTGGAGACAAAGTTCATATATATATAAACTTAGGAGAAGATAAAAATATAAAAGGTCTAAGTTTTGAAGGCGAGGGATGTGCAATTTCCTTGGCATCAGCATCAATTTTAACAGATATTTTAAAGGGAAAAAATTTAAATTTTACAAAAAAAGTGACAGAAGATTTCTTAAATATGCTTAAAACTAAAAGTAAAATAACTTTGAACAGCCTTTCTGAGGATCAAGTTACAACTATAAATTCATTATCTGGCGTTCAAAAATTCCCTATGAGAATTAAATGTGCTACTATGGCTTGGCATACTTTATTGTCTGCAATAGAAAAAAAAAATAATTGATATGAGTGATTTAAAACAAATGATAGTAAACGAGATTAAGAAAATTTACGATCCTGAGATTCCAGTGAATATTTATGAATTAGGATTGATATATAAAATAGATATTATTGATAAAAAAAAAGTTATTATAGATATGACATTAACTACGCCTAATTGCCCAGTGGCAGACAGTTTGCCAAAAATGGTAAAAAATAATATACTTAAGATAGATGGTGTTTCAGAAGTCGATCTTAAACTAGTGTGGGACCCACCTTGGACCAAAGATAAGATGTCTGCTGCAGCAAAACTTGAATTAAATTTATGAGCAATGAAGTTATAAAACTTACTGATAATGCCGTTAGTCGAATAAAAGAAATTATGATGAGTGCTAAGAGCTCTACTATTGGAGTAAGAATTGGTGTTAAGTCAGGAGGTTGTGCAGGAATGTCTTATATAATGGAGTATGCGGATGAAGTAAAACCGAATGAAGAAGTTATTGAAGACAAAGGAGTTAAAGTCTTAATAGACCCAGCAGCTATAATATATCTTTTAGGGACTGAAATGGATTACAAGAAAGAAAAATTTTCATCACAATTTATCTTTAAAAATCCTAATGAAACTGAACGTTGTGGATGCGGAGAGTCTTTTAAAGTATAAATATCAGCCGCTATAATACATTTCAAACTCAATAGGATGAGGAGTGTGTTCAAATTTATAGATTTCTTGAAACTTTAAATCTATATACGCATCTATTTGATCGTCAGTAAATACTCCGCCTTGTGTTAAAAATTTTCTATCTTTATCTAAACTTTCCATTGCTTCTCTCAATGAACCACATACTGTAGGAAGTTTTTTAACCTCACTCTCAGACAGGGTATACAAATCTTCATCAAATGATTTACCTGGATCAATTTTATTTTTTATTCCATCTATTCCCGCCATCAACATTGAAGCAAAAGTTAAGTATGGGTTTCCAGCTGCATCAGGAAATCTGATTTCCATTCTTGCAGCTTTAGGATTACTAATTATGGGAATTCTACAAGATGCAGATCTATTTCTAGCTGAGTAAGCTAGAATTACAGGAGCTTCAAAACCAGGTATTAATCTTTTATAACTATTTGTAGTCGCGTTAGAGAAAGCATTAATTGCTTTAGCGTGTTTTAATATACCCCCGATGTAATATAAGGCTGTCTTTGATAGACCGGCATATTCTTTTCCCATAAATAATGGAGTTGATCCTTTCCAAATCGATTGGTGGCAATGCATACCTGATCCATTATCTCCTTTTACTGGTTTAGGCATAAATGTTGCACTTTTTCCAAAAGAGTGGGAAACCATTTGAACTGCATATTTATAAAGTTGAACATTATCAGCTTGATCAGTTAATGTACCAAAATACATACCAAGTTCATGTTGACTTGGCGCTACTTCGTGATGATGTTTTTCAACTTTTACACCCATATCTTTCAAAGCTTTTAAATATTCTCCTCTCATGTCTTGAGAACTATCAACTGGAGGAACTGGAAAGTATCCGCCTTTAATACCAGGTCTATGTCCCATATTGCCATTTTCATATTTTCTACCTGTGTTGTAAGGACCTTCTGAACTATCTATTGTAAAACTAGTTTCGTTCATATCATTTTTAAATCTAACATCATCGAAAACAAAGAACTCTGGTTCTGGACCGAAATAAGCTTTATCTCCTATTCCGGTTTTATTTAGGTAAGCCTCGGCTTTTTTAGCTGTCCCTCTAGGATCACGTTCATAGGGATTTTTTTTGACTGCATCTAAAATATCACAAAAAATATTTAATGTATTATGAGAGTTAAATGGATCTATAATAGGTCTTGAGGTGTCTGGTTTTAAAATCATATCCGACTCATTAATTGCTTTCCATCCTGCGATTGATGACCCATCAAAGAAAACACCTTTTTCAAACATGTCTTCGTCGACTATAGTCGTATCCATAGTTAAATGTTGTAATTTACCCTTTGGGTCGGTAAATCTTAAGTCTACAAATTCTATTTCTTTTTCTTTAATCAGTTTAAGGATATTTTTGGTGCTCATAAATATTTGCTTTCTAAAATTTTAATTTGTATTTATTTTTAAAAACTGTATTGAACATAACTAACTTCGAAATATCAATATAATAATATAAAGTAATGTCAGCTATGCATTTAAATCATAAATACAATCTAGGCTCGAAATGAGGGAAGCGAAATCATTAGATGTTATTTTACTAACTTTATTGGGAATAATTTGGGGATCTTCATTTTTTAATATTAAGATTGCAAGTAATTCTTTTGAACCATTTACTTTAGCGCTCGGCAGAGTGCTATTAGCTAGCATTCCTCTAATTATTTTGTGTCTGTATCGAAAAATTAAGATAGAGGCTTTTTCAAATGATTGGAAAATTTATGCTTTAATTGGAGCTTGTAATATTGTGGTTCCTTTTACATTAATCACTATCGGAACAAGTAAAGTAGATAGTTTTTTAGCTGCTATGTTAATGAGCACTACACCTATGAGTGGGTCTATTTTAGCCCATATATTTACTAAGAATGAAAAGATTACACTTTTTAAATCACTTGGAATACTAATAGGTTTTATAGGAGTTTCCTTTCTTTTTTTTGACAAGATAATTATTAATGAAAAAAATATTTTTTACGTATTTATTATTCTTGCAGGTTCAACTTTTTATTCTATAGGTGGTATTTTAACACTTAAAATAAAAAAAAAAGGAAATGAAAATGTTACAACTTCAACAATTATCTGGTCAATAATCTTTCTAATTCCTTTATCTTATTTTTTCGATAGTTCTTGGGATTCATTACCAACAATTAAATCAACATTATCTTTAATATATTTAGGTATAGTTGCAACTGGTTTAGCTTGGCTATTGAGATTTAGAATTTTGACTGTAAATGGATTAGTTTTTCAGACTCAAGTAGCTTATATTATTCCACTAGCTGGAGTATTTTTTGGTTATTTTATTATGAACGAAACAATTACATTAAAAGTTATCGTAGCTTTATGCTTAATAATTTTAGGTATTTATATTGTAAAAAAAAACAACAAAGGATATAAAAAAGTATAATGCCAACTGAGATGATTTCATTACATTTTTTATCAGTATTTTCTTTAATAAGTTTTTTTATCGCACTACTTATTCATAAAATTTCTCATAAATTATTTAAAGGATTACTACTAGATGAAGATTTTAACAAACCTCAAGCTTTTCATAATTTATCTGTGCCTAGAGCCGGAGGTTTGTTTTCAATTATTTCCCTTTCTTTTTTTTTCATTTTAAATTATTTTTTATTTGATTCCTTATTTTATGAATATTTAATAATAACGTTCAGCTTGTTTCTTTTAGGTTTTCTAGACGATATAAAATTCAATATTTCTCCAAAAACAAGACTTATATTAATGATTGCAATATTGATAATAAGCATATTATTTTTTTCTATAGAAATAGAAAGAATAGACTTTTGGTTTATAAGTTATATTTTACAATTTAAAGTTTTAAACATTATATTCGTTTTATTATGTTTTTTATTCATTATTAATGGGGCAAATTTAATAGATGGTTTTAATGGTTTATTAGCTATTCACTTAATAATAATAAATTTAATTTTATTATCAATAAATTTAAATAAAAATATAGAACAAGATTTTACAATTTTTATTACAGCTCAGATTATAGTGTTATTAATTTTTTTATTATTTAATTTTCCAAGAGCTAAGATATTTCTTGGAGACAGCGGGGCATACTTATTTGGATCATTAACGGTATTAAATGTAATTAAAACTAATAATTTAAATCCTGAAATAACTTCTTTTTTCTTTTGCATAATTTTATTTTATTTATTTTTTGAAGTATTTTTTTCATTTTTTAGAAAAATACTTAATAAAAAATCTCCCTTAAAACCAGATGATAAACATTTTCATATGTTATTATTTAAAAGTTTAAAAAGTAAAGGCATTTTTACAGAAAATAATTACATGACCTCAATAATTATAAATATAATTTTTATTATACTAATTTCCCCTGCGTTATTTCTTAAAAGCAGTTCATTCCATCTTGCTTGGTTTTTTACTTTATTATTAATTTACTTAATTGGCTATTTTTTTATTTTGAAAAATAAATCAACTCAAAATTTTGATTAATTATTAAGTATATAAATTTTATATTTTTCAATTTCTTTATAAAAACTATAATTTTGTAAGATAAACTTATTTACTATAGCTAGTCTTTCCGAAGAATTTATGCCATCAACTTTATATTCAGGGCTGTCATAAATTATATATTTAGGTTTTTTATTTTTCAAATCTTGTACGTAAACTTGTTGATTTTTTACTGGGCTTGCTAGCCAAGTCAAAATAAACTTTGAACAAGAAGGCTTTTTTATTAAATACGGTAAAATTAAATCATCTGTAAAGTTTACAACACAGTTATCATTTTGAGATAATTTTTTAAAATCTTTAATGAATTTTACTACTTCTTTTTTTACAAAAAATTTGTCTTCTAAACCAATAAAATTTCGGTAATTTTCTTTTATATTAATTATTTTTTCTAAATTTATATTTTTAATATTAAAAATTAAAAAGGCCAAAATTATAATTGGTAAAATTAATTTATTTGTCAAAAAATCTATATAAATTTTTTCCATTAAATATTTTAAAGAAAAATATGAAATTATTAAAATAGGAAGGTCGTTAGACATTCTAATGTGATAAGAGTCAGATCTACCTAATGCATTTTTATACATAATAAAACTTAAAAAAAATAAAAAAATAAAAAAAATTCTTTCATTAATATTTTTTTTATTTTTGTAGTGTAAAAGATTATGTAAAACAAATAAACCCGCTATTACTTGTAATAACAAACCTCGAGTTGCTCTCGCTCCATCAGGATTTTTACCAATTGAAAAAAACGGTTCCGGATACATAATCCCATGTAAGTAATCCATTGATAATATTATTGTAAACGCATTCTGAAGAAAGGACCATATCTCGTCATACCCTATGAATAATAATATTATTATCCAGAATACTACATAGGAAAATGACAATAAAACAACATAATAATTTTTTTTATTTATAATTAAAAATATTAGGTAAGATAATAATAAAACATGTAAAAAGACTCCTGTATCTATATGAAGAAAAAAAGATAATATTGTAATTAAAGATATCAAAATGTGACTTATCTTTTTAAATTTTGCGTCAAGGAATATTTCTAAAAAGAAAATTAAAAATAAAATTATAAATATATCTCTATAAGAAAAGTATGAAAAATTTATTGGAGCTTGATACTGGCTCATTGAAAGTATTAAAATTGTAAAAAGTAAGAAAAATATTTTTTTTAACTTTATGTCAATATCTACAAGCCTGGTTAATTGATAAACAAGGAAAACAGAAGAAATTTTCAGCATTAGATTTATAAAGTAAAAAAAACTTCTTCCTGCTCCGATTGACTCTATGCCAAAAATTTTCCAAAAAAATATAGGATATAAAATATCTGAGGCACCATGAATTGTGTAAGTTGATATGAATAAATTTTTATTTATAAGAGCGTTCTTAGCAGATGATAATAGTTCACCGTCATGAAATGTATCAACTAAAGAAAGAGGCAAGTTTAAGGAAGCAAATTCAAAAAAAAGAAAAATGATAAAAAATAATAGAAACGGATAATTTAGAGTATTATAAGTTTTTTGAACACTATCTATGTCATAAAAAAGTATTTTTTTAATATTAATTATTTGTTTAGATTTTAAAACAATACTTGAGATTAAAAAGGTAAGAAGAGGTAAGGATATGAAAATTATATACCTTAGAGTGTCCGAATCCGTGGAGTAATTTTGCTTTGTAATTTGACCCTCTGCGCCTGTTATATTTGAAACATTAATGAATATATGTGGCCATACTAAAGTACCCAATAAAACTGAAAAAACACAAACAATTAAAATTATTGTGTTTTTCACTGCATTATTTAATTTCATTATGGAACTATTATTAAGAATTATTACAACTTATACAATAAATTGTTTTAATAAAACCTTTAACATTAATTAAAATATATACTATATCTTATTCAAAATTTAATATTAATTGGGCAAGTGGCGGAATTGGTATACGCGCTAGTCTTAGGAACTAGTGCCGCAAGGCTTAAGAGTTCGAGTCTCTTCTTGCCCACCAAATGATTATGAAGATTGAAATTCGATCAAAAAAAGGTTTGAAAACTAGCTTGTCAATTTTAGTTGATAAACAAACTATTAAAAAAAAATTAGAAGAGAGACTAGATCAACTACAAAAAGAAGTTAGTTTAAAAGGTTTTAGACCCGGAAAGGTTCCAACATCAGTTATAAAAAGTCAGTATGGGAAAGCAGTATACGGAGAAGTTGTTGATAAAATCTTAAGAGAGAGCTCCTTAAAAGCTTTAGAAGAAAAAAAAATTAGAGCAGCGGGTCAACCTAAAATAGATTTAAAAACTTTTGGAGAGGGTAAAGATTTAAGCTATTTTCTTGAAGTAGAATCATTACCAATTATCAAGTTAAAATCTTTTGATAGCTTAAAAGCTTTAAATTATATTATTAAAGTAGATAAGAAAAATATAGATAATAAAATAGAAGAAATAGCAGATAATTATAAAAATTTTACAGAAAAACAAAGTGGAGAAAAAGCAAAACTAAAAGATCAAATTACCTTTGATTATAAAGCAACAGTTGATGGAAAGTCTTTTGAAGGTAGCGAAGGCAAGGGAGTTCAAATTGAACTTGGAAAAGATTTATTTCTTAAAGGATTTGATGAACAATTAATTAATGTTGTTAAGAATGAAGAAAAAATTGTTATTGTAAACTTGCCAGATAACCATCCTAAAAAAGAATTAGCAAAGAAAGAAACAAAATTTAAATGTAAAATTATTAATATTAAAAAACCAGAAAAAACAAAAATTGACGATACATTTGCAAAAAATATGGGTGCTAAAGATTTGTCTGATCTAAAAATTTTAGTTGAGAAACAAATATCATCCGAGTACAAACAAGCATTAGATGGTTTTACGAAAAAAACAATTCTTGATCAATTGGAAAAAAATCACGAGGTTGAGTTACCTCAAAATTTAGTTGATGTAGATTTAGCATCAATCACCAAAAATTTAAAAAAAGAAGAAATAGAGAAACATAAAAATAATAATGAAAAATTAGCTAAGTCCAGAGTTAAACTAGGCTTAATTCTTAATGAAATTGGAGAAAAGAATAATTTAAAAGTAACTCAAGAAGAATTAAAAGCTGAAATCAATAAACAAATAAAAGGTATGCCTGGTCAAGAAAAGATGGTGATGGAATACTATCAAAAAAATACTAACGCTGCACAATCATTGCAGGGAGCCATTTATGAAGAAAAAATAATAAGTTTATTAAAAAGTAAAATGAAACTTATAAATAAAACAATATCTACCGAGGAAGCTATGAGTATTATATCCAAACTTAATGAACCTAAGATTAAAAAAACAAAGTCAAAAACTGATAAATTACCAAAAACAAACGTTTCCAAAACAAAAAAATAGTAAAAAGTAACTAATAGTTGTATAAAATCAGTTATATGAGTCGCGATATTAATGAGCAAATGAATAGCTTAATTCCTATGGTTGTTGAACAGACTAGTAAGGGAGAGAGAGCTTACGATATTTATTCTAGACTTCTTAAAGAGAGAATTGTTTTTCTTGTAGGTCCAGTAAATGATAGCGTTGCATCACTTGTAACTGCTCAACTGTTGTTTCTTGAGTCAGAAAGTCCCAAAAAAGAAATAAATTTTTATATTAACAGTCCTGGAGGTTTAGTTACTGCAGGACTTGGGATTTATGACACAATGCAATATATAAGTTCACCTGTTTCAACTTTGTGTATAGGCCAGGCTTCATCAATGGGATCGTTCCTATTATCCGCAGGAGAAAAAGGTAAAAGATTTTCATTACCTAATTCAAGAATAATGGTTCACCAACCTTCTGCAGGGTTTCAAGGTCAAGCAACTGATATCCAGATACATGCAAAAGAAATACTTTCTCTTAAAGAAAGATTAAATAAAATTTATTCTAAACATACCGGAAAAAGCGTTGACGAAATCGCTAAAGCCTTAGAAAGAGATAATTTTATGACCGCAGAAGAAGCAAAAAAGTTTGGTTTAATTGACGCTGTAGTAGAAAAAAGATAACAGCACACAATATCTAGAAAAATTAACAACTTATACTTGATAAGGTTTTAACTACCATTTAAAGTTAGGAGATTGATTCGATATGTCAGAAAAAAATAACAAAAATATATTATACTGCTCATTTTGTGGAAAGAGCCAACACGAAGTTAGAAAACTTATAGCCGGACCCACAGTGTTTATTTGTGATGAGTGTGTCGAGTTGTGTATGGACATAATTAAGGAAGAAAACAAAAGTTCTTTAATAAAACATCAAGAAGGAGTTCCAACACCTAAAGAAATCTGCAATGTTTTAGACGACTATGTAATCGGACAAAGATTTGCAAAAGAAGTTTTAGCAGTGGCTGTTCATAATCATTATAAGCGATTAAATCATGAAACAAAAAGCAATAAAGAAGTTGAATTATCTAAGTCAAATATTTTACTCGTCGGACCAACGGGATGTGGTAAAACTTTGTTAGCTCAAACATTGGCAAGAATTCTAGATGTTCCTTTTACTATGGCAGATGCTACTACTTTAACTGAAGCTGGATATGTAGGGGAAGATGTTGAAAATATAATATTAAAGTTATTACAAGCAGCAGATTATAATGTAGATAAAGCTCAAAGAGGAATTGTCTATATAGATGAAGTTGACAAGATAAGTAGAAAATCTGAAAATCCATCCATTACAAGAGATGTTTCAGGTGAAGGTGTTCAACAAGCTCTTTTAAAAATTATGGAAGGAACAATAGCTAGTGTCCCTCCTCAAGGCGGTAGAAAACATCCTCAACAAGAATTTTTACAAGTTGACACCACAAACATTTTATTTATTTGTGGTGGAGCTTTTGCAGGCTTAGATAAAATAATTGACAGAAGGGGCAAAGGAACTTCAATTGGATTTGGTGCAGAAGTTAAAAAAGTTGAAGACAAACTATTGTCTGAAACAATGAAATTATTAGAACCCGAAGACTTAATAAAGTATGGTTTAATCCCAGAGTTTATTGGACGAATGCCAATTATAGCAACTCTTAACGATTTAGATGAAAAATCATTAGTAAAAATCTTAGTTGAGCCAAAAAATTCTTTGATAAAACAATACAAAAGGTTATTTGAATTTGAGAATGCAGAGCTAGAGTTTAAAGATGAAGCTTTAATTGAAATTGCAAAAAAAGCTATTAGTAAAAAAACTGGAGCTAGGGGTTTAAGATCTATTCTAGAAAATATTCTTTTAAAAACAATGTTTGATCTTCCAGAACTGGAAAATGTTCTAAAAATAACGGTCGATAAAGCTGCGGCAAAAAGCGAATCAGAACCTATTATCACTTACGGCAAGAAACAATCTACTGATGTAGCTTAGATTAATTAACATTTTTTATCTATTTGTCCCAATAAGAGCCTTGATATTCTCTTATTAATTATCATATAACATTAGTATGACTTCAGCAAATTCAAAACCATTATTACCACTTAGAGATATAGTAATTTTTCCCTCTCTTGTAGTTCCATTATTTGTGGGAAGAGAAAAATCTATAAAAGCTCTTCAGGAAGTAATGAAAGCAGATAAATCAATTGTTTTAGTTGCTCAAAAAAATTCTGAAGTAGACGATCCAGATCAAACTGACCTTTTTGGATATGGTTGTTTAAGTAAAGTCCTACAGTTATTAAAACTTCCAGATGGCACAGTAAAAGTATTAGTTGAAGGCCAGAAAAGAGTTAAAATTTTAGAAATAAATAAAGATAACGAAAATAAATTTTTAAAATGTAAAATAGAAGTTGTTGAGGATACAAATAAGGATAAAGATTTATTTAGCTATGCACAAAATTTATTAAAAAGATTTGAAAGACTTTTAATTTTAAATAAAAAAGATTTATCAGATAGTTTAAACGTTTTAAAAAAACTTAAAGATCCAAGTCAAATTGGAGATAATATTGTTACTAATTTAAATTTACAAATATTTGAAAAACAAGAAATACTAGAAATTATTGATGTAAGAAAAAGATTAGAAAAAATTTATAATGTTGTAGAAAAAGAATCGAGCTTAATTTCTGTTGAGAAAAAGATAAGAGGAAGAGTTAAAAACCAAATGGAAAAAACTCAAAGAGAGTACTATTTAAATGAGCAGTTAAAAGCAATTCAAAAAGAACTTGGCGAAATAGATGAAGGTAAAGATGAAATTTCTAATTTAACGAAAGCAATAGCTTCAGCAAAAATGCCAAAAAGTGTACAAGAAAAGTGTCTTTCTGAAATTAAAAAACTAAAGTCTATGAGCCCAATGTCTGCCGAAGCAACAGTTGTAAGAAATTATTTAGATTGGATGGTCGAATTACCTTGGAGCACAAAAAGTAAAATAAATACTGATTTAAAAAATGCACAAAAAATTTTAGACGATGATCACTTTGGTTTAGAAAAAGTTAAAGATAGGATAATAGAGTTTTTGGCTGTACAAAAAAGAATAAAAAAGATGAAAGGCTCAATTTTGTGTTTAGTGGGTCCCCCAGGTGTTGGAAAAACTTCTTTAGGAAAATCAATAGCGAAAGCAACTGGAAGAAAATTTATAAGAATATCTTTAGGGGGAATTAGAGATGAAGCAGAAATTAGAGGTCATAGAAGAACTTATATTGGCTCTTTACCAGGTAAAATTATTCAAATGATGAAAAAAGCAGGAACTAAAAATCCACTATTTTTACTTGATGAGATTGATAAAGTTGGAAACGATTATAGAGGCGATCCCTCTTCAGCTTTATTAGAGGCTTTAGATCCAGAGCAAAATAAAGAATTTAATGATCACTATCTAGA